>Ga0209367_1006446_pt1 | contig 16235 bp, 6 predicted proteins | sample WorMetLIZISLAND2_FD_187412 | JGI IMG/M metagenome (GOLD analysis project Ga0209367, IMG submission 187412) | Marine gutless worms symbiont microbial communities from Max Planck institute for Marine Microbiology, Germany - Olavius geniculatus... ... | reverse complement strand
GTCGCGCACCGTTGTTACTGGTTGTATGGTGTCTGTTCCGCTGTGTAATGTCATATCAGAATTAGACAGATTTTTCAGCGCTGCTGATGAGCCGAACCACATGAGTTCGGTTTTTATGGCGTTAAGCTGCAGCCGTCTCGAGCCACACCAGCCGGTGACGTCAGCGATGCAGCCTTGAAGGCTGGGAACAATAGTATGAACTTGAGATGGCATTGTGTGCTTCTGAGCCTGTATGTCGTCAGCGAAGCCGTGATGTGCCAAGTGGTGCGCCGAGAAAACACTGTCGACATCCTCGGTGTAGGCAATGAACGCTTTTGGGCCCAAGGACGACCAAGAAAGACCGTAGGCTACGTGACCGACTGTTAGCCAGCGTGGAATATGTGCATTAAATCAGTGTCTAAAGTCAGTTACAGCACTGCTGGAGTCGGTAAGCGAGTACGCATTACCAACTTATACCATTCTAGACAGTGTTGTCTAGACGCTCGGATCACATAGACTACGCCGTCGATACTTTACTTATGGGCGTGATTTATCAGTTAGTCACGAGGCGCTGCGTTCATAACAACCGTTTAAACTGTTCAAAGTTAATGTCGGTTTGTCTCAGGTGAGCTGAAAAGCTGTAGGCACAAAAACCTGTCTTCATTTGTACAGATCGCGTGATCATTTGTGCTGTAGGTCCATTTGACGACAGCACGTGTTTTCCAATTGGCACAATGCAGCTGACGACGACCTTCGTCAGAAACCATCGGTGCTATACAGGGACTAGCGACAGGCCCCCCAAATTTGGTTGAATTGTGACCTATTAATGTTTTGGTTCGGTCGGTCACAGCGCATTGCCGTTTCCTCACACAATGGGCCATTATTCGTCACAAGTAATTTGAGGCGCGCGACAGCTTTATCAGTTCCTGCTCGCATGCAGGTTGTCTTGTTGCATCTCCATCCATTTCGTCGCAATTCACTCTTAAGATCTGCATGCGCCGCAGCCACAAATTGCAAAAAAACACTAAAAGTATCTATTTTTGAGTTTCAAGGTCATTCAAGGTCATCGATGTTGACATCACTAAAAGTTTGTCACTATTGCTTGTAATGATAAGCAGCATGTCTGTGCCTATCTGCAATCGTTTTTACGCTACACCAGCCAATAATGGTAAAATAACCACCTTTTAGCGGGGTAGCAGTCTTTGACGCAAACCTGCGCAGACTACCCTGAAACTAGGGGTCGGGACTTAAACGGCCAAAATCTACGTTTAATGCTGAAAACTAATGTCTAGGTTGTCTTGGTCTATTTCCAGCCATTTCGTCGCAATTCACTGCTGAAATGTGCGGTACAGCCAAAAATTGCGAAAAATTCAGCAAAACCCCTCTTTTGGGGGTTCAAGGTGGTTCAAGGTCATCGATGTTGACAAATCTAAAAAGCCCGTCACCAGTGCATTTTATGATATGCAGCAAGTCCGTACCTGTCTGCAACCGTTTTCACGCTATAAAAGCCAATAACGGCAAAATAGCGTCTTTTTAAAGGGGGTACTTCTCTTTGACGCCCTCGTTCGAGGGCATCAGCCCATGGGCATGAAATCTGTCACGATAAACTAGAGTCCTTGAGGCAGCTCACAGTGAAGACCTCGTGATCATAGCTTGCGTCGTTTTGACACAATACCACAGTGTGACGGACGGACAGACAGACGGACGCCTCGACGATGGCTAAGACGCGCTTAGCACTACGTGCTGTCACGCATGAAAAAGTAACATCAGCGAATACGATGATCGCATGCAGTCCCCTACGAGGAAAATGATTACATAGCCAAACTTAAAAGAAACCACACACAAAAGAAAATAGGCCTACGGAGAGAGAGAGACTATTTTACAGAGAGAAAAATACATAAGCATGACAAACCAAACACATAACACAATACCTACTAGCATCAAGCTACTGTAGTGAATGGAATTTGAGAAAATCGAAGTTAACAGCATATTTTTCAAAAGGCGTGACTTTCATTTTTTTAAACTGTATATCAGTCAGGAAGTTATTTTTTGAACGCCTTGTCATAATAATACTTAAGCACTATTATTTCAGATCGTTGTATAACTAGCTAACTTTTCTTGGCGTTATTGTCCTAGTTGTTGCGTGTAAATTAGGGCCAAGTGCTAAATGGCTCGTTAGATAACAGCAGCCTATTAGTAAATAATCAAAACATGCTATGCACGACAGTCTGCTGGCTCGTTAATCCACGTATTAGGAGAAAAACCTATGAAAGAAAAAGCCACTGTTAACATAACTTACCACGCTCTTCTGGCTCCGGCAGCAACGCTAATAAAACACAAACATAAAATACCAGTATAATATATGCGGTTTATACGAGTAGACCAGTAGCCTACGTCTCAAAGCCGCGTGATTTACTGCTGCACAGAACTGGTTGTTCTTCACAGAAGTCATCGTCGTCAGTAACAAAAGATTGTCAATAGTATGTAAAGATGCGGCCGCAGTTTGGACGATACGCGCGCGGGCAGCCGACACCGGCGAAGTGCGTCAAACCATGGAACTCTACATAGATAGCAGCACTGGAAAGTTAGCTGTCATTAACGACTGCCGGCTCGCTGACAGACCGGGTCAAGTGGCATACACCGGCATACCCGTCCGTATCAGGTCACTGCATGGCCAGCCTCTGCAGCAGCAGCAGCAACTGACTTAGCCAGCTACTATAGCTTAGTCTAATAGGCTAGTAGTCTAGTACACTCTACACTGCACTGGGCTACATAGTACGTACGACGTACGTCTTAGGCGCTTAGTTTGAAAAGTGTGAACGTACATGCGTTATGCGTTAGTGTATTTTACGTCGACTATAATGTCGTGAACAATGCAGAGTCAGCGTTAAAGCGTCTATCGTTAGGCCTATATGTATATAGACTGCGTTAAGTGTGACGTATATCGCTGTTTTCGTGTTATAGTTAGTTTAGATATAATGCGTGTAGGCCCTACGTTCGTTCTGTCATTCGTTCGTTGCTCACTGAAGCCTGTACTGGAGTTAATCGGATTATATCTTTTCGATCACCGTTTGACGCTGGATCTCTGGATTATTTACTGAATATTTGTCACTGCGAATAATTATATGCAAACCATGGTGAACAAGTGTTCTGCGTTCGGCTGTAGAAGCGGATATAAAGGCACAGAGACCGACCCGAGCGTTACGTTTCACTGTTTTCCCCTCCACAGCAAAGAACTGTGCGACAAGAGGGTCAGAGCAAACCCTTGCAAGGATTTTACGCTATCTATAGGGTCTATGAGACTTCCTTGGTCAAACGCACTACCAGCGTCATTCTGCAGCAGCTGCAGCAGCAGCAGCTTCTGTTGTATAGGATGTGCCACCAAACGCACTGGCCAGCCAGAAGTCTTTTCCAGACACAATGCGTCGTGTGGTGCAAACGGTGCATTTCGGGCGACGCACGTTCGACTATAAGAGACGCGATTGGCTTATGTCTATATTATACAGTTCTATTTGTGGTCTAGAATGATAAAATAATATGATGAAGTCTATATACTCAAGACGATGCAGTTTTTGCATGTGTGCTAATAATGTAATATTTTCTGCTAACGATACTTGAGGTCCTCTTCAATTTTTACTCCTCGCGCCCTACCTTCCTAACCTAGCGAAGAAGAGTATATGAAATCACAGGCGCGCGGTAGCGCAGCCCTGTGTTAATGGCTCAATGTAATATTGTGTAACGACCGACCAACGACTGACCTCTGTTCCAGGAAGAGCCTTCCTGGAAGAACTTCAAACGGCCATATCTTCATAACGGTGCTAGATAGACACATGGTGACTATAGACCACCCATAGGAAGTCGACCCCCGAGAGTCAAATGGATGCGTGACCGATGACGTCACGTGACCCCAAAAGGTCAAGGTCGTGACCCCATTATCTTCGAGGCGCCATATCTCCGTAACGGTGCCAGATAGACGCATGCGTTTAGGTTAACAAGACAAATGGCAACTAGCCTCATCGACCATTATTGGAAATTTTTGCTCTCAGTTCTTACAATCGGGCAATATTTTATGAAATTCGGGGAGAGAATTTCCAATAAGGACCTCGACGCCAGTCACTATTAGTATAATATTAAATGGGTCTCAATTAGACGCCGGGTCTCTAATACAAGCCGAAAGGAACGAAAAAGCTTTTAAAAGAATACAAAAGAAAATGATGCGTGCGAGGAGTACATTAGATTGGTCACAATCTAAGTAATATTTTTTGTTATCCATGAAAATATTATGACAATAGACTCAGTATCACTGTACGGGTAGATGCAATTTACGGTTCAAACATCAACACGCATCAATCATGCAACATTTTATCAACATTGTAGGCCTAACATGACAATAGTGTGTCGCAGGTACTTAAATAAAAACATTCGGCGAATGTGTCCGAGGGGAATATCCTACGCCCCCTGAATATACGCCACTTTTCGATTCAGCCCAGTATTATAATATCGTAAGCTCTTTCTGCTATTATCGACGTTTTGATAAAAGATTTGTATAAAGTATGTTATATGGTAAATTGGTAATGTGAAGTGTTACATTTTTACTTTAGTTTAACTGTTACACTTATTTTACTTTAAACGCATCAAAATGTTTTTGACGTTGAGCTAAATCGTGCCCTGAAAATAAAGTAAAAAGTTTGATGTCCCTCCGGCCCCCCATTGCGCAAGTTTGCGTAGAGCCTATACGTTTATGTGCACTACGCATGCAAAGACACCTGCAGTAGTCGACGCCACAGCTAGCACGTCTAGCTCCTGACCGCAAGCTTGTTTGGGCAGAATGATATACGACGCGTCTTGTATGCGTATTCTAAAAACTTGTCAGACGCCGTCGTGGTTATTAATAAAAGTCATGCAACCACGAACGCTACTGCATACAGGTATCCCACCAACTGTCACGAGCTATACCCTATCATTATTTTGATACGTCGACAGCTAAACCTATATGTCACCGTGATAAATACCAAACAAATCATGGGCATAGGAGCCGGGCCGAGGGGACTGCCGCCCCCAAATTTGGGCAAAATGCGGAGAAAATTCTGGCAAAACGGCGAAAAATTCAAGCAAAAAAATAAAGAAAAAAGAAGAAAAAATTAAAAATGCGGGACAGAGAAAGCAAAAAAAATTGTCCAAATGTATATCCGGTACTGCAGCCCCGTGCACAGGTGGCGCAGTTCACTCCTGAAGTGGGAGTCACAGCTCGAAATCGCAAAAACGAAAGTCAATAAAACCTTCAAGGTCATCCAAGGTCATTGCTTTCGATACCAAACAAAAGCGCATATATGCAGATTTGCGTGTACGACTTCCTAAGTTCCTATTAACGATTAATAGTAATCTTGGCCTTATCTCACACCGTTTTAGAGATACGACGACTTAGGGCCTACTGGTTAAAAATCGCGAATTTTTCTACCCCCTCCCCTTTTTTATGTTCCTTGGTTGGGAGGATCCAGTTCGAATTTTCAGAAAAGCTTTATGGATCCTTAAACTAAAGCCCTTTACGAAGCTTAGATGAAGGTTTTGTGATCTAGCCTGTGCTGTTTTGATACAACTGCAGAGTATAACGGACGGACGGACGGCGGAGGAATAAACAGACTCCTCGATGATAGTAAAACGTGCGGCATTACAGTGCTGTCGCGCGTAAAAGCATTGCCAGTAGTGTATCCACAAGTAGCGGGACACTCAAGGCATACATTTGTTTTCAGAAAGTTTTTGATTTTTTTGGCGTAAACTTGCTGTGTTTGAATGCATTTTGACACTATTTCGAGAAAAAATTAGCTTAAAGTTCCACACTAGATGATCGCCATTTCTGGTCTCCTGAGAGGCCATTTCCCCCAGTGCTCCCTAGAGCCACGCCATGACTGAAAAAATGTTTGCAGGGGCGGATCATCCATGAGGCTGGTGAGGCTGAAGTCTCAGGGCCCGGGCCCTGATGGGGGTCCGGACAGCGGACCCCGAAATTTGTAAACAGTTGCGGTCTGCTAGTTCTAGACTAAAACTTTTGCCAATTCTGCGTACAACAGTTTAATTTTTTCGGCTCGCTTCGCTCGCAAGTTATTTGTACGTCCGCTTTTTAATTTGTTCCGCTGCCCTTGTTTGCCTTTATTGTTTGAGGAAAAAGGTAGTAGTACAAAAATAACTAAAATAAAGTCAATATTGCAAATATATGTACGAGGGGCCCTCAGTCGCTTTCAAGCCTTAGGGCCCGAAGGGACCATAATACGGCTTTGAATATTCGTGCAAGTTGTCTTCTCCGCCCCCCCCCCCTTAGCGAAATAGTCGCCCTACGCCTATGAAACAGATTAAACTTTACTAACTCTGATTTGTTGTGGAAAAAAGTCACAGAATTTGGGCTACGAACGACAGACCGCTATTAGTAGGCCTTCGTTTAAATTAAAGCTAAAGCTTTAAATTAAGTTAAGTTAAAGCTAAAGCTGACGTACGAATTTTAAATAGAGTTGTAAAAGCATTATTCCCATTAGGCCTATCTCATTTTTTAAATTTCCTGTAGGCCTACTTGTAGTTTAACGAGCATTTTGTTCCTATCTTTTTCACCTTGAAAACATACTTTAATTGATGTAACAGATAATGTGCATAGTCAGTGACAGCCTGAGACGTTAATGTCAGTCTAGGATAATAAGCAAAATGTTTTTTAATCCGTCTGGTAGCTAGAGAAAACTATGAGCAACTTACGTGTCTGTGCCTGAACCGATGACGTCAGTAGTGACGTGCACACGATAATACTCAGCAGACGTCGTAGCGTCTGCCGCTGCAACCGCTGCAACACAACCAACGACACGTTTTTTTGTGTCAATCTGTTCGTTATACGTCGTTCGCAGAAAAAAGCACGTGAGCTTCTGCTTTCCAGTTTGTATGTAACATTTTTTTTTCCAAAAAACTAGCAAAAACAGGGACACAATCTGAGCAGCTTATCATGGGAACGTTTGCGTTTGCGTCTAAACGCGTTCGATTTTCACTAAGATGGCACCTTATATATATATAGTGAAAATCAAACCCGGTTAGGCGACAAAACTACAACCAGACTGAAACACTCCTTGAATGTTAGTTCGTCGGAAAATTTTTTTTGTAAAAAAAAATTGTCGTCCAAAAATACAAAATTCGGAATTAAAAATCCTCTTTTAAAAAAATTCAAGAACAAGATTAAAATTATGAGCACCCATAATATCGTACCTCTGAAATTTGCAGCTGTTTGTTAAAAATGCAATTTTTCTGCCCATCTTAATTTTTTTAACCTACGACGTTGCTAAAAAAAATTGCAAGTGATCAGCCAATGTTATAGAAAGCTATTAAACGAGCTTACAAGTATGAAACTTCTGCAGCGTATCAAATGAAGCAGCGCGTTGTTAACGAAAATGACGAAAACAATCAGGTACACGGAGTCAGGGTCATGTAGAAGTGACGAAGAAATTTATAATTTGCAATTAAACTACAATAAAAACGCAAGTGCCGGTAAGCTTAATACTGTAGTCACAGCTACAGCATGAACAAGCGAATCACGCTGTGCGGTACACTAGAGTAGGCCTAGACGGTTGCGTGACTTGTCGCAGTTAATTTAAACGCCGTACGATGTCCATAGTAAGAGAAGTCGCCGTAAATGATATTATGGAGACATCCAGGTCCGTACCGCAAACTAGATGCATTTTGGACACCAATTTAGCTTCAACTGCTTGAACCTCTATGTACATGAAAGAAAATTAATGGTATTGCAGGGGATGTGATATGATATAACGATATGACGATATGAATAATATTATACGTGTTTTGCGATAGAAAACTGGCGAACAAGTGCCAGTTTAATCTAGCATGTAAACTGACAGAATGAAAACTGATAGAAACAGACAGATCATAAAAGAACTAAAAACCTAAAATTAAAAAAAAAACTGGTAAAAATTCGACAACGGAAACCAGCAAACACTCAAACGAAATCAACGCAAGGAAGAGAGTACGACGTATAAAAAAATTTCAGTATAAAAGTTGGAGCATTCCGGCGAAATTTTGGCGAGGAAGTTGCGTAACAGTTCGACTTCTATGGACTTGTTGTACAACTTGTTTAGCTTTTTGATTTGCTGTAGATTTATTATGCAGCAAATCCACAAAAAAATCGAAGGAAATGGAATTGATCTTGAATGCGGCATCAAGTTGCTTGTCGCCACTGACGTGATTATTAGCCAACGCGTTGCATTGAGTGTCAGCCGGTGCGACGACTTGACGCCAAGTGTTAACAGTCGGCCAACAATGCTGAAAAAACTTCTAATAAATGCCTCGCACTTTAAAAAATCCAGTCTCCAATCTCTTACTACAATCGCCGAGGTCGCAGTCACACGCGTGCACCAACGAGGCGACCGTCGTTCAAATAAACGCCGTAGAAGACCACCCTGTCTAATTAACGCCGTGATTTAGGTTTTAGTTGTCGGGCCGACGACTTGATTTTTCTGCACTTACGGCGGTAGGCCGACATGGCTGCACTTGACTTTAAAAACGCTGCGGATGTTGGGTCATGTTACGCGTGGCCCACTTGACGTGCACGACGTTACGCCGTGCATGCACCGTGACATGTAAAAAAGAAAAAAACATCTTCGAACCTGTGCGAGATGTTTTAAAAATCAATTCTGGCAGGCTCGTGCAAGGCCTGACGATGGGAGATTGTTACGTGCAAAATGAAACACAAAACAATAGCGAAATATTTCTGAAAATGTTTCTAACGAATGCAGAAGTGATTGGCTATTAGTAAGTAAATTTGCAAATAAACGTACTTAATTGATGAATATTTGTTGTCTATTTGAAACTATGCATGTAACCACTGCTTTACACATATGTTTAACATGCGAAAATGTTTTGAGAAATTTTTGCTACATTTAGGCAGCATTGCCAACAAATTAAGTAACAGTAACGACTCGCGCAGCGATAAACGCCGTCCGTACAGGAGCGATCTCCGAAAGTTAAAACTCCACTACTGTATTACGATTTCTCGTGGATTTCTCGGACAAACGAGCTGTAGAATATCTTCACATGTTGGGGTGTTGAGGATTTGCTGAAAACTTTGGGTTGCTGTACATTTGTTACACAGATTGTTTGCCAACTTGCTGCACAACAAAATTACCGCGTAACCGAGTGGAGTTTGGGCCAAAGTCATACAAAGAGGAAGTTGTAATAATTAATAATTCGATCGGTCGAGAGCGCTCAGACTCGCAGACGTTCATTGTTTTTCAGCAGCGACTTTAACGGTTAACTGGAGCAGCTATATGCCCTAGGCCCGATATAACGGACTACAAAGTCATTTCCTGAGACAGTGCAGGACGAATGAACAGAGTCAAGAAATGTAAAATCGACTTCTTTTGTGGTTGTCAGCTGCAAGACCGTGCAGTACGCGTTATCGCTGCGAAAATAGCAATATTGTAACAACAGTAGTCGCCAGCATGAAGGTGTCAATCCGTCCATTAAACAACGAAAATTTTGAATAGAGTTTTCATCTCTAAATCATTATTATCCGTGGAAAAACCAGTATTGCGAGCGTAGTGCAATTTTATTCAAACCACAAGAGAATGTCCCTGCAAAATAGCATGGCATTTCGTCTAACGGCTTTAGCAGGCTGCACAACTGTGACAGACGAAGCGACGGAACGGCCAGACAGACCGCGCGCTACGTTTCAGTGTAGGTGGAATTACAGCTATGTCGAGTAAATTATGCTGCAATATGTTATTTTAATGTTTTAGTGTTAACGCAAATATGTAACCACCACGTCGACTATAATTATTGAGGTTTTATCAAATTTTATGCCTAAAATCTTGCAAAATATTTTTGTCGAGCTCACACAAAGTTGGCGACGAAATGAAAACGTATAAACCACCGTTGTTTTTTGCAGTTTCGTAATAATCATAGTTTTTGTGACGCAACTAAACACTAGGCCTAGGCCTATACAAAATACTTACTTCCATCTTACGATTCCATATCTTCGCGTTGCAGGAGATTCCACCAGCGGTTACCAGAGATGCGGGGTACAAAAATCCACGTCCTGCGTGGGAATGTTCGTCGATCGCCGGCAAATCTACTTTCGGCTTTTTCTAGGCACGTGCACGTCGCAAAAATAATACAGAAAAAAAACCCAATACTGCAACCGACCAGCCCCGCTACCAGTTGATCGAAAATCTCCCTTTTCGGCGCAGCGCCACGACCGAACGCGACAGTCCGACGTGTTTTTTTCTGCGGCTTATAGCCTCGTCACCTGCGCCGATCGGCGGTTGAGAAAACTATTTACCCAAGGCCAGGCCTTGACGGCGAGGCAAGACGGGCCCCCTGGGGGAAAGGGTAGGACATACAGCGAGCGGCAACGCTCTAGCGATCCGCCGCCGTCGTCGCATGCGGTGACAATGTCAGCAGACGACCAGAATAGCAAGTTTTGCGGCGGCGGGCGAACGCAAACGAAGCGTAGAGTAGGCCCTGTGAGGGCTGCGTGGCTGCCTGCGTGACGACCTGGGAGACGTTAGACGGCGCCTAGCTTACATTGGTCTGCGACAGTAGGCTACTGAAACAAGACGAGCACAAAACTACTGAACAAAGTTAACAAACGCCACAACAGCAAAAACCGTATTGCAAGCACTGGTGCGATTCGCGTGCAATTTTGTTTTAGCGTATAGGCTACATAACTTACACGCAGCAATGGCATCCACCCTGTCCCCTGAAACAGTTAACAATTCCCTCGGCTTGCCCCCCAAAACGCCGAAACTGTGCGACTAGAGACAGTCCCCCAGTCTGTCCCGTCGCTGTTTGCGGATGCTTCTTCGACTAACCTTCGGCAAAGGGCATCCGTGTGGGGTTTTAGGGGAGAGACGCCGACGTATATTATTGTAAACTATCTACGCAGACGGAGACGCCTCGCCTATCGGCATACATAAAGCGTGGTTTGAGACGAGGTTCATGTATAATATATCGGTCAGTCGCGCAGACGCCCACGCTGCTCAAGACGCCTGTGGTGTAATAATTATATTAATAATTATTATTATGGTTTCAAGGTTTAATAAAAAAACTAGAAATACGTTCTGTGGAACGAGGTATCTGTCTCATTGCTACGCTATAGCTGAAGCTTTTCAGCGTTTTACCCTCTAACGGACGTACACGCAAATTAGAACAAAAAACTTTCACAGTTCGCAATGCATAACGGTTGGTTGCCATGGCAACAAGGGTCGGTAGGAGGTAAGTTTAAATGACACCATCGGATAACCCGGGCCTGAAAATAGGGGGTAGGTAAAAACAGCGCCCAATTATCTTACACAGGGACCAAGTTATAGACAATTTTGTCCACAAAATCGTTTCCATGGCAACAGTGGTCGTTAGGAGATAAATCTAAATGACCCCGAAAATAGGGGGTAGGTGAAAACAGCGTGCATGTATCTTTTATGGGGACAGAGTTATACCGCTTTGAAATCTCCATTGGCTGCAATGCCAAATTTTCAATTTTTGCATGGTTGCTGAGGCAACAAGGGACAGCTGGGGGTAAATTTAAATGACACCATTAGATTGTCCGACCCTAAAAATAATGGGGTAAGTAAAAACAGCGCGCAATTATCACAGGTTTATTTACTGTGGTATAAGAACCTTTCCATTGAAAATGCATTGCGGGGGCAAAATTGGGGCAAAATAGGGTAAAGGGTCATCGAATTTTCACTTCAAACAAACTCGATCTTACTCTTTGGGCTCCAAATCACTGTGCACAATTTCATCAGAATCGAATCAAAATTGCGGCCGTAGGAGTGTTTCCAAACAGACAGACAGACGCATGTGATTTCATAATCTGTTCCATGCTATGCTATAGCAATGGGACAGATAACCAAACAAACGGCTGCTGACGTAATACGTACATTTTGTCGTTGTCGACTGATGCGCGATCACGAAGTGGGAAGTTGTGGCTAATTCGTTGACGAAGACTAGTGGTGCTACTTAAGAGTACACAGAAATGAGAATTTGGGGGGGCTTGACCCCTTCTACTTTTCTTTCTCTCCCTTTTTCTTCTTTTTTTCTTTAACCCCTCGGGCGGTATATGTGCCACACTAAGGTCAGCTTCAGAGACTGGCAGACCTGAAACCGTCACACCAAAAATGCAACACCGAAAGCCCAAGACCAAGACCATATCGATCCCTGGTATTCACGAAATTATTTGTCCGTTAACTATTAATCTGCAGTAGGACATCGTATAATATATAAGATATAAAATCGATGACCTTAAATGACCTTGTGTACGAACAGAAATTATTCTCAGTGAATACACGTATGGGGCCTACCGGTGCACGTTGTGCACAGATTATAGTAGGCCTAGCTTACATAGACATTATAGATCTATAGCGAGTGTACAGCGTGTGTATGGTCGGCTGTCAAATTTGTGAATGGCGGAACCGTCTTGCAGTCGAATTCATTGGCGTCTGCGGCAGTGTGCACTCACCCATGTAACTAACGGCGGCGTTCAACAGTGAACCCACAATGAACGAGCGAAAATTAACCAAGCGCCGGTAAAGCGCTGTTTAACTGTCAAACTGGACTCTTCTAGCCCAAACTTTATTACTTCGATTTGTCGGGGACTCGCTAAGCGACAAATCGTTCACAGTAACGTGGTGTACATCTTGACAAGTTTAGATTTTTAAAATAAACTCATAGCTTGAAACAGTAACCAGGCCTATAACTTCATGCGACTAACAAAATCGTTCGGAAAACGACTTCCGAGTTCTCAGCCTTTCACGGAGCTGACAGGGAAGATTCCGTAGTCCTAGTTTGCGTCGTTTCGGTGTAATCGCAGGGTTTCACAGACACACCGCTGTCTAAGTGAGTGAGCAGGGTTCAACGTCCCGCCCGACACAGATATATGTCATTTCCGGGATGGCCTTTCCGGACAAAATTGTACATACACATAACAACAGAACAAGTTTAACCTTTACAAAAAGTTTAACCTTTGTGAAACACAAAATGCCTACAAAAAAACGACCTGAGCCTAAAATTGTAAGAACTGCTGATTATAATTGTGCATATGTAATGGTAATGGCAGTTCTAACAATCTTCCCTGTTTTCCTCCAGACGGTCATCAATCTCTATAATTCTGTCTATTGAAGGTCAGGGAAAACCTCTGTCTAAGACTGGGCATCTGCATAGCAAGCTGCCGAGTGCCGGCGCCCAGTAATAAAGAACGCAACCGAAAAATCAACGGTCAACCAGTCAGTCAGTGAACATAATGTGTTTAGCCTGATTTTATGAATTTCCGCCGCTCAATATATCAAGATTTTGCGAATTTGCTGTAGACTTTCGATTTGTTTGGCAAAATGTTGTAGGCCTACAACAAATCGAAAGAAGTGGAATATGCGCTGTTTCCGGGTCAAACTGATGTCACCTACCCTCTGTCACTGCTTACGACTTCCGACTATACACTATGCCTACTTGACGTCGCATTGTGATAGTGGTGTAGTTGCTCTAAGAACTGCCATGACATGTATTCATGTTTCGTTTTGTGAGCTGTGACAGCTACTGCAGTCCTTGAATCTTAATTTAATGGCGGCAACTGCGCAATGTCGTTTACAGTCGTAAAAGCAATTATTGGTTCGTACGTCTTTCCTCCTGAGCGAAGCTTCCAGTGTGGCCAATTTGATTATGACTAACGAATTACTCGTAAATGTTAAATATAACCCGTTATGGCAAACCCATCTAAGAGCTACGAAGCGTCACCTGCCATATAAGCCACACGCTTTGACATTGGCAGCCAGACAGGCCGATTGCGTGACAAGTTTTTTTATGTTTAGTACCTAACCTAAAGGCAAAAGAGGACCACCAATCCAGCATACAAAGTTTCAATTTCAGATTATTTGTTGCAGTTAAAAGGTAATGCTAATTGCTACGGCGCTTCTTATGAGTCAGACCCGTGACTGAGAAGCGCTTTACAATCTCGAAAGTGGCAGCTGATTGGCATGACCTAATGATACCGCAACGCACTACGCGACCAGCCTGTATCGACTGCTGGTGCCAACGAACGGACCCACTGTTTGCAGATACCCTGTGACACGCACAAATTATTCATTGCCTTTTGCGGATTATTTTTTCCAGACAGATTAACGCACTTTTGGTCTCACTGCGGTCTTCTCCTGACTCGGGTGTTGTGGCGCCCTAAGCACGGCGACGGAAGTATGCAGAGTTTGTAATTGTCACAAACTTGTCACTCTTCTGTTTGTCTACCATAAAATAATTCTGAAACAAATTAATAAAAAAAGAAAAGTAAAAGAATATGCCCATGTTGCAGAACTAAATCAAAATGTAGATAATACAGAGTGCAAAGTAAGCCAAAACGTTACATAACTAATGCGATTACAGAATGTACAAGTTATACACTCAAAAACTGCAGCCGACAGCTTAGTCTGGTAAAAGAAATGCCAAAAATGTACTACAAATAACTACAAATCAACAATCACAGATGTAACAAAAACTTCATGTCATGTCTTGCGAGCTACAATAAAGCACATGAACATAAAATGGGATTTTCTGCGTTCACCGAGCGTTCTGCATATGCCCCTAAGCTTACACGTTTATTATTAGTGTAAATGGCCAACAAAGTACCACCAAACCACGAAGATATATCACACTTTTCTCTATAGCTCACGATGCAGAACCAAAACACTAGTTACACTGGAGACATGTTAATCTTTACACAGCAGCAACGCAGGAAATAAATTTAGCAAACGTCAAAAAGTTAAACAAGTATGTACTCAATAGACTGCAAGCTACAAACAAAGATCGTCGCATTATAATTATTCTTCGCCGTCTATAAGAACCGCAAGAATATTTTTGTATAACATCCTCTACAAATATCACTGAAATGAGTCTCGTTCTTGATTGCCACAACCACCACCCCTGAAAATTCATAAAAATCCACCCACTGGCGTTGTGGCAGCAAAATTTTCTGTTGTCAGAAAATACTTTTCTTGTCAGAAATTTTTCGTCCAGAAATGCCAAATATGAAGTTGAAAAACCCCCACTTTCGGGAAATTTAAAGGCAAAATTTGCTGCTATCTGCCGGGAATTTGTGGTGTCTGGTGGATAACTGCAACTTCCTGCCCACCTACTTTTATAATCCAAGACGATGCTGACACACAAAAAAGGATATAGAGAACACAATAAAAACATAACCCTTTCAACACAGGTCGCTAATCAGCCAACAACGTCAGTAAAAAGTTCTAAAAAAGCCTGGATTACAGCACAAAGTCTGATAACTATACACCAATGAGCAATCGCAAGAAAGCTGTGTCTAACAGCACCTTCAAGTCAAACAGGTAACATCACGTCTCAGGCTCTGAGTAGCAAGAAAAACAGTCATAACAAGCACAAATTACAGCTAAATACAGCAAAACTTTAAAATAAATTTTCTTCCATAGGCTTCCCAGCCAACTGATTGCTGTGGCAGTTGGACATGCAAACCAACACTAGGAACACTTATTATTATTATTTATTACTGCTGTACTACCATAGCCAAAGTAGACCCATGGGGATCCACATGGGAGAATGAGAAGTGAGTGAGTGGAGTTTAACGTCCCACCCCACACAGTATAGGTCATTTCAGAGACGACCTTCTAGGCTACTGCACATACACATAATAATGGAACAGAAAAAACACAAAACAGAAAAACGACCTAAACCTAAAATTTGAAGAACTTTCCATTATAAGTCTGCATGAGTAACAATAATGGCAGTTCTAATAATCTTCCCTCTTATCCTCCAGTCCTTAATCTCAAAATGCTGTCCGTTGGCGGACCGGGGGAGTGAGAATGAAACCCCATGATTTAGACAAGATTACCCTCTACATAGACTATGGCAGCCCTCAACCAGGGCTGACCCAAATTGTTTGGCAGTCAGGCTTCATAAGTTCAGATCTCCCACAGCCATATCGTGCGTAGACTAATGCACAGTGGGGCACTGAGTCTGGCAGGTTGAATGAATAACCCACCCACTCATGCTTTTTGCAAGGTGTTGGTAGAAACCAAATCAATAACAACTAAAATAAACAGTAAAACAACTCAAACTAACTAACCATTTAAACAAGAGCAGGACTAACCACAGTCTACTGTGCTAGCATGTTGTAATTATAGGTGTTATTAGATTTTCTACTGTTATGAAATGTGCTAATAATTAGAGCTGACAAAGCGTTAATTTTTAAAATGCATTAACGC
>Ga0209367_1006445_pt1 | contig 16236 bp, 14 predicted proteins | sample WorMetLIZISLAND2_FD_187412 | JGI IMG/M metagenome (GOLD analysis project Ga0209367, IMG submission 187412) | Marine gutless worms symbiont microbial communities from Max Planck institute for Marine Microbiology, Germany - Olavius geniculatus... ... | reverse complement strand
AACATTTAAGGACTTGCACATCGAAAACAGCAAAAATTACAAAAGGTGATATTATTCAGCAGCACATTGACACACAGTCAGTGTGATGCAGGCAATATCACCTTTTGTAATTTTTGCTGTTTTTGATGTGCAAGTCCTTAAATGTTGCCCTTAACAAGTGTATAAACTAATGTTTTGTACATTTATCTGTTTAACGCTTTATGACGTCATAAATTTCAATGACATCACATCCGCTTTAAGCTCATATGAGTATGAGAGAAATATAACTTTTACTGGTGTATAAATTTTTAAAAAGCATGTTAGTTTAATATACGGGGGCCTATCGAGCTGTAAACTTTGTCTAATTTTCCTTGTATATATAGCTTTTCACGGCTGGTACAGATTTTGGCTATTAAATATTTATAATCGCAAATAAAAAAATCACAGACGTACTTGTTAGGGCTCTCATAAAATTACATGCTCCAGAGACTCGGGTTCGAAAATCCGACGGTAGACTAAAGAAAGATCACGCAACAGCGATCCCAATTTTACGCTGATTGTGCTAGCACTCCAAATCGTTCCTGTTTAAAGCTCTATAACGTCATACATTACAATGACGTCATATCCGCTTTAGACTCAAACGTGTTCAGAAGAAACATGCGTTTTATTGGTGTATAAATTTTGAAAAGTTTTTTAGTCTAACATATCGACTTGCAAAACTTTTTAACGCCCGTCGTAAGTTTTCTTAAGTTGTTTTTTTATTTGTCTTTATTATTTGTGTCTACCATGTTTTATGGTGAATAAAGCTTCGTGTGTTTGCAGTGAGTATTAACTTCATTGTCGTCGTTTGTGCCTTTGCGGTTATTATTTTTTTATAGATATACACAGCACTACAACATCGTGCATTCAGCAGCATGTTATAAATATGCCTGCAAAGCATTAGTCCTAACAACTGATACTAGAGGAAATATATTGGCATTTAAGAGAAAATGCTACAGAAAGCTTCTCGGAATCAGCCAGATACAGAATATGACGAACAAAAAAACCTGTAGAAAAAAATAGTGACAAACACAATCTGTTGCAAACGGTGACCGAAAGAAAGTTAAGGGCCTACGTCTTTTGGACATAATATATGCTGAAGTCCAATGGCAGAAATTTAAAGACATTCCTGTACGGGAAAATAACGGCAAAAATACAGTAAGGGGGGCGTCCACACAGAGAGTGAACAAACGATGTTGTGGAGTGGTGCGGACGAACTAAATCTGCAGAAACTGAAACACTCAGCACAGAACCAAAGCAACAGGCAGAAGATTGTGAAGCAGGCGTCGGACGTTATCGGGCTCTGAGCCCATGACTTATGACGATGATTAACACTCAACACTGTAAGAACACTTTCTTACACAGTGTTATAAAAATATCAACACGTTTTGTCCCTACAAAAATTTTGGTAATTAAAAACTTTTTTTATTATTACTTAGTAGCTTGCTTGCTTCTTTGCTGTACGTTTTTACATTTTGGTTAACATAGCTGTGTATTTTAGTATTTAGTTTTATACAGTTTTCTAAATACGTGATTGTCTGTAAGTTGCCAAAACTTTGCTATTTGCGATAGGAACGTTAATGTACATTAAATATTTCATTCACGCTGCGTTTATTACAGCAAAGTTTTATTACAATTAATGTCATACTATTTTGCTAGACTTGCTTGACTTACCAGTGTTGAACGAAATGCAGAAACCCATATTTGTTGGTATGACATCGTGATATTTCTCGAAGTTCAGTAGGCAAGTTTCTGCGTCAAACTCACACTGCAATCAGTTTCCCACAACACTCACATCAAACAGCAAATTAAATTTACAGTAAGTTGCGGATAAAAAAATCATTTGATTTTTAACTCGGATTGGCATATTTTGGGATTCAGTCAACATTTCTAATCATCTAGCATGCTCTGAAACTGGCGTGTTCAAAAATATTTAAATCGATGTCATTAACTGGCGCGAACATAGCAAGCTGTTCACCTTCAACAGTAAATTACGATATTTACAATTAGTACGCATCACGTCAGAATTAATTCAGCGGTGGCAACGAATAAATTAGTTACCTTCGACGTCGAAGGTAATTTATACACCTAATTTATCATAACACATTTTTTTTAATTTGTATAAATTCGGACATTTTTTACAGAAATATAAAGCAAAACGTGAGTGGGCCTTTTTTCTAAACACAGTGTAGTTAACTTAAACTATTAAATATAGTCAATCATTTATTTATTTATTACCGTTTCTAGTTCGTAAAGATTAGCCTTAACACTTACCGAAAACACAGTGTTATTTGTCGACTGAGCCATGAACTTGTAGATTTCGTTCCAGTTAAGGTCGAGCCTGTCGAACTCGTAGCCGGTGAAGTTCGGTGCAAAGCCAGGGATTGGGATTGGTGGATACATCTTCATGACCATGTCTACCACGCCTGTAGTAACAAGAAATTTGAGCTAATGCTTACGAGACGCGCGAAAGCCTCTAGCAGTTCTGGTTCAGTAGTTTAGCTGAAAATTGGGGTGTTCACGCTGAGTTAATATACAAATACCATATTTTCTATCTGTATCGCATAACGATAGTAGCGTGGCGCCACCTAGTGAATGATATAGACTTGTGTCGCAGCCCGAAATTGTACAAAAAATTTATAAACCTCCTATTTTTGCGTTCAAGGTCATTCAAGGTTATTGAATTTGGCGCCAATCGAGAGCCAGTGTACGACTTCTTATTAGTGATTAATAGCAACCTAAGCCCTATCTCGCACCGTTACTGAGATACAGCGACTTACTGGCCAAAAATCGCAAATTTTGTCCACTCCCCTGTCATTTAGCGCCATCGTTCGGGGTGACCCCTTTCGAATTTATAGAAAAGCTTTACGGTTTCTAAAACTAGAGCTCTCAGGCAGCCGGCGGTGAAGATTTGGTGATCCTAGCTTGCACCGTTTTTGACTGATCCGCCCGTGTGACAGACGGACAGACGGACGGACAGACAAACAGACAGACATACAAACGGACAGAATTGCGATGGCTAAGACGCGCTGAAAGCAGTAGCTCCTTTCGCGCGTAAAAACGCTGCTTTGCCATAAAGTCAATGACGCTATTATTTTTCGGCTGTATATATATTCTTTTCATCCGTCTCCGTGAGAAAAGTATCAGCGTATTTTTAAGAACAACGGACTACAGTTGAAAAATGTTATTAAGCACGTTGTTTTGCTCTTACTGTTTTCTGTTTGTTGGACTTGTGTGATTTATTTGCTTGTCTGTGTGTGTGTGTGTGTGTGTGTTTGCTACCGAAATATTTGTTAAGCAAAGTCTGATATACGTACATGTATAATTTTATTTACCGAGATACGCAGCTGAGGAGTAAGTGAAGCGGTTTTCGTTGCAGATGGTGACTGTCGGAAATCGCATTTCTTCGGCGTGCTGTATGCGCAAGTTGACACTGACCGGTCGTGCGAGGAAGTATCGGATGCGGTCCTGTATCTGGAACGTGGTGAAAGCAGCTCCAGCAATCAGCAGCAGGACCCAGACTGAGCGACGCAAGAGTGATGCTGATGCGTTAACGACGTACCGAAGTCCCACCACTGACGCCTCGTAGCAAAACTGTTTTGTTCTCGACAGCCACACTGATCGTTTGCCCTGAGTGTTCTTTATCTGCTTGTCAACTCTATCTACGGATTTCGGCGCCAGTTCTGACTGGATTTCGCTTAACATTGCAGTCATTTTACTTTATTTCGTTGTCGACCGTCTTTCTGTGATGGGTTTACCCCCACACTTCTCTAGGAGTTAGTACTTCTCTGGTGAAATTGCTATCGGAAACCGAACGCGACTGACCATTTTTTCTCAACATTTTTCTATCGACTGTCTCAGAACACCGACACAAATTTGTCAATGACCGCGTTTCAGCTTTAAAACGTTCAACAATCAACCAGTGAAGCGTTGATCTACATGCACATTTTGCCGACGCAGATTTCTGGTTAAATTGGTTGTATATCCGTATAAAATAAAGCAATGATACGGCGGGATCAGCATGGTAAACAATTCGAGCTACCGTAAAATGTCAATAATATGTGCGTTCATTGCAGTAAGTTTTCATTGCGATCAATGGCGCTAAATGCGAAAACGCAGTCAGATATTATAACGGCCTATTGCGCTGTTTAGTCGATCAAACCCATTTACCAGAATGATGCCATTGTCAACATCACGCCATCATAGTTGCTGAAATCTATTTAAATGAGAACAAATGGTATAGCCGATCTGTGCACAATGTACATGTAGTCTAAAGGTTAGCTATAAATTCGCCAATTTTGCGTCAATAACGAAATGGCGATATTGTTTTTCAGTTTATTTTTGTCAGAGAGTCTGTTTGTAGTGGTGTTCAAAATACTGTTTGCCTAAGTAATTTATGTTGACCATTTATGTTTTAACGTAGTCTCAAAATAGGCCTACATCTTAGAACACTTTGTCCATTGCTTATAACATTTCATCGCCAATCGGTCCGTGCAGATCTCCACATTTACGCTCCACATTTACGCTCGTACGATATTTAGTTCTGTAGTATGTTGCCAATAGGCTAGTCACTCTGTCCCTTTCTTCAGAGATTTCGGACTGACTAACTTCATTAGACTAAGGAAACCCCTACAGTCAAGCGGTAGGCCTACATTTTGTCAACTAATGTCAAACGAGCCAGGACTAATTAGTTCTTTCACAACCTATTTACAAATCGTAATTAGCATAATTTCACTTAAGATTACCCTTATAGCGGCGGTCAACTAACGAAAGCTACTTCCTATGACTTCTTCCTACTTCCTACCTAGTATGCAAAACATTAAACTACTCGTGTTTCTATGCATTGCGATTTAAGTTTTATACAACGTGGAGCATGAAAAAGTAACGCGTTTTTATTTTTTTATATGAAACGTGTTTTAAGCCGCAGTTTGGCGCAGTTTTGCTATGCCAACCACGCCAGTGTTCTAATAATAATAATAATAATAATCTGACTTGTAAAGCGCCAGTATGTGCTAAAAAGACTTCAGTGGCGCTGGAAAAGACTTCAGTGGCGCTGGTTAGTATTGTCGCTCGCTAAATGGCAGCACTTTGTCTTTCAAGATTGATTTAAATAATTACAAAATTATGTTAAAAATAAAATAACGTTGATTTGTGCCACATTTAATGCTGATCTGATCAAGATTTCCAAAGCTGAAAACAAAGTAGCCCCGTTTTAAAGCCACCCTATAGATCATAGACTCACAGAAGACTTCAGACCAAACTTTCTGCGGTTTTTAGGCCGCGGGAACGGTAGTCCCCGGAAGGCCTTATGTTTAACTGCAGTTCTTTATTTTTTGTCTGTCCAATGCAATGCATAACATTGGACAGAGTATAAAATCACCTGAGTGTCCGTCCGTTCGTGCGTCCGTGCGTCCAACATTTCTTAAGCTATCTTCCTTCCACCTTCCCTTTCCCTTTTTTACCTTTCCTTTCTCCTTCTCCTTTTGCTCCCTCTTCCCCTTCTCCTTTCCCCTTCTCTCCTAGACGCTTTTGCACTGCTGTATTTTGCAAAAATTCGGGGCTACAGGTACGCGGGATAAACGTCTGTGGATATGGATATATCTATGGATATCCACGGAAAATCTGTGGATATAGATATGGATGGGAAATTTCATATCTACGGCAAGCCTGATTCTAAAGACGGCGAAAGGCGCTAGGCGTAACGGCGAAAGACGACGAAAGCTGTACAGACCTAGCACTTACACGGAATGGTTTCAGCGTGACGCGCGTTGTTTATGATGCCGCGGTAGGCCTACTGGGTGTAGGTGATGCCAGTGCCGCATAGTCGGTGTACCCAACGTTGACAGCTGTCGCATTCGAGGGCGTGCTGGCGCGCCGTGACCGCCTTGAAACAGACTTTGCACTTTACGTGCAGTAATCTCCATCGCGATTTCCAAGAATACAGTCTGGGATTCTGACGTGCTGTCTATGGGTTCAACTTTCGTCCAGCAGCTAGTTTTACGGTATTTTGAGTTTTTAGTAGACTTACGTAGCTAAATTTTACTAAATATTATTTTTTGGCGTCTTTCGGCGTCTTTCGGCGTCTTTCGCTGCCTTTCGCTGTCTTTCGCCGTCTTTAGCCGTGTTTCGCCGTCTTTCAGGTATTTACACGGACCGGCGGTTTATTGTCCACTGTAACAGAGCAATAGCGTCAAAAAAGTCACAATAGATTACAGTTAAAGCCATTACACAACAAAATTATGCTAACCTCGTAAGCATTCATCAAAGAAAACCATAGAAACTTAGCGTTAAGCCAAGCAAACAATAATGAAAAGAAACAACAAAAGATGACAAAAACACAACTGTAACAAAGCTGTCCGAATATCACAGACTGCTAAATATCTAAGACGAGTTTACGACACGCTGTCGCTGTGAGCCTGTAGCATTTGCCATTTAGGCCTTGGCTACTCAAAAAATAATTATTGTCTGTCCAATACAATGCATAGCATTGGACAGAGTATAAAATCACGTGAGCGTCCGTGCGTGGGTTTGTCCAACTTTTGAGGCGCCATATCTCCATAACGGTGGAGATAGACGCATGGTCACTATTGACCACCCATAGGAAGTCGCCCACCGCATGTCGACTGGTCATGTGACCGATGCCGTCACGTGACCCCAAAAGATCAAGGTCGTGACACCATTATCTTTAAGGCGCCATATCTCCATAACTGTGTAAAATTCCTATAGGCCAAAATGCATTTTTTAAAAATTGGGGTAAGGTTGTCGGATTTTTATCCCAAACAAACTCGATCTTACTTTTCGGGCCCCGAATCACTGTGCAAAATTTCATCACAATCGAAACGAAATTGCCGCTGTAGGAGTGTTTACAGACAGACTGACAGAATGACAGTGTGACATAAGTGATTTTATAATCTGTCCCATGCTATGCTATAGCAATGGGACAGATAATAAAGTTAACGTAACAATGACATGATGTCAAGCAGGTGCTTCATCTAACGTCTGAGGACTGTGGATGCATGAACTTTGATCCAAGTAGCAGCCATGATAATAAGAAAGTCGGTGAATTCACAAAACGTTAGCAGCGTAGAGCCCAGTATCAGGCCGAGCGCTCCGCCGATATCACACAACAGAGCCAGAACCGTGTACGCCGCTTCAGACTCGATGTACGTGTACTTCAGCTCCGAGTAAAACACCTTCGACAAACAATACGAACACGCTTTGCTCATCTCATACTGACCTTACGTTTATCTTTATATGCAAAAGCTTTTAACTCCTATTAACTTCATATAACAAATTTGGTAATGCGTACTTGTTGTTTATTTCTTAGTAAATTTCGCACATGTATCTTAACCGGTGTCAGAGCTGCTGCTTTGTGTGAGAAAATTTGAAATGGCATATCATCTGCCGTCTTGGAGGCCTACTATTATTGTTTGTCAGTGCTGATTGTATTTTCGCGGAGTCTATTATCGGCCAGAAATAGCGACGTTACATTTAGTTAAAAATTATGCAAATTTACTTCAATACTTGTAGCCAAAAAGCCGTACGGATGACATTTACGGATAAAGTCTACGGATCAATGATGGGCAACGGTGCACTAACATGCTACGGTGCAATAGCGTGACGTAATCGTACGTGGCAGCATGGTACGTGGCAAGCAGGCGCAGTGCGTGCGCGCTAGGCCCGGTTGGTGCACACAAAAGCACCGTCTCGTAGATCCACCGTCACTTGTCACTCCAACTCTCGTACCCAACACAACTCAGATCAAAACAAGCTGGTAGAAAAGGGAAGCACCAGCGATTGACCCGAAAGCTATGTACGGATCACGTATCCGGAGAGCACTGCCGGATCATTCGGAAGCTGCGTACCTTTAAACCAGTCGAGCTCTACGGATCGCTGGACCCGTATCTCGCATCTAATAAACACTCACGTAAGTCCAGACAAATTGACGGATTTCCCTTGGACTGAGAGGATGCATCCGTTGAGTAACGGCACCCGTAGCACCGTACCGGAAAGGTTGACGGATCGCTAAAAAACTGGTAGCCAGATACAGATACCCGTCAGTATGGGAAGCGCAGAAAGTCATCAGGCAGGCAGTGAACCAACGGCTAAATATGACGAATCAGTTGCAGCAATAGTAAATGACGGATCAGCATCGAAACCCTCCGCTTCGCTCGAAGCTCGACATACCGTCGACGAACCTTCGAACCCTGCAGTAGTTACAGATAGCAGCCGTCAAACTACGGATTTCATAGTAGCACCGGCAGCGGTATGCCCCGGCATAGTCACCCGTCAGTCTCAGTCTCAGTCACTATTTGAAGATAGTACAAATCGGAATGCAGTCCCAGTACGAATCGAGAAAGCAGGTTTACGTTACAATGGCGACCTCAACGTGGAGCAAGAGGCTAGTAAGAAGAATGTGGACTGCCAGACGGATCTGGATAAGACACTGACACCGGCAACATACCGCACGGCCATGGAAAGTAAAGACAGCGGCGATAGCTGTGATGAACCAAATACAGCGACGGTGACGACGGTGAAAAATACCGTGAACTCCGCATCCAAACAAGGACTACCGGATCAATACTCACCGTAGCACTTTAAGCGGTCAAAGCAAATGTGTACGGATCAATACGAGGTCTACCCGTCTGCTTCTTAGTGATAGCTTGTCTGACGTGACGACAACCGAAAGACAACGGATCATAAAGCACCGATGCCGGCCACTTGTCAATTGACCAAAACACATAAAAAGACACCGTCAAGAAAATCAACGGATTCAGATAGTGACGACGGAGACGTTTGAACGACGAAGCCCCGTCACATACAAAAGCCACCAAAGTACGACGGATCAACACCGTTTGAGACCTTCTGGGCACTGTTCAAAAACTACGCCGGATACAATAAATGAAACCGTACAGAGCCGCTTGCATATCTCCGAGGAGCACTGGAGAAAAGAGCCGGACAGGTCTTGTGAGACTACGGATCAGAAGTGACGAATTCATTGGAGAAGTTAACCGGCATTTTGAAGGACCAATTCGTTGGTGCAAACATGGCTGACAAATACCGATCGAAGTACGGAATAAAAGACCTAAACCCGGCGAAATACTCCGTAGCCTTCATTCCGACATTCGACGGTTAATTGCTTTAGACTTTCCAGCAATGGGCCAACACCACAGAACAAGCATTGCCTGTGATTACTTCATCGACGCACTTGTTAATCCGGATTTGCATTAAAGGTGCGCAAACATGCACTGGAGAAACTGGATGACGCGCTACAGATCGCGTTACAGCTTGAAGTATGGACCAAGGACGTTAAAAGGCAGAACCGTACACCGGCAGAGAAACGTGTCAGGGAAGCCGGGAAAGACTTGGCAGATCAACTGCGAAAAAGGGTTGACGAATTAGAGACTCAGATGCAGCAGCAGTCAAGTGCACCGGCAGCGTCACCACAGCTGATGCCGGATACAGCAGTAAAACCGAGTTATGCGACGGCTACGTCGCCAAATATAAATCGCCCAAACTGGAAAGACACCGTAATATGGTACGAATGTAAATTAACTGGGAACATAAAAAATGTCCAAACCCTGGATCCGGCAGCAAACAAAAAACTAACGACTCATTGGCAAGCAAACCGATACATGCTAAAAAAAGCCGAGCATTCATCACCGTCAAATATAAGAAATACCGGATCTATGCTTTACTTAATACCGGCAGTAACGTGACGCTCGTGAACCGGCAGGTTGCAAGGAGATATAAATAGGAGGTTGAACCATGCGAGCTACAGACCATTGCAGCATGCAACAATAAAAAAACTGTTGATCGTGCGGATCCGCTTAAATTGCAATATTAATAAAATGGTCACGACGCTCTACGTGTCACCGTACATCAATCCTAGGAATCGACTGGTTATCGAAAACAGGCAATGTATGGGACTCTGGAAAACGACGGATCAAGATAAGAGATGGTGACTGGATTTCATTGAGCACTCACAACAAGATGAATTGCAACCGGATCTACGCAGACGAAGACACAGTGTTTCGCTACGGCAAAAGACGGCGGTTAATGCAAGGATGACTTGGCGAAGAGCAAGGGTCGTGCCGGATATGAGAATAAACGAAACGGTAAAGATACCAAACCTATCCCGCGTCTGGAGTGCAAGAAGCCTGTTGCCAGTTCGTCATACAAATCTAAAAGTGAATGTACTCAATGCAGATAGCCCGGAACAGATTATCAAAAAAGACACCGTCCTTGGAACAGTATCACCCGTCAAGGTGATAAACGTAACACCGGCCAAAAAAGAAGCCCGCAACGGATCAGCAACACCCGTTAAGAAACCTAATGAAAAAGACGTGGTAGCCGAGCTGATAAAAAAATTGCCGGATGAATTGGCCGGATCACAGCTTAGCTGTGTTAAATATTTAATCCGTAGGCATGAAGCGTAAATATGACATCGGAAAAACACTGCTTGTAGAATACCACATTGACACCGGCGACCACGGGCCGATCCGACAACCATTGCAAAGACATGCGTTCCAGCATTTGGAGGCAATTGACCGCCATGTTGAAGAAATGCGAAAGCATCATATCATTGATGCCAGTCCCTGGGCCTCGAATGTTGTCTTGGTGAAAAAGAATGACGGATGACACCGCTTTTGCGTTGATTATCGACGGATTAATGCTATTACCTGCAAGGACGGTCACCCGTTGCCGCACATCGACAACTGCTTGAGCGCTTTATCCGGATCATCGTAATTTACTACGTTAAACATTCGGTCCGGATACTACAACATACCCATAGCAGAACAGGACAGAGACAAATCAGCTTTCGTGACCCGGTGAGGATGCTACCGCTACACAGTCATGCCATTCAGAATGACTTGTACACCGTCAGTATTTCATAGGCTAATGGACTGTGTATTAGCCGGACTGTCATACGTCATTAGTTTGGTCAACCTGGACGACACAATTATATTTAACCGGACATTTAAAGAGCACATTCACCGTTTAAATGAAGTATTTCAACGAATCCGTCAGGCCAACTTGAAGCTGAAGCCATCGAAGTACTCTTTATGGGAAAGGCATATGGAACTTTTTAGACACATAAGTGTCCGGGTCAGGAATATTGATGCAACCGGAGAAAGTCGAAGCGATCCGTACCTGGCCTAAATGCAAAAACGTGACACATTTCTTAGAATTTGTGGCTATTACCGGCGCTTTATCAAGGACTTCTCCGTCATCGCAGCACCGCTGTACGAAGTAATAAAAAAGAATACACCGTTCGAATGGGCGGATAAACGCAGGCAGGCATTCGACGTGCTAAAAGAACGACTAATGACCAAGCCGGTGCTCGCTTTGCCAACAGACATCGGTTAGTATATACTCGATACGGATGCCTCTGACTGTGGACTTGGAGCCGTATTAAGCGAGAAGACAGCTAACGATGACGAACGAGTCATTGCCTATGCCTCGAGGACTCTAAAGCCGCCAGAGCTCAAGTATGAAACAACCCGGAAAGAAATGCTAGCTGTCGTATACGGATTAAAGCAGTATCGACAGTATTTGCATGGCAAGCATATAGTCATCCAGAAAGATCATGCGGCCTTGTCTTGGCTGCCGAATCCGATGCCTCAGCTTGCCCGTCGGTTAACTTTCATTAAAGAATTTGACTACGAAGTGCAGCACAGAGAAATATTGTTTATGAAAACATGCGCCAAACTTTAAACTTCGATTTCCCAAAACTATTAAAAACGTACTTATGCACCTTTGCCAATAAGCCGACGATGTGTTCCATAAAATGTCATATCACCTCAAGAAGACAGTAGTCGTATTTTATCGCATCGGTCGATTGATTCATTTGATAGAAGTCCTTGGCGAACTGAATGAAGAAATCGGAGAACTCTGCCTGGCTAACGGTATAGTCATAGGTCAGTCGACAACACTGACGTGGACAATTACACTTCGTCTGCTCGTCGTTTCTCACGTACTCGATCTGCGTCGGTTTCAGACATTCGTAGAACTGTTTTGGATCACAGACTGATGCGTTTCCTGGCCACACATCATTTCGCGATGTCGGCTTAATACAGCATACACCGTGTTCCAAAAAACGTCGCACTTTGTCATTTTCCATATCTTCGTCAAATATTAACCGATTTTTTAAACGTTTTCACTGTCACATACTGGGGATAATAAACAATAAAGTAATTGTTAAATATCTCACCACACTTTAACTGTGTCGCTGCACTACCATGTGAAACAAAAATTTTCCAAAATCACTAAAATCACTAAAATACATATGCAAAAAATCATCTTTTGACACAATTTTTACTAATTTTTATACAAAAATTAAATTATGTTTAGTGATTCATACATTTCTGATGCTTGTATACAAAAGCAGATAATATTGTCGTGAAGAATAATTTTTAATGCACTGACGACATACCGGTGATATAATGTGCCATTTATCAGTGGAGACAAGGCTCCGATAAGAAACTTGTACTGGTGCAAAAATATACAGTTTTTGGAGAATACTGGCAAAATTTTTGAAGATAAACTGCAACAGGGAAAGAATGACAATGCTATTAACAGAGATTTGAAAAACATGCAGCACTGACCAAAGGCATGAAACCAGCAGACTGAAGCATACACGTACTGAAAAGAACGTGATATAGGCTTACTGTGAATGAGATGGTAGGCTTGCTAAACCACAAAGGCCACAAACAAACATAGGCCTATCGTTCAATACACCAGATATCCAAAAAAACGGATCTCACAAACTGTAGCATCGTACATATTATTCGCTGTATTTTTGGTTGGAAGTGTATTTTGTTTACCAACACGCTTGCTGTCTATGATTGTTAATTTTTCTTGCATTTATATTTCACAAGGTAATGTAACGACACAGTTAACGTGTTGTGCGGCTGGATATTCAATAATCACATTATTGCTAATTGTCCGCTAAATGCACGAGAGAAAAAAAATTTCAAAGTCGGTTAGTATTTGGCGAAGATATGGACAGTTACAGAGTGGGACGTTTTTTGGGACACAGTGTAGTTTTTGTTACAGATTTTTGGGCGGAATCGCTGTTGCAAACGTTATTAGCGATTCCGCCCATTCTCACCGTATAGCGTGGTTTGTCTATCTGTGTGTCCGTCATCTGTAACGCTTATGCACCTTTAAATTAGATTGGAATAAACTGTGTCATCGTTCAACGTTTTTACGCGCGACAGCATGTAATGGTTCGCGCGTCTTAGCCATCGTCCAGGTGTCTGTCCGTCCGTTTGTGTGTCTGTCTGTCCGTCCGTCACACTATTGATCTGTATAAAAATGGTGCAAGCTAGAATTACGAAAACTACATTGTGGGCTACCACAAGGACAGTAGTTTTTGTGACAAAATTATTTTGTGCTCCCGGGTGAGGGGGTTCCTCTCAAACAAGGGCGTCAAAGAAGGGTACCCCCTAAAAACGGTATTTTGCTGCTATTGGCTCGACTAGTGTAAAACAGTTGCAGATAGGTTCAGACATGTTGCAGACATGTTACAGACAAGCACCTGTCACGGTTTTTTACTTTTATTAACATCGATGACTTTAAACGACTTTAAACGACCTTGAACTTCAAAAAAGTGGAGGTTTTGGCGTTTTTTTTTTAAATTGTTGGCTGCAGCGCACATTTAAAGAGTAAATTGCGACAAAATGGCTAAAGATAGATAGACCTAGACAATGTGCGAACAAGAACTGCTAAGACTGTCGCGCGTTTCATGAGCTTTGCTCAAATTACTTGTTGCTACTGTAAAGGTCGTTCCATAAATAAGTTACAAAAGCGTCATTTTGTTAGTTGCCCAAATATGAAAACATTTTGTTTAATGCCGTGCGTGACCATAAAGAGAAGATACAGTGCATGCTTTTAGCTAAAACACGTTGTAACCAAATCGTCAGTCCTATGCTGTCACCTATCAAATACAAACAAAGAGTTGACGATTGTGTCTTTGCCAAATTACTATGGATTTTGTAGTTAATAAAGTGTGATGTTAGTATACTATAACGTGTCAGAAAAGAATGTAACCCGGCATATAGATGTCTTTACAGCTGCAGTTGTTGATGACGTAGTTTGCCTCACACTCAGCCAGACAAACTGACTGCGTGTAGTTATCCGACGGCTCACAGTCACCGTACGGACTTGGCAGTTCTATCACCTGTTAGCACATGTTACATGTGAATCACACCTCACACTATAGTGTGAGTGTTGTAAGGACAACCTGCGAAGTATATTTATGTACAAACTCTTCAGTTTATATACAGTGTAATGGTAACATCGTAGTTGTGGATATAAAACGGCACAAATCACAATTTAAAAATTCAAACTTTACCAGTACACAGTCAGCAAAGTTTTTCTGACATTGTGCAATGGTGATGTTTAAATGATTAAATTGTGATTTGTGCTGTTTTATATCTACAGCCACGATGTCACCCTTACACTGTATAAAAACTGAACAGTTTTTTTACAAAAATATTTGCAGTTTTATTGCCGTTGGAAATAATCTGGAGCTGAATAAAATATGGCAGTAAAATAACCACTACTATTTTTTTGCGAAATATTGATGACAAAATGTATTAAGCGCATTAGAGATTTTTTTGAGTATGCGCTATATAAATTTACACTTTACTTACTTACTTACTTACTTACTACAACTACTACCACAACTACTGCTACTCTTATTTCTACTTCGATTATAAGTACCCCTTACTTTACTATAACCATACTCTACCCTACCATAACTTACCTTACCTCTATTGCTACCATAACCCTACGCCTACACTACCACTATCCTACCCCTATTTCTACTACTACGATTACTACTACTACTACTACTACTACTACTACTACTACTGTGGCGGAAATCACATTTTTGACAAACCACAATAATAATTTAAATTGGCCCAACACTAGCACCCACGTTGTCTGCTGGCGTCGTCATGAATACTACCAACTTCCGCTAAATTTAACGACTCAAAATCCGTCTGTTTTGTCTCCAACAGCAATTAGCAATGGGACAGATAAATATTACTTACGTAAGTTGGCGATACCGAAACCTGAGTCACGAAACCTGGCGAAACTTTAAAGGCCCGTTGAAGCATCAGTGGTTGATCCTTGGGATCATGCAGCAGTACCTATAAACGCGTATAGCATTTACAGGCAATTTATATTGTCACTATAAACTGCAGCGTTTGTCTTTTGACAGTTGCATGACCAGTAAAAAAGTACACGAAATGCGACCATTACAAAATAAGCCAATTAAACTACACTCAGCTGGTAAAACCGAACTACTGATTGTCTTTGTGGCACGAGACGTTCTCTGTCACAACTTTAGTTCTAATAATTTTTATCGTCGCGAAAATGTTTACGAAATTAAAGCTACGAAATTTGGACAAAATTACTGATTTTTATTTTTTTATTGTATATGGGCATTGTTTTAAATTTGAAAGCTGTCAGGAAACTATCAGTGTCTTTGTAGAGCCTTACTGTACGGCTCGGCCTGCTTGCCATGTTACTGTCCGACGTCACAGCGAATATTAACACTAGAACAGCCGAGAGCGTCAATTGACGCAAATGCTAAATGTTATGATAGCTCAGCAAAATATCCACCGCAGGAAAATTTTCAGAAAATTTGACTTTTTCTACTTTAGTGCCCTCTTATGAAAAATAAGTGAAAAAAACAATTTGGTCACGCCATGAGGCCGGTAGGTGTGTGTATACCTAGAACAGCCGCAAGCGTCAATTGACGCAATACAGTACGTCGCCATTGTAGCACATACTCTAGGCGTTGCACTGCTTGCAGATGTTCACCAAACACTGGCCACAGACTGGTCTCTTGCAGCTGCCACACAGTGTGGACGTTCTGTTGCGTTTGCACACCGCTTTCACTCGACAGTTGACTCTTTTACCAAGTTGAGTCGTGGTTGAAGACGATGAGGTTGCTGCTGGAGCTGGTGTGCTTCCTGATGATGTTGATGTTTCTCTCAGTTCTGCGGACAGCTGACGCAAGAACTGTCGCCGTGATATCTGTGCATTCGTCGTCTTTCTGAACAGGATCCACGCATTCATCATCATCATCATCGACAACCGTGGGCTCAATGCCCGTTGGTGTCTGACGCCATTCTTACTATCGCTGCCCACCGCTGCCTATCTAGGGCAGCGTGGCTTAACTCCTGCAGGGTTGTCCCACAC
>Ga0209367_1006444_pt1 | contig 16237 bp, 10 predicted proteins | sample WorMetLIZISLAND2_FD_187412 | JGI IMG/M metagenome (GOLD analysis project Ga0209367, IMG submission 187412) | Marine gutless worms symbiont microbial communities from Max Planck institute for Marine Microbiology, Germany - Olavius geniculatus... ... | reverse complement strand
CAACGGGTCGCCTAACTTGCTGATACGCTGTAACCGGTTCTCTATGTCAAAGAAGCTGCGCTGGCCCATGCTTCCCCCATCATCTGAGCGTTTATCTTTGGACTGGCCCGAGTTTTCCCGCAGTTAGACTGCTAGGCAGACTATTTTGCAAGGTGCCCTCTATATTTGGCCCCCGATAGGTAGAGGTATCCACAGGGCTCAGGGGGACTTTTAAGGGAAAGGGTGATGGGTTCACGGCGAAGCCGAACGGGTCGAATATCAGCTCGTCCCGAAATCTTCGTGCAAGTGGCCTCTTATCGGCAGGGTGTCCCTTCCAGAACGCAACAATTTGCCTGAAGGGCGGGGTAAGAAGGCGAGACGGGAAGATATCGTAATAGACCATAGCAGCGCCCCAGATAAAGCAGGCCAGGGCAACCAGCCAGATAATCCCGATAAATGGAAGGTACTTTTTCATGTACTCCGATGATCGCTTCAGTGCTCATCGAGCCATTTCCGTAGCGCCTCGATTAACGCCTGTGCCTGTGCCTTGCTGGAGATATTGAACTTGGACTGCTGGCGGAACTCGCCGCCGCGCTTTTGATAGCGGCGGATGCTGTACTTCTCCGGGCCATAGACCTCCTTGGCGCGGTCCCACTCCTGATAGCGGAAGAGCACCGTGGCCCAGCTGCCTTTGGACAGGATCGCCTTGTCCAGCTCCCGGATGACCTCGGTTTCTCCTTCGCTGTAGCTGACCGTAAGCTCGTCTACCGTTTCTGCCATTCGGGTCTCCCCCTTATCTCTCTCGTGTCCGGATTACGCGTCGAAGCGCTCGAGCAGGTCGATGATGGGCCGGTTGCCGTTCTCGATTGCAGTAGACCAGGACCTTTTGCGACACCCTCTCCAGGGAGAGGGGCGCTCGATGAATCGCTTCTCACCCTGGACCTATGGCAGGTTGCGGGCATTTAAACACGTGAAAACAGTCGGTTAGCATTAAATGTCAACGGCACCTAACCCCGCTCCTTGTTGCTGCGCAGTCGGCGCTGGAAGTGACCGAGCAGGCGGGAGCGGATCTTCTTCTCCTGGTGCCTCGAAGCCGCCGTCAGGCGTCGCTTGGCTACGCCGATGAGGGTCTCCTGGACGCCCTTGGCGGTATCGTCGGTCGGTCGGCGCTGGATATAGGTGCCGTCGGACTGCATGTCCCAGGCGGAGCGTTGGTCGGCCAGCTGCGCATCCAGGATCAGCCGCAGCTCCTGGCGCATCTCGGGGTCCTCCACCGGTGCATGTACCTCCACCCGGCTCTCCAGGTTGCGCTTCATCATGTCCGCGGAGCCGATGTAGTACTCCTCGTCCCCTCCGTTGCGGAAATAGAGGATGCGGGCATGCTCCAAAAAACGTCCGATGATGCCCACTACCCGAGCCTGTTCGGACAGACCGGGGAGACCGGGACGGAAACGGCAGGTGTCGCGCACGATGAGATCGACCGTCACCCCCGCGCGGCCGGCCTCGTAGAGGGCGCGGGTGATGTCCATGTCCTCCAGGGCGTTCATCTTGATCTGGATCAGTCCGTCGCCTCCTGCCTCCCGGTGGTGAATCTCGCGCCGGATCTTCTCCAGGATGGCATGCTTCATCTGGTAAGGGGCGACCAGGGCCTTGCGGTACCTGGGCGGCGGCGAGTAGCCCGTGATGTAGTTGAACAGCTCGGTGATGTCCTGCCCCAGGTCCTCGTCGCAGCCCAGGATCCCCAGGTCCGTGTAGAGCTTGGAGGTGCCCGAATGGTAATTGCCGGTGCCCACGTGGTAGTAGCGGCGTAGCCGCGCATAGTCCCGGCGGACGACGAAGATGAGCTTGCAGTGGGTCTTGAGGCCCAGCACGCCGTAGTTGACATGGATGCCTTCGGCCTCCAGCCGGCGTGCCCAGCGGATGTTGGCAGCCTCGTCGAAGCGGGCCTTGAGCTCCACCAGCACCGCGACCTGCTTGCCGTTGCGCGAGGCCCGGATCAGGGAGTCGAGGATCTTGCCCTCGGCCGAGGTCCGATAGAGGGTCATCTTGATGGCCAGGACCTTGGGGTCCTCCGCCGCGGTGTCGATGAAGCGCTCGACCGTGGTCGCGAAGGGCTGGTAGGGATGCTGGAGCAAGAGGGGCCCGTTCTCGCGGATGATGTGGAAGATGCTGCGGCGGTCCTGGGCGAGCAGCGGATGCTCGACCGGTTGATGCGATTCGTCGCGCAGGTCGAGAATATCCAATGTGGCCAGCTCGAAGAGGTCGCGCATGGCCATCATGCCTTCAGTCTCGAACACGTCCTCGGTCTCGTCCAGCCCCAGCTCCGCGGCCAGCATGCCCCGATGGACCGGGGCCATGCCTTGCTCCACTTCCAGCCGCACGATGGGCGCGAAGTGGCGCTCGCGCAGCTCCGTCTCGATCATCTCCAGAAGATCGCTCGCCGCTTCTTCCGATGGTTCCACGATAGCATTGCGGGTGACCCGGAACAGCGCGCAGGATTCGATCTCCATGCCGGGGAACAGCATGTCCAGATTGTTGACCATGAGGTCGTCCAGGGTCACGAAGGTATGGCCGCCGTTGATCGGTATCAGACGCTTGGAGATATCCCTGGCTACCGGCACCTTCACCCGCGCCATATGGGTCTCGCCGGCACCGGGGAAGTGCAGGGTCACCAGCAGATTGAGCGCCAGATTGGAGATGAAGGGGAAGGGATGCGACGGGTCCATGGCCAGGGGCGTGAGGATCGGGAAGATGTCGGTGCTGAAGTGTTCCCGCAGCTGTTCACGGGTGGCCTCCGGCAGCTCCGCGACCCTGACGATGCGGATCTCATGGGCCTCGAGCAGAGACAGCAGCTCATCGAAGATTCGCTTCTGCTCCGCGTGCAGCTCCCGGCACTTGGCATGACTCTCCCTGACCTGCCGGCCGGGAGTGCGCCCGTCCACCGAGGGCTTACGGACCCCGGCAGCGAGCTGCTGCTTGAGTCCGCCGATACGCTTCATGAAGAACTCGTCCAGGTTATTGCTGACGATGGCCAGAAATTTGACCCGCTCCAGCAGGGGGGTGCGGGGATCGGCCGCCTCGTGCAGCACCCGGCGATTGAATTCGAGCCAGGTCAGCTCTCGGTTGAGGTAAAGCGCCGGGTCGTTGAGGTCGATCTCGGGGACCTCCGGAGGCGCCCGATCGGGCATGGTTTCCTCCGTCTCGGGGGGGGTGTCGGGAACGGGAACGGCCTGGAGCTTGTTCATGGCGGGATCTTCGGCTGATTAAATAAGTTGGTGGGATACAGTCGCCAGTTTAACAAGCACTGCCTGCCGGTATTTTACCACTCTGTCATTTTATGCCCGGTTGACCCCCTCCGCGGCCCGCACACGCGGACCTCGTGTCGGGTGTAGGTCGGGTTAGCCCCTCACCTAGCGCCATCGATCGCTTGATCGATGGCGCTAGGTGAGGGGCTAACCCGACACGTCCGATCCCACAACCAACGTCAGGCAACCCAGGACTGCGCCCTGAAAAACGACACGATATTCTCATGGATGCGGCGCCGTTTCGGGTAAAATTCGGGGTCCACAGGTTCCCGAGGGAGGACACATCAGCGCCATGACTATCCAAGCGACGGCGGAGAGACGGATCGGTGTTTACGGCGGGGAGCAGCTCGCTCGCTACGGCTTCGGCGACGGACATCCCTTCGGTCCGGACCGTCACGACGCCTTCTGGGACGCCCTCACGGAGTCGGGTCTGAAGGCGAAGATTCGGAGCCTGCCGCCGGTCCGGGCACGGGACGAAGACGTGCTGCGTTTCCACACCGGTGCCTACCTCGAGCAGGTACGCAGGCAGTCCGCAACGGGCCAGGGCTATCTGGACTATGGCGATACGCCGGCCGTAGTGGGCATCTACGAGTCGGCGCTGTTCGTCGTCGGGAGCACCCTGGATGCGGTAGCGCGGATCCTGGCCGGGGAGCTGACCCGCGCCATGGTACCCATCGCCGGGCTCCACCACGCGCGGCGCGACGGGGCGTCCGGCTTCTGTGTCTTCAACGACTGCGGCGTCGCCATCGAGACCCTGCGGCACGTGCATGGTATCCAGCGCATCGTCTATGTGGATATCGATGCCCACCACGGCGATGGGGTTTTTTACGCCTTCGACGATGACCCGGAGCTCGCCGTGGTCGATTTCCACGAGGACGGGCGCTACCTGTATCCGGGCACCGGCCATGCCGAGGAGACCGGAACCGGCCCGGCCCGCGGTACCAAGCTGAACGTGCCCCTGCCCCCGTTCGCCGAGGACGAGCAATTCCTGGGCCTGTGGTCCGCGGCCGAGCGCTTCATCGAGAACTTCAGGCCCCAGTTCATTCTGCTGCAGTGCGGGGCGGATGCCCTGGCCGGCGATCCCATCACCCACCTGCAGCTGAGCACGGCGGTACACCGGCAGGTAACAACTTCCCTGTGCCGGATCGCCGATAAGTGCTGTGAGGGTCGTCTCCTCGCCATGGGTGGCGGCGGTTATGAGCGCGACCACACGGCCCAGGCCTGGACTCAAGTGGTGGCCGCCATGGTCGAAACCACCGCGCGCGGGAGCGAGCAGTGAAGTCACGCCAAGCCAAGTTCCACATCGGGCAGGTGATCCGCCACCGGCTGTTCGATTATCGGGGCGTTGTCCTGGACGTGGACCCGGTGTTCCTGGGCAGCGATGCCTGGTACGAGCAGGTGGCGCGCTCGCGGCCGCCCAAGGACAAGCCCTGGTACCGGGTGCTGGTGCACGAGGCGGAGCACTAGTACCCCATTTCGCCTTATTTTACGTTCTCAGCGAGGCGAGAAGCGGCCAGATGCGAGGCGCGCGAGCGCAGGAATAGCAAGCCCTCTTTCAAGCTCGCGCAACAACGCAGGTGGCCGCTTCTCGTCTCGCCCGAAGGGAGTCCCCCAAACGCGCCAAGACGGCGTTACAGCGCTTGGCAAGAGAGTGACTATTCCCTGCGCGCTGTGCCTTGCCTTGGCGCGTTTGGGAAGACTCTGAGAATGCAAAATAAGGCGAAATGGGGTACTAGACCTATGTGGCGGAGCGCAATCTGGAGCCGGACCCGTCCGGGGCTCCGATCCGGCATCCCCTCCTGGCGGTCTTCTTCACCGACCAGGACACCGCCGGCTACCGGCTGCGTTTTCGGCATAACTGAGACCCATCGACATGTCCCCGGGTGTAGAACCATGACCCAAGTAGAGATACAACAGGCCGTCGAATCGATCTGGGCCTTGTTCCGGGAAACCGACCGGCGTCTCAATGAGCAATTCAGAGAGACCGACCGGCGTCTCGACCGGCGTTTCGAGGCCACGGAGCGAGAGATCGCAACCCTCTCCGCCCAGACGCGGGCAGTCGAGAACCTGTTTACCAGCCAGTGGGGTCGGCTGCTCGAGGCCCTCGTGGAGCCGGGAGCGATCGAACTGTTTCAGGCGCGGGGGGTCGCGGTCAACCGGAGCCTGGAGCGACCACGGGTGCGTCGGGACGGAGAGGAGCTGGAGATCGACTTGCTGTTGGTGAACGGGGATGCGCTGATCGTCGTGGAGGTCAAAAGTACCCTGCGGGTAAAGGAGGTGCGCAAGCTTCTTGAAGACCTGAGGCGGTTTCCGGAGTTCTTCCCCGAATACCGGGGCTACCGCCTGTTCGGAGCGGTCGCTGCCTTGGGCATCCATGAGTCCGCGGATCGGTACGCCTATCGCCAAGGGCTGTTCGTGCTGACCCTGGGTCGTGAGGGGCTCGTCACCCTGCGTAATGACAGTGCCTTTCGGCCAAAGGATTTTGCCGCCGATGACAGCGTCGAGCAATCCTGAATGATCCGGCGCTGCCTGGAGGGCCGGGCTCGCCAACGTTATCGGCCAATTAGAGCCGGAGCATCCGTACCAGGTGACCATGGGCATCCAACCGAGTCATCACCCGACCCGCTACTGGCACCGGCTGGAAGACGGCCGCATCCGGTGCGATGTCTGCCCGCGGGCCTGTAAGCTCAGGGCGGGGCAGCAGGGGTTGTGTTTCGTGCGCGCGTGCGCGGACGACCGGATCCTGCTCACCAGCTACGGGCGTTCGAGCGGCTTTTGTGTAGATCCGATCGAGAAGAAGCCGCTCAACCATTTTCTGCCCGGTACCCCGGTGTTGTCCTTCGGGACGGCCGGCTGCAACCTCACCTGTAAGTTCTGCCAGAACTGGGATATGAGCAAATCCCGGCAGGTCGATACCCTGGCCGCGAGCGCGTCACCCATGGCCATCGCCCGCAAGGCTGAGGAATTGGGGTGCCGCGGCGTCGCCTATACCTACAATGACCCGGTCATCTTTCTCGAGTATGCGCGGGATACGGCCCTGGCCTGCCGGGAACGGGGCATCCGTAACTTGGCGGTGACCGCCGGCTACGTCAGTCCGGGGGCGCGGGAGGACCTCTTCTCCGCCATGGATGCGACCAATGTGGATCTGAAGGCCTTTACCGACACTTTTTACCGGCGCCTCTGCGGCGGCCGTCTGGCCCCGGTATTGGAGACCCTGGAATACCTCAGGCAGGAGACCCGGGTCTGGCTCGAGCTCACCACCCTGCTGATTCCGGGCCACAATGATTCCGACACCGAGCTGGAGCGGATGTGCGCCTGGGTCCGGGAGCACCTGGGCCCCGCAACCCCCATGCACTTTACTGCCTTTCATCCCGACTGGAAGCTGCGGGACCTGCCGCCGACGCCGCCCGCGACCCTGATCCGGGCGCGGGCGATCGCCCGCCGTAACGGAATCCGCTACGCCTACACCGGCAATGTCCGGGACACCGAAGGGGGCAGCACCTGGTGCCATCAGTGCGGGGCGCTGCTCATCGAACGCGATGGGTACCGGCTCGGGGCCTGGGGACTGACGCCGAAGGGCAAGTGCGCGGCCTGCGGCACCGCCTGCGCCGGCCACTTTGAATCCCAGCCCGGTATCTGGGGTGTTAGCCCGCATATCTCACCGGGGCGGCTGGCGGCATTTTAGGTTTCAATTCATTTCAATAAGTTACAGATCAATTTTTCAATTACTACAACAAACAGAGTGTGATTGCCGCCAGCCTATCGCCGCCCTGGCGGTTTCTCGCTCGCGCTCGCTTGCCGTTCGCTCAACCCGGAGGAGGCAGCTACGAATTTCGCTCACGGCGGCGCGGGCGCGGCTGCGAATTCCGCCAGGACGACAATCCCCGGTAAGATATGCGGGCTAGGCGCCTGCCGGTAAGCATGCCGGCATGATCCGAATTTACAGACATGGTGGACAACACCCACCGTCGCACGCCACAATTAGCATCTTCGGGTTCGGAGCGTGCAATGCGACCGGTGGCGGTGCGCCCGTTCGCAACCAGGCGTCAACCTAACAACTTTAAGATTCATGCACGCTGTGTGCCTACCGCGGATTCGATCCAGGGTTTTGCTTGAGGTTGCGGATGATCGCCGGCCGGCGATTTTCTGCTCCGGTCTTTCCGCGGCTACCGATAAACCACCCTTGGCGAAAATTGGAGGAGAAACTCGAAATGACAGTTACCCACGACGGTGCATCCCGTACCAACAACAAAAAGCTGCTCGACTGGGTCGACGAAGTAGCCAAACTCTGTGAGCCGGAGCGCATCTACTGGTGCGACGGGTCGCAGGAAGAATATGACCGCCTGTGCGGCGAGCTGGTCGATGCCGGGGTCTTCACCCGGTTGAATCCGGAGAAACGGCCGAACTGCTATCTCGCCCGCTCCCACCCCAGCGACGTGGCGCGGGTCGAGAACCGCACCTTCATCTGCTCGGCCAAGGAAGAGGATGCAGGCCCCACCAATAACTGGATGGATCCCAAAAAGATGCGGGCCATTCTCGACGAGAAGTTCAAGGGTTGTATGCATGGAAGGACCATGTACATCATTCCCTTCAGCATGGGTCCGCTGGGCTCCGACATCGCGCACATCGGATTCGAAATCACGGATTCCGCCTATGTGGTGGTCAACCAGCGGATCATGACCCGCATGGGGCAGGCGGTCCTGGACGTCCTGGGTGACGACGGCGAATTCGTGCCCTGCGTGCATTCGGTCGGCGCCCCCCTGGAGCCCGGTGAAAAAGACGTCACCTGGCCCTGCGCCCCGAGCATCGACGACAAGTACATCACCCACTATCCGGAGACCCGTGAGATCTGGTCTTACGGCAGCGGTTACGGCGGTAACGCCCTGCTCGGCAAGAAATGCCTGGCCCTGCGCATCGCCTCGGTCATGGCCCGCGACGACGGCTGGCTGGCCGAGCACATGCTGATCCTGGGCATCGAGTCCCCCGAGGGGAAGAAGACCTATGTATCGGCGGCCTTCCCCAGCGCCTGCGGCAAGACCAACCTCGCCATGTTGATCCCGCCGGAGACCATGAAGGGCTGGAAGGTCACCACCATCGGCGACGACATCGCCTGGATCAAGCCCAAGGAGGACGGCAAGTTCTACGCCATCAACCCCGAGTACGGCTTTTTCGGTGTGGCGCCCGGCACCAACTACCAGTCCAATCCCAACGCCATGGAGTCCTTGAAGGAGAACTCCATCTTCACCAACTGCGCCCTCACCGACGACGGGGACATCTGGTGGGAGGGCATGGACGGCGAGCCGCCGGCGCATGCGATCGACTGGAAGGGCAACGACTGGACGCCGGAATCCGGCGTCGCTGCCGCCCACCCGAACTCGCGCTTCACGGCTCCGGCCTCCCAGTGCCCCTCCATCGACCCGGACTGGGAAGATCCCGCCGGGGTGCCCATCAGTGCCTTTATCTTCGGCGGACGGGTGAGCCACAACTTCCCCCTCGTCTATCAGGGCTACAACTGGGAACACGGGGTCTACATGGCCGCCACCATGGGCTCGGAGGCCACCGCCGCCGCCATCGGCCAGGAGGCCATGCGCCGTGATCCCATGGCCATGCTGCCCTTCATCGGCTACAACATGGCCGAGTACTGGAAGCACTGGCTGAAGATCGGGCGCGCCCGCGTGGCTACCCCGCCGCGTATCTTCCGCGTCAACTGGTTCCGCAAGGACGAGCAGGGCAAATTCATCTGGCCCGGTTTCGGCGAGAACATGCGGGCGCTGCAGTGGGTCGTCGAGCGTTCCACGACCGGCGCCGAGGCGATCGAGAGCCCCATGGGCTGGGTACCGCCTTACGAGGCCTTGAACTGGAAAGGGCTGGACTTCAAGAAGGAGGACTACTACAAGATCATGAACATCGATCGCGAGATCGCGCGCAAGGAGGCCAACGATCAGGAAGAGCTCTTCACGCGGTTCGGCGATCACCTGCCGCGGGAGATGGAGCTCGAGCGCGAGCTTCTGCTCCAGCGTCTCTACCACTCACCGAAGGTTTGGGACCTTGCGGCGGCCGAGAAGTCCTGATAACCCTGCGGCTCGACAAAGGTCCCCCGGTACCGACCGGGGCGATTGTTCCCACGCCGCCCTGAACAGTTGATCCCTGAGAACAGCTGTTCAGGGAGCGATTGAGCGGGGCCGCAATTGCGGCCCCGATTTTTTTGCGCCGGACCCTTTCCAGCTACCAGTGGTTAGTGGTTAGTGACACACTAACCACTGATCACTAATCACTTTCAGATAGCCTCTCAACGCCGTTTGCGCGGAAGGCTGAGCACTTCGATTTTCACCTTCGCCAAACCGCTCTTGATGATTCCCAGGTCCTGTGCGGACTTGCGCGATCGATATGCCCCCGCCTTGAGTGCATCAGGATGGTGCAACCATGGGGGAGGTTGCCCACAGGGTGCTCGATCGGGATGCGTACCCGGCCCTTGTGAATCGACGACATTCACCGCTCGGCATTGTTTTCCGGGAACAGCCGGGCGGGTTGGCATGCTAAGTGCAAAAATACCGGTCATTACTTGTGCCACGCCTGTGGCTTGTGGTCGGGAGCGCCGCCTTCCAGCGGCAGACGTCGCTGAGGCACCGATCCGGGGATACCGCCTTGCCCTCCGGCCGGTCCCCGCGGATGCCGGTCAAAAGGATGACTTTTTTGGCGGCGGCCCGGCTCTGCCTGGTACCATGATGTGAGCGTCGAGATACCCCTGCCCTATGGTTTCACCCTGGCCGGGCACTCCGGCTGGAACCGGTTCGATGACAGCGCGGGCAACTATGAAGATCGGTATCTCCGCGGAATACCTGGGCCTCGGGTTCGATCTGAGCTGGGTCCGCCGCTCCGACGAAGCGGTCTGCCCGGTGCCGTTCGAGTGTGACGGCACGGTTGTGTTCACACTCTCCAAGTTCTTCCGACCACGCATTCCGAGGCGGCCACATAGGGCCGTCTCTTACCATGGAGCTTTCCACGATGAAGTTAGTTACAGCCATCATCAAACCATTCAAGCTCGACGATGTGCGCGAGGCCCTCGCCGCCCTCGGCGTCTCGGGGATAACCGTCATCGAAGTCAAGGGCTTCGGCCGCCAGAAGGGGCATACGGAGCTCTACCGCGGCGCCGAATACGTGGTGGACTTCCTGCCCAAGATCAAGCTGGAGATCGCCGTGGATGACCCCCTGGTAGACCAGGTCATCGAGGCGATTACGAACACCGCACGCACCGGCAAGATCGGCGACGGCAAGATCTTCGTCTTCGAGCTGCACCAGGTCATCCGCATTCGCACCGGCGAGACCGGGTCGAACGCCCTTTAGGCATCAATCGTCTCTCAAAAGAGGATTACCGGAATGGAGCCACTAACCAAAGTAACCGAGCTCGCCTATGCGCTCGATACCTTCTACTTTCTCCTCTCCGGCGCCTTGGTCATGTGGATGGCCGCCGGATTCGCCATGCTCGAGGCCGGCCTGGTCCGCGCCAAGAATACGACCGAGATCCTGACCAAGAACGTCGCCCTGTTCGCCATCGCCTGCACCATGTACATGCTCATGGGCTACAACATCATGTATCCGGGTGACGATTTCGCCGGCGGGCTCATCCCGGGTTTCGATCTCAGCTTCATGTTCGGCGGTGACAACTCGGCCGAAGCGGTGCTCGCCAGTAAGGGAGAAACCTACTATTCCGGTATGTCCGACTTCTTCTTCCAGGTCGTGTTCGTGGCGACGGCCATGTCCATCGTCTCCGGCGCGGTGGCGGAACGTATGAAGCTGTGGGCCTTCCTGCTGTTCGCCGTCGTCATGACCGGCTTCATCTACCCGGTACAGGGCTACTGGAAGTGGGGCGGCGGTTTTCTCGATGAGCTCGGCTTCAACGACTTCGCCGGCTCCGGCGTCGTTCACCTGTGCGGCGCCTCGGCGGCCTTGGCCGGCGTGCTTCTGCTCGGCGCGCGCAAAGGCAAGTACGGTAAGGACGGATCCGTCAACGCCATTCCGGGGGCCAACATGCCGCTGGCTACCCTGGGTACTTTCATCCTCTGGCTGGGGTGGTTCGGCTTCAACGGCGGCTCGGAGCTGAAGCTCTCCGACATCGGCGAGGCCAACGCCGTGGCGGCGGTGTTCGTCAACACCAACATGGCCGCCGCCGGTGGTTTAACGGCGGCTCTGATCACGGCGCGCATCCTGTTCGGCAAAGCAGACCTGACCATGACCCTGAACGGCGCCCTGGCCGGTCTGGTGGCCATCACCGCCGAGCCCCTGACCCCGGTGCCCCTGATGGCGACCCTCATCGGCGCCGTCGGCGGCCTGATCGTAGTTTTTTCCATCATCACCCTGGACAAGCTGCGTATCGACGATCCGGTGGGCGCTATCTCCGTCCACGGCGTAGTGGGTATGTGGGGCCTGCTCGCGGTGCCCATCACCAACGCCGAGGCGAACATCGGCGCCCAGCTCATCGGCCTCGGGACCATCCTGGGCTGGGTCTTCGTGACCTCCTTCATTGTCTGGCTCCTTATCAAGCTCATCATGGGCATTCGGGTGAGCGAGGAAGAAGAGTGGGAAGGCGTGGATATCGGCGAGTGCGGGCTGGAAGCCTATCCCGAGTTCGTCGGGGCCAAGGGGTCCGCGGCTTGAGAAGCTGTCCGGTTAAAATGGAGCCGAGCGTCGTGTTGCGTTATGCCGCGCGTTCGGCACCGTGCCTGTCCGGGTGCAATCCTGGATCGTTTGGCGTTGGTTGAGGGGAAAGATCCTTCCTACGTCAGGACAAGTCTGACGTGTTGGGTTACGCCCCTCACCTAGGTCGTGTTGACAATGAGTAGGATGGACAAAGCAAGCGCCCGGCAAGCTGGGCTCAAGGCTGCGATCATTCCACAAAGATTCCTGGGTAGTGGTTAAATTTCAAGTGGCATGATTGTGCGACGTGAAGTAACGATTCATACCCCCACTGTTTTTGCCATCCCTGGCACCTGGATTCCGGCAATCCCTGCCGGAATGACGCGGTAGGGGCTGGCAGACTTCACAACTTAAAATTCAACCACTACCGATTCCTGAACCATGAACGCTGGGTTTCGTTCCTCAACCCAGCCTACGCCTACGGTCCCTTTTTAGACAGCCTCTTAACCTGATGACATTGCCCTGAAGACAGCACATGCGACCTGTCGTCCGCTTCACTCTGGGCCAGCGGGTCCTGTTCAACCTGGTCTTCGTGCTGCTGACGGTAGCCGGGGCCTTTGCGGTGGGCCAGATCTCGGTTGACCGCTACCCCGAAATCAACTTCGGGAAGGTCATCATCTACTCCTTCTACCCCGGGGCCTCGCCCCAGGACGTAGAGTCCCTGATTACCATCAAGATCGAGGAGGCCCTGGAGGGACTCGAACATGTGGAGTTCATCCGCTCCAGCTCGGTGCGGGAACGCTCCTCGATACTGGTCAAGTTCCGCGACGATACCGACTACGCCGCTCTCTATGACGAGCTGCGCTTCCGGATACTCGGCATGCTGGGGGAACTGCCGAAGGGCGTAGATCCTCCCAGCTTCGACCTCATCGATACTTCTACCTGGCTGCCGGTGGTGGCCGTCAATCTGGTCGGTGATCGTTCCAACCGCGCCCTGAGCCTGCTGGCCGAGGAACTCCGGGTCCCCCTGTCGCGCATTCCCGGCGTGGTCGAGGCGGAGCTGAGCGGGGAGTACCAGCGCGAGTTTCACGTCTACCTGGACCCGCACCGGCTCAGCGCCCAGGGGGTGAGCTTCGAGGAGGTTTCCCGCGCACTCGCGAACGCGAACCTGACCATCCCCGCCGGCGACTATCAGGACGCCTCCGGGGAATTCGTGGTCCGGGTGGACGAACGCTTCCGCTCCCGCGAGCAGGTGGTCTCCACCGTGATCCGGCGCGACCTGGACGGCTCCTTCGTGACTTTAGAAGACCTGATTTCCGAGGCCCGCATCGGCTATCGGGACCCCCATATCATCACCTCCGTCGACGGGCGGGACTGTGTCACCATCAGGGTCTTAAAAACCGCCGCGGGCAACGCCCTGAGCATCCACCAGGAGGTCCTGCGCATCATCGAGGAGTATGGTCCCAACCTGGCACAACAGGGGGTCGAGGCCATCCTGACCCAGGACTCGAGCACCTATATCAGGGCCTCCATCAGTACCCTGGGTTGGAACCTGGCGCTGGGGATTGCCCTGGTGAGTCTGATCCTCTGGTATTTTATGGGCCTGCGCAACGCCGGCCTGGTCACCGTGGGCATCCCCTTCGCCTTCCTGGTGACCATGATCCTCATGAACCTCACCGGCAACTCCCTGAACGAGATCACCCTGTTCTCCTTCGTGCTGGTCTCCGGGATCATCGTCGACGACGCCGTCGTAGTGGTCGAGAACATCTACCGCCACATCCAGCAGGGCGAGCCCCTGGAACAGGCCATCGTCGAGGGCACCGCGGAGGTGATGCTGCCGGTGATCTCCGCCACCGCTACCACGGTAGCGGCCTTTCTCCCGATGCTGATCATGACCGGCTCCACCGGGGAGTTCTTCTCCCTGATCCCCACGGCCGTGAGCTTCGCCATCATCGCCTCCCTGTTCGAGTGCCTGTTCATCCTGCCCCTGCACTATCTGGACTTCGGTCCCCGCCCCAGGTCCGGCGGCGCGCCGCTCTCCGAGCGGGACAACGCCCCGCTGCGAATCCTGCGCCGCGGCACCGACGGCCTGATCCGGCTCACCCTGCGCCGGCGCTACCTGAGCCTATCCCTGGTCTTCGTCCTGTTCCTGGTCGCCATCGCCATCCTCGGCGTCTCGATCGCCGGTATCGCCCCCCTGATTCGGATCAAATTCTTCCCGGACGACTACAGCCTCTACTATGCCTTCATCGAGGGTCCGGCCGACACCACCCTCGAGCGCACCGACGAGAAGGTGCGGGAGATCGCCCGCTATATCATGGCCGACGGTCCGGGCTATGCCCGCTCGGCGGCCGGGTCCGCCGGCTTCGTCTTCAACGAGGACTACGAGCAGGAGTTCGGTCACCATCTGGGTACGGTCACAGTCCCCCTGCCGGATCGGAAAGTCCGCGCCTTCCAGGACCCCATCGCCCACCTGGACGCCATGCGCGAGCGTCTGAACGAACGCTTCGCCGGGGAGGGATTCGCGATTCGCATGCGGGCCGAGAAGGACGGACCACCGACCGGCAAGGACGTGAATATCCAGATCGTAGGCTCGGACGAGCAGGCGGTGTCGGGACTAGCCGACGAGCTGCTACGGGCCCTCAAGGAAAACCCGGAGTTGGGACCCCATCTCGTCGATCTCGAAGACAATCGGGGCCGACCCGCCCGAGTGTTCCGGCTCGACGTGAACGGACCCAGGGCGCAGGAGCTCGGATTGACGCCGGGAGACGCCGCGCGGCTGGCCGCCGCCGTGCTGGATGGACGCTACGTCGGCGACTATCGCCTGAGCGACGAAGAGGTGGACCTCAAGCTGCGGATCGATCCGGCCTATCTCGACACGCCCGAGGCAGCGCTCTCGATTCCGGTTAGGGAGCACTCCTCGGGGCCCGTGTATTTAGGGGATCTCGTCCGGCCGGTGGTCGAGATTCAGCCCGGTGAGCTCAAGCGTTACCGCGGCCAACGCAGCCTGGCCATCACCGCCGACATCCGGCCCGGGGCCCCCATCTCCTCGCCCCTGGTGGCGACCTGGGTCAGGCAACACTACGCAAAGATCCGGGATCGCTTTCCCGGCGCCACCCTGGTCTTCGGCGGCGAGTTCGAGGAGACCCAACGTTCCTTCGACAGCCTGACCCGGGCCTTCGGACTGGCGGTGTTGCTCATCTACCTGATCCTGGCCACCCAGTTCAAATCCTATGCCCAGCCGCTGATCGTCCTCTCGACCATCATGTTCTCCATCACCGGCGTAGTCTTCGGCACCCTGGTGACCCAGACCCTGTTTACGGTCAACAGCTTCATCGCCGTCGTCGGCGTCACCGGCGTGGTGGTCAATGATTCCCTGGTCCTGCTCGACTTCATCAACCGCCGCTACCGGGAGGGCAGGACCCGCAGGGAGGCGGTGACCGAAGGCGTCCATGTGCGCCTGCGTCCCATCGTCCTGACCACCCTGACCACCACCCTGGGTCTGCTCCCCATGGCCCTGGGTATCCCCAGCTATTCCCTGATCTGGGGCACCATGGCATCGACCTTTGTCACCGGCCTGGCTACCGCCACCTTCCTCACCCTCTTCATCGTCCCCGTCGCCTGGGACCTGCTCATGGAAACCCAGGAATAGCATACGCCCTTGGGTAATCGAAAAAGAGCTCTTTCGGCCCGAAGCGGGAGAAGCCGCTGTGGAGGGACCATTCACTCGGGCAGCCGTCACGGCAAGGGAAGGAAATTCCTGGCTGGTCTCGATTACATCGGCCTTGATCGTACTGGCTGTCGGCCTTTTTTCGGGTTGGAGCTACTTTGTTGTTGTGGTTATCTGATCCGCATAGGGGCTAGATAACTTTGCGGTGAGGCCAGGGATGAACGAACCGCATCAATGCCAACTGACATCAATGCCGGCGACCTGCATGCTCGGTTCTCCCGTTCAGCAAAAACCAGTAAGATGGTTACGGTTTCCAGACCCAAACCCCGGACCTGCGCTGACCGACCTTGCCGGGCAGTCTCAAAAGGCCTCGGATGCGCTCCGGTATGGACAAAGCGGGCGGGAAGCCAATTGATGCACAGGCTCGAGGCCTCAGGATGTGACGGCTTCCCAGGTACGCCCGATAATCCCTTTATCCCCTTCCTGGATATTTCCTCGGAAACAGAACATACAAGGGTGGGTTGTGCCCACCAATACGGTGCCTATCCGGTGGGCACAGCCTGTCCCCTACAAGAGAACATCTCCCATGCACAAAGTACCTCTGACCGCTGGAGGCGCTGAACAATTACGTTCCGAACTCGAGCGCCTG
>Ga0209367_1006443_pt1 | contig 16238 bp, 8 predicted proteins | sample WorMetLIZISLAND2_FD_187412 | JGI IMG/M metagenome (GOLD analysis project Ga0209367, IMG submission 187412) | Marine gutless worms symbiont microbial communities from Max Planck institute for Marine Microbiology, Germany - Olavius geniculatus... ... | reverse complement strand
GGCCACGTGACCACGTGACTGTCCTGAGGCCTGGCAATTTTTGAGGGGTCCGTCCAGGAATCGAACCCAGGACCTCTCGCTCTGGTGAAGTTGACCTGAGTCCAACACTAATTTCCCCCAATCGGACTTAGGGCGCCGGGCGGACTCACGTTGGGCTTTGCCCCAAATTTCTAGTTTCTTTTTTTTCCGCCGCGTAATCTCCGTCGGCCGATCGGCGCGAAATTTTGCACGATGCTCGGTGCTGCGTTCAATTTTATAATCCCGGTCCAAAATTTTGGGGGATCCTCCCCAAAAAATTTTTAGGGGCCAAAAACATGCAAAATTTGGCCTGATTTCGGTTGACTTCGAAGTTTGGCGGCGAATATTTCCGGAACGGATGAAGATATTCAAAATCGGTGAGTTACTCGTTCGACAGCGATTCCTCCCGCGTTAGGCGAAACAAGTCCGGTGAAGATTGGTCCAGTAACCTTGGAGATCTAGATGTGAGTTTGTACCCACCGAAAGCGCATTTTTTGGAATACCATATTTCGGCCCCTAGGGGGTGCTGCGCCCCCAAATTTTTACACGCGCTAGAGAATGACCAAGTCTTACTAGCGCACCCCCTACTGGAGACGGGGGCCCCCCTTACAACTTTTTTCAAAGGGGGGTCAAAAATTGGCTTAAATTGCAATAAATGAGCGCTTATAACTTCGGAGTTAGGGGGTGTAGCCTGACGAAACTTTGGCACTTGACGCGCCGTTAGATTGGGATGTTAACGCAAGTACGAAATTTGGGGGCACCGCCCCCTTAAAATTTGGGAGAACAAAAAACGTCCAAAATTTAGTACGTTTTACGACAACTTTCGAGTTTGACCGCGAATATCTTTGAAACTGATGAAGATAGCGACAAAATCTAAACGGCGTTGACAAGTACGATCCTTTCGGCTTTGAACAAAAAAATTTTTGTGAAATTCCGTAAACTAAATACGAACAAAGTTATAGGCACTCATATTGACATACCCTAAGCGCATTTTTCGGAAGACCATATTTCAGCCCCTAGGGGGTGCTGCGCCCCCAAATTTTTACACGCGCTAGAGAATGACCAAGTCTTACTAGTGCACCCCCCACAGGCGACGGGGGCCTCCCTTACAACTTTTTTCAAAGGAGGGTAAAAAATTGGCTTAAAATGCAATAAAGGAGCGCTTATAACTTCGGAGTTAGGGGGTGTAGCCCGATGAAACTTTGGAACTTGACGCGGCTCTAAGTGGGGGTGTTAACGCAAGTGCAACTTTTGAGGGCACCGCCCCCCTTAAAATTTGGAGGGCAAAAAACGTGCAAAAATTTGCGCAATTTATGACAATTTTTGAGTTTCAGTGCAAATATCTCTGAAACCGATGAAGTTAGCAACAATATGTAAATGGCGTTGACGAGACTGATATTTTGAGCGTTCAACAAAAGAAATTTTGTGAAATTCGGTTAACTATGAACAAGGTTATAAGTGCTTATGTTGACCTACCCTAAGTCGACAATGCGCGTTCGGCGTATACCAATGCATTTGAGTTCGGGCCACGTGACTGATGCCGGGAAATTTTACCCCCCCTTCTAATTTCCCCCAGTCGGACTTAGGGCGCCGGGCGGACTCACGTTGGGCTTTGCCCCAAATTTCTAGTTAGTGTGATTTTTCTCACTTTCTGTGAAAAAACTGAAGAAAAATGATATTTTTATAGTCATTGGCTTGCTGGCTGCATCCAGCGTAATAGCCTTGGCACTGTATATTAACTGCTTAACCCATGTTAGTGCACAGAGCAGAGTTGAGAAACCTAGGCAGATACACAAAAAAACCCCGGTGTGTTTTGAGGGTAAATCCACTCAAAAAACCCATCCCAATCTTATCCAATTTTAGTTTCTTGTTTCACTAATAAGGAAATATTTTATTGTGGCTAAGTTTTTGAAACAGACATTTAAATGTACAAATTTGCAAATATTGGTATATTTTAGCTCTGGTGTGCAGACACAAGCTCATATGAATCAACCAGCTGAAAATCCGTAGAAATCCCAAAACGCATCAAGTCAGGACTTTCTATAAAAAGCTTAAAAAGCTAAAAAAACTAAAACTCGAATAAAACAAAAAGACCAGGCCGATCTTCATAAAAAGCATTTTTTGAGAAGTAGGTAAACGTGTTGAATGTATGCTGGTTTTTTTGTGTCAGTTCTGATTGAAGAAATGTATAAATGGTGCAGTGACGCCACATCGCGTCCACACGCACAATTACTTCGCTTCATGGCTCACCTGGTGCTTTTCTTCTGCGCGCTGAAAATTACTGAACAGGTCTGATCTTTCTACATTGCAACATCATTGTGAATTTTTGAGCCATTGAAAGCAGAATTGTCGCATGCATGCGTTTGCTTCAGAATTGTAATTAAGTGCAAAATTTTAACATGTCGAATATATTGAATATTAAGGACTTTCCAGCACCTTATCTGATTTCAAGCACTTTCAAGGGGCTGGATTTTTTTTTAATTTAAGAATTTTCAAGCATTTCTGAAGCATGCTATGAACGCTCAGTAGTAATTCCGATCTTTAGATCCTTGTGGGCAAACCTCTCGTTTTTGCTGTCAGTCGAAGCAAGCATGCATTTGTGAATCTTTGAAAATTTGCGATTCTTTGAATTTCTGAAGATTTAAACACACATAACATCACTGTTCATTTTGGATTTTGCTGTTGTAATGTGACTCCGAGTGTATCGTGAATCATTGAATCATTGAATCCTGTACAAAGGCCAAAGCTATGTTATTTGTCTCATCATTTGCATTTAGGTGATTTTCAGAAAGAAATGAAATAAAGTAGTACTTGTTTTAAATCTCATATTTTGTTTTTTTAAGAATTTATTATAACTTACAGTTATAGTGAAATTTGTGTGTGCTGATTGTAGGAAGCCATGTGTGATGCTGTGCTTGAAGCATACATCAGTTATTTGATTGACGAACAAGAAATTGACCTTGTTGCCATCTATGTAGCCACTTTACCGCGTACACGACAGACTGACTTATATGCCCGGCTTTTGAAAGGTTTGCAGATTTTTTAAAACTTTTTTTCAAGTAAATTTTGTATTGTGACTTGATCTTGATTTTCAGCATAGCATTAGTGAATATTGTAGCCTTGCTTTGCCTATTCCATTTTGCGTCACTTTCTCTTGAGTGGCAGGATAAAAAAACTGTCTTAAAAAAGCCAACCCCGTGGCTTTTATTGAGTTTTGGGAGTTAAATTGGCTTTGTGAGAAGGGTCAACTTCATGGGGTTTGCAGTTTTCATTGGTTGTAAGTTATTAGAATGATCCGTGTTCACTTGAAGTAAATATCCAACAATTTGCATACTCATAGTTCCAAAAGTTTTACATTTTAACTGTACCATAATAAAATAGTTTATCATTGGTGGAACAAGAAACTCAACTTGGATAAAGTTTTGGGTATGTTTTTGGGTGAGTTTACTCGACGAAACCCACTGGTTTGGGGGCAGGGGGGTATTTCGCTTGGGTGTCTGAACGCTGGTGACTGAATGGTTGATGATATTATATAACGCATGACAGAGATCGACAATAGCATTGGGTTTGAACTTTAGTGTGTATGTTTTACTTCTTTGTATAAATTGCTACCTATTACAATTAACCCACTTCGTGCTTGGGGTTGACACTTGGCAAAATCATCTAAAAAACCAGACAAATTGGCTATTTTTGTTATATTGCAAGATATGGCTAGTATTACAAAACAACCAGAAAGAAGCAAAACCGCTCTTTTGTGGCCACTGTCCCCTCCTTGCGTGACAGCGCTTCGTCAGGGCTTTGGTGCCAGAAGCACTTTTAGACCGTTACTGTCTGTGCCTCACTGCCACCTTCCTGAGGTGCCATTCCCCTGGTTACGAGAAAAGTGCCAACAACAACAGGTGATGTCCATCCGGTTATCAGCAACTTATATAGCTGACTGACTTCTTATATATACACCAGATGTCAGGCTACAAAATAATGGTGTTTTGTTGATTTGTTAAATTTCACCAATTTAGTCCCAGGTTGCTAAAAATAGGACACCTACTTTGATGGTAAATCCTAAAATAAAATTCATGCATTGATGGGTTAACAGCATCGGTTGCATGTGGCACAATGTGGGTGGTAGGTGTTAATGAGACGGAGAAGCGACAGCACTGTCTGGAGCTGGGTGAGCGTCACGGCCTCGACATTCTGAGCATCACGAAGCTAGTAGTGGAGACGGTCGGCAACTCTGGACCCGTCAGCTTCATCACAGCTGATGATCCGCAACTCAACACTGCCACCACGGATGTCAGTGTTACGTATATGTTTTAACGCAGTCTGCAGTGTATTCATGGGGCGTAAAGTGATGTAACCAAACCGAACTGGCGTGATTTAGTTTTTACGCGCGAAAGCTCTATGCTTTTAGCACGTCTTAGCCATCGCAATTCTGTCCGTCCATCCGTTCGTCTGTCCGTCACACGGGTGGATCAGGCAAAAACGGTCCAAGCTACAATCACCAAATCTTCACCTTCGGCTGCCTGGAAGACTCTAGTTTCAGGAACCGTAAAGCTTTTGCATAAATTCGAAGGGGGTCACCCCGAATGAGGGCACTAAATGAGAGGGGGTAGGCAAAATTTGCGATTTTTAGCAATTAAGTCGCTGTATCTCAATAACAGTGCGAGATAAGGCCTAGGTTACTATTAATTACTAATAGGAAATCGTATACTGACGTATGCAAAACATTACATGGTATTAATGTTGCTCGAAAGATTGGCGCCGAATTCAGTGACCTTGGATGACCTTCAATGTCAAAATAGGGATTTTTTATGGATTTTTCGGGCGATTTCAGGCTGCAACACAAAATCATTCACAAGGTGGTGCCATGTTACTGGCGGTGGTGGCGTGACGTCGTTGGTAATACGTTTCGGCTGCAACAAAGTTACTCTACGCCTTGCCCGGTTAGTACTGTGATGGGTGACTGCCTGCGGGCAGGAACTGCTATAGGCTTTCGCGCATCGCGTGAGCATTAGCTCAAATTTCTTGTTGACGAACTGACCAGTGGACAAGCTGTAATGCATTATGGTAGTCACTATCTAATGGCATCAGTTACCATGCAACTGGGCACACATACACATCTGCCAATATCTAATGGGCTTATCCTATTCACCTGTCAGTTCAGTTCAGTTATGTGTGAACTTTAACGAGGCATAATACACTGTAGGCCATGTTGAAACGTAAGCTTAGTTGCAGCATACTACTGCCCGCATTCTCCACCAAGTATTAATGATGTTTGTTTGGGATGCCAAATGCGAAGGTAGCGGGCTATAGAACATTTGGGGGAATTAAACTTAAGACACACTCATGGATATATACAGTCCGGGATAGCAATTGCCTGTATATTAAACAGCAAAATCGAGCAAGGTTCTCTCGCTTTACGAGCATGGCAGTGAATGAGAAATACAGAGTTGTTGCTGAGTTGCTGCCCGAGTTAATTATCTGAATCTGCTCAACGTCAGACTACGTCATCTCACGCTAGTAACATAACGTAGTCCTACCAGGACACTTACTTTGACGGTAGCTTTTGGGGAGGACCTGTTATTTTTTGTGGATCCTGGATCAGTTTTCACTATTGTCACGGACAGTGACTAGTGAAGTAGCAGTTGAACTGTTCGTGCAAAAGTAGGCACGCACGTGTTTCGGCTCTCATGCATGTGTGCGCTGGACATGTTATCGTGGGTCTTTTTGTTATACTTTGCTTTTGATACTTTTGGTATATTACTTTGTATTTTATATCTGGCTGTCACAACATTTTCACGCGCAACAGCTGCTTACTGCTGTAGCGCATCTTAGTCTCTGTCCGTTCGTCCGTCTGTCTGTCTGTCCATCTGTCTGTCACACGGGTGGATCAGTCAAAAGTGGTGCAAGCTAGAATCACCGTCGGCTGCTTGGAAGACTTTAGTTTCAGGAACCGTAAAGCTTTTCCATAAATTCAAAGGGAGTCACTCCGAACAAGGGCGCTAAATGAGAGGGGGTAGGGAAAATCTGCAACATCCAGCCGATATGGTGTTGCCAGAGCGAGATAGTGTTGCCATCTGGTAAATACAAGTAAGGCACTATAAACTTAGGGCCTACATATTTATTCGTAGGGCATCTGGCACCATCTGGTGAATGATTATGTTCCACTGGGCCTTCTGTGAAACTAGCCAAAAGCCGTACGGATGAGATCTCTAGATGAAGTCTACGCATCACTAGCGTACGACGGTGCACCGCTGTTGCGCATTCCTGTTTGCGTTAGCAGGGCTTTACTTGTTTACCACAGCATATAGGCAGTGAACGGACGTTTTGCAGAATTTTGTCAGACGCACATGGTGTAATTTTATTTGTTGATTTATTGCTGGTAGGATGATCAGACAAAGATTGACTCTTTGGAGTGGCTAACGTTCAGAACAGAACAGAGATCTGAAGCATTGCGACAAGCCAACACCATGATGCGGTGTTTTCTTGGTTTGTACCTTCACTATTCTGTATTAAAACAAGAAATCTGAGCTAATGCTCAGGGGACATGCGAGAGCCTATAGCGGTTCCTGTTTGCAGGTAATCTTGGTCTATCTCCATCCATTTTGTCGCAATTTACTCTTTTGCAGCCAAAAATTACCAAAAAATCACTTAAAACTTCTATTTTAGAGTTCAAGGTCAATCAGGGTCATGAATGTTGACAATCCTAAGAATCTTGTCACCAGTGCTTGTTATGTTAAGCAGCATGTCTGTGCCTATCTGCAACCATTTTCACGCTAGACAAGCCAACAGTGGATTAATAACCACTTTGACACCAACATGCTCAGGCTTCCTTGAACCTAGAGGGTCTCGACTTTGATTGCTAAAATCCACATTTAATGCTGAAAATTTCATGTGCAGGTTGTCTTGGTCTATCTCTATCCATTTGGGTGCAATTCACTCTTGAAATGTGTGTCGCAGCCCGAAATCGTGAGAAATTCACTGGGGGTTCTAGGTCATTCAAGGTCATTGATGCTGACATTTCTAAGAAGCTCGTCGCCAGTGCTTGTTATGATAAGCAGCATGTCTGTGCTTATCTTCACCCATTTTCGCCTTAGACGAGCCAATAACGGTAGAATAACGCCTTTTTAAGGGGTGTCCCTCTTTTTCCCCTCGTTCGTGGGGACCCCCTTCACCCATTGGCATGAAATTTTGGTCACGAAATACTAGAGACTATGCTATCATACGGTGAACACCAGAAGTCTCTATTTCACCTGGGCTCCAGTCGGTACCGGGTTGTGATAAACACCAAGACAGAATTACCATTGCTAATACGTGCTCTCGCACGTAAGAACCATCAAAAAACACTTAACTTTGCAAAAATTAACTGTTTGTTCATTATTAACTCTAGTTAAAATTAACAGTGGTTATTGTGGAAGAATAGTGCACGTTTTTATACACTTTGTAAGTCATTTATTTTACACTGAAACAACTATTGGTCTGTGTTTTCATTAGTAGAGCTTAAGTTATGTTTTATTTTATCACATTCTCTGGAGACAGTAATTATCATTTTACAACTGATTGTCATCATGCCTACTTTTTGTGCTGCCCATCAGAATGGTTGTTTGATCGATAATGCGTTCTTAGTTGAGTAGTGTGACTTTTATCAAGAATTACTACAGCTCTGATTTATATTAATTGCATGTATTGTATGTATAGTTTTGCTTTAGATCAGGCTGCATTTATGTATTGGGAGTTTATGTTTATTGTTTACATGTGATAGAATTTTGACGAGATTCTATATCTGCTAGTATTTTAATTGTCCCTATTTTATACTCTTGGATAGTTTTCCACAGTGGGATTGTAGATACAGAGGAATAGTCATAATGTCACCACTTTTATAAATGCACATCGAGTCCCACTGCCATAATAATTTATGCGTTATATGTCATTTGAACGAGAACGCTAATCTTTTTCAATAGGAAGCTATAACATTTATGCATCTGTGAGAACTCAGATGCTGGAAAGATTGCGTAATTATTATGTTATTCTGACAGACCGGCGATGCACTTTTCGTAGGATATGTTCTTAATCTGGTGTGATATAATGTGCTGAAATTTCACAGTGTTATGTATAAAAATTGCAAATGTTTACACATCTTGTTTTTGGTCTTACAGGCTGCCACAAGCTGCAGGCATGCCGACTTGCATCACGAAAGATTCCGTCAGATTCTCTGGAATTAATCACTCGGACGTGGAAGGACAAGGTAAGCCGATTTGCTTCATCCCTGATATAGCTCAATATGCTGGTAATCACTTCTGAACCAGTCTGCAGTCTGTCAGTATGTGGCTGACGTTTAAGAACTACCTGTCACTCCTTATCGTTTCTTTATGTGCAAATGTTTTTGTCAGAACAAATTCTCATTGGGTTGGGGACATGTGGTCTTCAGTTTCAGAATTCAGTTCATGCAGTGTATTTTTTTCATTATTTGCTTATTTCCCAGTTGTTGCCTGTTTAATTATAAGAGGCATTCTTGGTTGTTGAGCTTTGTTTGGTGATAAAAAAATTATCTTTGTTATTGTTATAATAATTGTTGTGTATTGTTTTATAATTATGCTAATTTATGTTAATTGCATCATGCTAGTGCTGATCTACTAATGTGTGCTTAATTGTCTTAGGCTGGTGATATTGTTTATGTTAATTTATGCTAATTTCTTTAGGCTGGTGATGCTGATTTGCCTGCTGAAGATGAGAACGCTGTTCGTGAATATCTCTGCATCAACGCTTATCTGGTAAACATTATTATTATTATTATTTCATTAGTCAGATTGATATTTGTTATAAATACTGATACAGCAACAGTAGCATTTTCGATCTTTAGACCTTTATGGTCATACTTCTGATCTATGCAAAACATTACATGGTATTTATGTAAGCAGTTGTAAGGTTTACTGTAAGGTATGTTAATCAAGTTAAACATTTATTATTATGTTGAATTTAAAGATGAACACTGATCGATATAATTTAATAAACATTTTATTAAATTCAACTAAGCGCGCAAGGAAACTATCTAAACCAAACTGTCTGGTCCATACGGCTGTTGACAGCTCGACGACGCACATGCAGCAGTCAATTTGGCTGGCGGCTACGCCTCTCGCTAGGCCGCCAGCCAATCCATACATAATCATACATTTGTGAATCTTTGAGAATCGGCAAAGCTTCTGAATTTTTGAAGATTTAAACATATACGACATCCAGCCAACCAAGCTGTGTGCTGCCACGTCATGCATCACTCAGTCGACCACCTCATCACTCGTGGAAACGTAGATGATCTTAGTGACTTTTAATGCTATTTATTGTGTATTGTGTTTTATGTAATTTGTGTTTATATGTCCAGCTTCTGCTGCCAGACATATTAAACGAATCAGTCAAAACATAGACCAGGCTGCCCACGCAACAAGTGGCTTGAGCAAATCTGTCGGGACTCCGGCACTTCTTTAGCTGATCTATGGCGCAGTGCCATCGAGCGTGGACATGGAGCAATGGAGCCCTGGCTGGTTGTTAGTGATTATGATGATGCTGATAAGAAGCGTATGTGATGTGAAAATACACAGGATGCTCACGAGAGTTTCACGGACTGGTTTCAGCACTGCCACCACGCACGTCCGACGCTGTCCAACATGGCAGTCAACGCCACATTCAACGAACGAGTCGCATATGAACACAAGCAGCGACAGTATGAACAAGAACTGGGCAGATGGCAGCACTCACTCGACATTCAAACAAAGGTTACTACTGTTTGGTCAAGCCATCAGTCGAAACACATTTGTATACTGCACGCCATATTTCATGAATGGACCTCACGTGCATTCGAGCAAAGTTGAACATAGCATGTTCACACACACATGCATACAACTGTTTTTTTTTGTTTCTGCACTTTTATGCTTCCGCGCTATTTGCCAGTTCCCGAGGCTATATTTTTGGTTCTGTTCTGTTACGCAGCACTGTTTTCACAGCCAAACAGCACCAACCTGGGTTTTGATGCTACCATATGCTGCACAGATTAGATGGAGGAGCTTACATCAACAGAATATTATTTGCTTTTCTAGCACAAGCAACAGTACAGTGCTGTAGAAATTCATCTGCTCTTATTATCGCTGCAGGGTGTCAAAGGAAAGTAATTCCTCTGAATACCAATAACGTTTGCTTCAGCATTAAACAAATAATCATCCAATTAACCATTCAACTGATGACCAAGTTATAATCTGTAAAATTAGAGTTGATGGCATATTACTCTCTTTTGCAATCTGAACTGCTAGCTGTTGGTATGCTGTATGGAGATGACTTTTTCGGTTACTTGGGTGACTCAGTAGTGTAACGGTAATGGGCCAGACTGGTGATCGAAAGGTCCCAGGATCGACTCCGGTGGAGTCGGGGTGCTGTCTTGTAACAACCTTGGGCAAGTTGTTCACACACATACCTCTGTCACGAAGCAGTATAATTTGGTACCAATCAAAGACCAACTGCCTAGAGCCCGGGATCAGCTCCGGCGCCCCTATGCTCGTTATTAAGTATGGGTATCTTTATCTTTTACCTTTACTGTTGTTGTTATGTTTTCTGCTGCAGGTGACCGTTGATAAGATCTACAGCGTTCTTCTCTTTGTCAATGGAGGCTGGATGGTCGATGTTCGCACTGTGAGTAACTTATTACCATACTTTGTTATTAGTAAAATGCTTGCATCCTTTCGTAATTTCCAGTAAGTCTTGATTTGCACGTGATCACTGTTTGCATTATTTGCGTTGTATTTCCAATTGTAAATTAGCAAGTCTCTGTTACCCCTTAACTTGAAATCTTAAGATTCAGTTTTTTTATTTTGGGTGGTTTGTATATTAAATTAATTTGCTGTCTTCTTTGCTTGTGGTGATGAAAAAGACGCATACAACACAACTTTAAAGTCCATGATTTTGCAACCAGATTCCTTCATCTTGTGTATTACTGTTACAGCTTTAAGGGTACATAATAGCCTTTCGCAGGAAACCCTTCTCCAATATACAGAGCTTCACCTGCCATGTACAATCACATGTTACATGGTTAAACATGCTTCATCTTAACTATAGCCAGGGGGCTGCTACTTGATTAACTACCCCCGAGGGATGGAAGGCTGAGTTGGCCTTGGTAATTGGTTACGTGTCGAGTTGGTTCACCTGCCCGCAGACCTATTCAAGTTGTAACCTACTTCTTTTAACCTCCTTAGCAGTATGAATTTGGACAGAGTTTCTGTCTGAAAGCGGTACATATATCTGCCGTGGCGAATTCACTGCGACATTATCCTAATGACATTTAAATATACACTTGAGCGTTCAACTGTATACTCCCACTGGACCTGCACTCACAGTATAACCGTGGCGCCGATGGCATCTGTCAGCCGATGTAGCTGTGCAACTTGTGATGTTGATAAACTAGCTCAACACCGATGACGTCTAGCAGTCGGATGGAAGGGAAAATAATCTTATCAGTTGCAACTGACCACTGACTGTGACTAATTGATAGCACAACAGACATGGTCCGCTGGTTCTAAACGTGCATTAATAACTAGCACCTCGTAGCACAGATGGCAGGGAGACTGCTATAGCTGCACTCCGAGTCCCACTTGGGGTTGCCATTTTCAGTACATAACAACTGCCCCGAATAACGCTCTGGATTACCGCTGAGGAGGTTAAGGTACTACTACTAGTACTTCTTACATGATGACTCATGGCCAAAAGTGCTTTTACAGTCTTGGAATTGGCAGCTGTTTGGCACGAGCTAATGATGTTGCAGCGCACCATGCGACCATCTATTGCCTGCAGCAGCAAACGATTGGACCTGCAGTTTGCCGCACCGCCCCAGTTAGTCACACTAGGCATTCACCCTGTAGTCTGTAAGCTACTAATCATTTCCCATCCCACTGAGGGTAGGAGGCTGAGTTGATGTGTTAACCACTGACTGGCTGTGTGTTTCAGGACGGTGCCAGCGACGAGTGTCGTAATCATCAAATGCTGCTGATACGTCAGCTGTGTCTGCCGGCGCTGTGTATGCTGCTACATCAGGTGCTGCACACAACACAGCGCTACAAGGAATGTGTCGAGATCGCCAACTGCATTGCCGACGAACAGCACCAGCTCTACAAAGTACTCTATCTCTCTCTATATCAGCGTTTTTCAACTAAGTGCCCATGCCCCCCTTGGGGGCCATGAGCAAGACCTCTGGAAAGCCAGTTGATCACTTTTGCCCACTATTAGAAAAAAGGAAAAGAAGGAGTATTTCTTGTTCTGTTAAACCATAGCGAGCACAATTGCAGCAGATGTGAAAGCTATGGAAGACTTTTTCAAAGAAACTGGTCTGTCTGACAGAATTTCAAGTACGCCTTTACCGATGGCTGCCACCTTTTCAGTTTATTGCCAGAAGTGAGAATTGTTGAAATTGGACCACATTTGCCCCCAAAATTATTACAAAAATAGCAGTGGCTTTGTTTTTTCTGAATCACATCTTCACAACATTTTCTTGTGACTAATTTGTATTTCTGCCATTAATTATATCCATTGCAGTCATGTAAGCTTATCCAACTGTCTCGCCAGCCATCTCCGGTTAAACAGACATTGTGGGCTGAAAAAGCTAGTTTTATCGCCACATTTCATTTTGATTGCTATATTCGTTAGCCAGTCTGACAAAAACATCTTTTTTTATGTGTAACGGGTACTCCTGCAGTCAGTTTTTGTTCCTGCCATTTTGTGTCTGCTACCATTTGGCAGTGCTGAAGACATTAGTTTTTGTTTGTCTGTCATGATGTTTCCACTTCCGTGTATGCAATACATTGATGGATTTGCATCAGTTCTTGGGAGTGATAGCTATCATAATGAGCCACACATTCTAGTGGAACTAAACAGTAATAGTCTGCCAACTTGTTAACAGTTTTGTAGTAGGCAATGGAGTTATTTTTCAGTACTTGGTCCCCTTGGACTTGGACCATTGTGACTCAGACTTCCCGAAGCCATTCGACTCGGACTAAGTGTTCTGATTACATCATTGCTTGTTAACTGTGTGACTGGTTTGTGATTTTCAGGTTTTCCGTCCAGATGAGCTGCAGAACTTGCTGAAGAAAATCCGCGAATCGTCTCTAGCACTGCTAGACAAGGGACTAGACCCACTCGGCTATCCATTATCCTGATGAATTGGTGCTTGAGCAAACATGAGCCTAGGACACGTATTAATATTTGTAGCAAGAGACAATGCACCTAGCCCGTGCACCTTACGAAAGCAACTTACTTTCTCATTTCTCACCGTTGCCAACTGCAAATATGAATGTTCCAGGGAAAGGGTGCACTTCTGCAATTATTTTCATGTGCAAAATGTTTCTGCACTTTTTTCAATGCACTGGCTTTTTGTAATAAAATAGTTGGAAAATGTACTTTTGAATGTTTATCATTGAATTTATGTCAGGAGCATTAAGTAATGACAAAAACACAACTACCGGTACTCTGCCATCGTTCTGCATGCTGTTACTTGGGGTAGCAAAACTTTGCAGTGATATTCCAGCATTTTATACTCTACAAAGGCTTTTATTTTGAATTTTTTAAAGTTCTTTAGACCTTGGGTAGCAACTTTGTAAGAAGGCATATTAAAGTGAAAAGCAAGTTATTCATCAAAAAAAAATAGTCATTATATTAAGCTGTTGCCCCTGATAAGTCTGCTTGCATACTGGTAGAAATCTACGATCAGTGCTTGCTGGCAAATTAGCAAAATAAGCTTATGAACAAAAATTATGAACAGAATTTGACTACATTTTTAGAAAGCTGCACAGTAGCCTGGGGCACTTCGATTAGATCACTATAGTAATCTGGCTCAGAACCCAGAATCTGAAATTTCAGTACATTATATCACTATCACTACATTTTTCTAATGACAGTTATATCTGGAAAAGTTGTTGCAAAAGTCGTATCGTTATCATTGTATCTGAACACAACAGACTTTGCACTGAGATTATTTCTTCATATCGCAGCTGTAAGCATCTGGTACATAGATAGAGATTAATGCAGTATTGCAATTAAGCCTGACAGAGTAAGACCCAAGAGTTACTGCAGTTACAACAGAGTTGATGCAACCTCCGCTGTTTCAGCGAAAATTTTATTTCAGCGGACAAACACAATATCTCGAAGATCCAATATTAAACAATTTATAGTACAGAAACTTTTAAGGACAGATTGCACCTAGAAGCACAGCAGTAGAATTTAAGTCGAGAAAGATTTGTTAATGTTTCTTCATTTTTGCCAGTTTTTCTCGCCGCTTTTTCTGAAACTTTGGAACTTTTGTTTTACGCTTCTCCCGCTGCGATTCTTTGATGGCCTTTTTACGCTCCTGGACACACAAACATATATATGCCAAATTAGTTAACTATTAACACCATTATTAATAAACATTGCTACAATAAACAGTACTCAGTTTTTTTTGTTTACACTGAAAAGCTAAGACACCACTTGTATAACATTAGCAAGTCTCTTGCCTTCGGCAGTCTGATGTGGTTGTCAGAAATTTATTCACGTAAACTTAGCTTAAAAAGCTCACTTCGCAGATTATATTCTTTGTCAGATTCTTTGTCATTCTTCTACTATTTATCTTCCAAATACAGTAGTTTTCTGTTTTGCTCTTTTTAGTTTCAGGAAGGCATCACATATTATGTGACTTTTATCATTATTGAACTCATGATTATACATGCTATGTTTTTTTGTATTTTGAGTTTCTGCGTGCCAGAATATGCTGTCAGTTTTGGTTAACAGTTCTTCATAATCATACTGTGTCATAATCCAAATTACACAGACCACGGACAGACACGACAGAAACCGCCTCGCCCAAAACCAGCACCAAAACTCCCCTATGGATTTTCATAAGATCTTTGACAGATTTTCCAAACTCTTACTATGTCAGTAACTTAAGTTATGCATACGTAACTTTTTTGCAAGTACACATCTCCAACGATTATTGTAAGTCGCATTTTATCATAAGATCAGTGTTATGGTAGTGCGATTAACGGACTTCTGGTGAAATGGATGCCTGGATAACAAAATCCGAGCTGGCACTGTGTGTGCTAATGACCTTTCGGCTGGTAGGAGACTCGTCACGTGGCCGAGGTTGTCCAGGTGTGCTGGTTTCATCAGGATTCTGCTGTTGACTGGAACACTCAGCACGGCACTGCGTGGAATCATCGTCAGTCTCTGAAGCTGCGTCGCTGCTGTCCTGCGACGCCTCATCACTACTGCTGCTGTCATCGCTAGCGCTGGCGATGACTGCCGGCTTCTGTTACAAACAACATTCACAAATGCATGTCACTATATTTTATTAAGTACATTTTAATGACCAGCAGCGTCACGGCAATTGCCTCCCTTCCTAACTCCCTAAATTTTGGGATGCCAGAGAACAATTTCTTTTCCCTTTGCAAACATTTCGTCCAAAAATGCAAAATTTGGTTTGGACAGACACACATTTTGGGGGAATGTGGGGGCAAATTAAAAGTTTGACTATCCATATCTCCTCTGTTTGAAATTTGCAGCTGTCTTTCTCCCCCAATTACATTTTAAACCCATTACGCCACTGGCAACAACAAATGGATTTTAATTAAAATACTCCAGACAGCAAAAGCTGAGCATTGTTTGCGCACTCGCTATATTACTTTATGATGCCTGATATCAAGAGTGACTAAAACATACCAGAACAGCACTGCCAATGGCCAGACTTTTTATACGAGATCCATAAAATTATGAAGAACCCACAGATTATTCAATTACTAACCTACGACTGACAAATGCATAAAGGTAAAAATAAACTAAAATAACTGGTTCACAGTGCTGTTTAATGCAGCTGAAAACTACCAAGTGGTTAAGCAAAAAATGCAATATACACTGTGTCTCAAAAAAAACCGGACCCCTATTACGTTTTGAAATAACTCCAACAAACTGTGCCTAATAATAATGATTAGCTGAGAAAATCGTCAAAAGGTACTCAATATCGTAGTGTGTTACGGGCTTACGATATTTCATAAAACGGGGTACCAGCTTAGGTTATTTCCTTGGCGCTTGGTGGAGGCCTGGTCTGGCCTACGGCAGACCGTTGTCGATGACGCAATCGACGAATGGAGAAGACGTCTCCGGGCCTGTGTTCGAGTAAAGGGACAGCACTTTGAACATCTGCTGTAACTTCTGACTATGATGTT
>Ga0209367_1006439_pt1 | contig 16242 bp, 7 predicted proteins | sample WorMetLIZISLAND2_FD_187412 | JGI IMG/M metagenome (GOLD analysis project Ga0209367, IMG submission 187412) | Marine gutless worms symbiont microbial communities from Max Planck institute for Marine Microbiology, Germany - Olavius geniculatus... ... | reverse complement strand
CCCCATTCCTCACCCGCTCGACGCCTACGGCGTCTCGGTCTCGTAGCCCCTGCTAATTGGGGGGATGTCTCCATCATTCAGGGGGGGATGGAAGGCCCTGGGGACGAATAGCCAGCCTATCAGCCCTGTGACTGTATGAGTTGAGCAGTTTGCTTAGTTGCAAGCAGGTGCATACGCCATGTAGGCAGGTAGGCCCCCCAGGGAACACACGGGAGTGAGCGTCGATCCGTGTCGACAACAAGCGACGTGGACGCAACACGTCACCAAGAACAAACAACAAACAACATATACTCTGGGTCGGTTCGACATCTTCATCGTAAATAGAGACAGTAACTGCTGCTGCTGCTGCTGCTGCTGCTGTGGTTGTAAAGCATTCGACGTGTATTTGTAGTTGCAGCAGCTGATTTAGTCGAGCGTTAGTTCAAAGGTGCGCCTGCGTTGCTGCACGGCTCAGTTCCTCCATTAGAATTCAGAAGACTGCTAGGCCGGCGGCTCGCTGCACCGGATTGTTTCGTGCAACAGAAACTTCAGCAGCGTTGACGACGCGTTAAGTTGCATCGCCGACGCCGTAACGTCGATGGCAGGTGCTCCCTAGCAACGACTATATCTATACGTCAGAGCTGACGTCATGAGTGACAGCTCGTCTAAGACGAGCAGCTCGTCGTCTGCTCGGCTGGTGAATGCCGGGTCGTCGCCACGTGATGGCGACTGTGTTCACCCGGCGGCGTCGAGGTGGCAGCGAGGTCGACGTCGACTCAGCGCTTTCCTTCGACCGTCAATCGAATCAAACGTCGTCGCTCTAGTCTGCTCCGGTCTGGCGACTGCTGTCGCTGTCCTACTCGCCGTCAGCGTCTATCGGCTGCACGAGCGAGTGCGGGTACTTGAACTGAACTGTATAGCGCGGCCCAGTCAGTGGACCCAGCACGCTGATGTTCCTATTGACCAGGTATATCGACCAATGAATAAATCAATCAATCAGTCAATCAGTTCGCTTGTAATGATGTAAGCAGCGAAAACAAAAGCCGATGGTGGTTTAATTTTGTGTCATCCGTCGTCTCTGAGTTATTTGCGTGTACGTGCATGCGCATATACACGAGTCATGAAATTTTAAGTCATTAAACACTGCAACGTTGATAAACGGTTGATGGTGACATTATAATGATCGAACTAGTCTGTAATGCCTTACAGCAGTAACAAATGTTGTCCCTTTACTCGGATACAGGCTCGGAGACGTTTTTTTATTCGTGATGAATGTTTACGGTTGCAAAGCATGCGGCTTGACGAATGGAGAAGACATCTCCGAGCTCGTGTCCGAGTAAAAAGCTGAACGTTGAACTGAACATTTATAGTATTTTCTAATTATGATGTCTCTAGTGGACAGTTTGGTAACGTCATAGTGTTTAAAAACTTAAAATTTTGTGAATGAAGTCATTATTTCGTTAAATAATTATCATGAAGATACATCTGCTGTAGGTGCCACAGAAAAACTTCAGCTGGCACTCTGTTCTTAAACTTTGTTCACAAAGTAACATGTGCTATTAAGTCGCGATTATATGGCAATTATTTCTGCCAAATGTGTTGATATAAACCAGAAGTGATGGAGTTATTTAAAAATATGCTACGGGTCCAAGTTTTAGGACACTTTGTACACGTAAACACGTTTAAAATGTTTGAGCGTCCATTGAAAATGTTTTATCTTATGTGTAATCACAGCTTAGAAACGGTATACTATAAATTATAGGCGCCAATCTGTCAGTTTAATCACGAAGCAACTGCGGGCGCACTTGCCGCAAGCTCTGTTATAATAGAATCACGAGCGGCGTGGGTTGTCACAGGGTGACGCATAAAGAAGTAAAACGCGCGTGCTTTTCGTAGATCTTGCAATCGGACAGTTTTGACAACGATTAGCTTCGATCATTGCAATAAATTATGATTATGTTGAACGTTTAAAGACAATGTTTAACATTACCATCCTTCACTGCAATGATTGATGCTAATCATTGCCAAAACTGTCCGATTGCTTGATCTATGTAAAGCGTGTACGTTCTATTTTTTATGCGCCACCCTGCATATTGCGAAGGCGATTTTGATTACATTGAACCGACTCAAACTTACACATTTCAGCAGAATGTTTAAGAAACTGCTTTGTTGTCGAACGGGGGTAGTTATTATTGTTGATTCGATCGAGAAGACGCACGAAAACCACGCTGAGTGAACAATTAGACCTACATCAAGCCGTGATAATAAGGCAATCAGATGTCGTCGATTTAGCATTTCAGATTCTCATATTTAATTTCCCCGTTAAGCGAATTTCTTCGAAGCGGAGTTGAAGATTTCGACAAAGTAACTGGCTTGCTGTTCGGTGACTGCACGGATGGCTGGCTGGCGTTCCTTGGGCTAAGTATAATTACTGACGAGTGCTTGATGGTTTAGGTGCCGCTGATTCGCGTTGATATCGCAGCACAGCGAACTCAGGGTCTACTAATAGTCGGTGTCATCAATTACGTCGGCGTGGTCGTTTGTAAATTCGGTGCCAGTCCGTAAAACGGGTTCATTTGACGCTGGTCTCGGTTGCAGATGTTGCTGCGGGGTTGCTGACTGATGATCAGTGCCGTAGATCCATCGTGATCAAATAGGCACGCGCCGATGACGCCACGCTCAGAAGCACCGCCGGCCTCTCCGCCAGTATGGAACTGATTAAGCACGCACGCGCGCTGGCGAGCTAGTGATGCGGTCGGATGCGCGGAAATTCGCACAGCAGCAGCAGCAGCCGCCGCCACTGGACGTCGTCGCATCGACGACGACGTGGCAACGGCGGCAGCAGTGATGCGCACAAACTTCTAATTGTCGGACTGTAACCTTTTCCAACTAGAATTAAACTTTTTCTAACTATCTTTGAGTTTAACTAAATTACAAGATAGTGGTTTAAATTCTTAAAACTTGTTACGCCTACACTTTGCCAGCAGGTCCTCCATTTCTCAGAACTAGAAGTAAAACTGCTGTCGATTTATTTGCAGATTAGACCGGGCGGTAAGGCTACACACGGCACAGACTACTGTGTTATTGTGACAAAGTTTTTGTTTATTTTTTGGGATTATGCAAAAGCTGATATCCAGTACAAGAACAATTGTGCAGAGTTTAAGATTACTAACAATGGGCTTATAAACATTGTTGAAAGTAAGAAGGTTTGCAATTAACATTTTAAATGTCAGTATTGAGTTGCTAACTAGTTTTGTTAGTCAAACTGTACTTTTAACTAAACTTTTTCAGTTATTAAACTGGCGGACCAGTTAAAACTAAGTCGTCAAACTATTAGTTAGTTGACTTCTAGTTAACGTTTGCGCATCACTGGTCGGCAGTGGCTTCTCCCATTGACTCGTGTTCACTTCCGGTAGATCGGCACGCCAGTCGGTCGGTCGGTGATCAGTGAAATCTTGCAGCGTCGGTCGGTCTACAGGCTGATGCGGTGGATTCCAGACTGCCGCGTGTGCCTGTGTGGACGTCGATCACGCCGGGTGCCTGAGGTCGGTCAGAGCAATCATCAAACCACGCGCTGCGGACACACGCTCGCCGACACGCGTCCAGCTCCTCGGCAGCGTTAAGACATTCCCATGCATGCTGCCGACACGTTCGCTCTTCCTTACCTCAGACGATCTACAGCCGCACATGCCACGTGCGACTGATCGTAAATCGTGCCGACTTTTTTCACTATAAATTGTAACCCATGTTCCGCGATCAACGTGATACACTCAGTCTGTTTGCGTACATTGCCAAAGCATGAATGAAAATTTTGTCAGAATGAAGCATGACAGTTCCCGCCGTGAGATGGTCTCTAATCGCTTACACAACTTTACAACCAGCTGTTTGTGACTGAACTAAGCAAAGTGTAAGACTCCGCGGAGCGGTACGCCTATCTTGCTCTTTTTTTGCTAACCTCTGTGATAATCAGCGGCTTTGTCGTCAAAACGACAAAACTCAAACATTTTAAAAGGTTTTACGCGCGACAACAGACTGCACTGTATCCGAAAAAAGTAACCCCCTAGACATCGTGCAATAAAAATGTCAAATCTGAACAAATTTGGATAATCTTTTCTACACTAAATCTTTAATAAATTGCTAAAACGATCACCAGATTTCGTTAAAAATGTGATTTTTCAGCGGAGTTATTAATTGTTGAATATCGATAACAAAATATCTCTGTTACCAATATAGCGTTACGTAAGTAAAGCCCTCGGTTATTGAATATTTGCGTAATTCTAACAAACAACATCTGATTCTATCAAAATTTTACACCAACAATGCATCATTTATGGCCAATCAAACTGCCAAATGTCATTTAAATTTGCTAACGTAAACAATAGTTACAGCGGCTTTTGTGAAGTCATCCCAAAACACTTCAGGTCTTCGTGGATAACGTCATTCACAAAAACCTCAAGCTGAAGTGTTTGGGGTGAACTCACAAAAGCCGCTGTAACTATTGTTTGTTATGGCAAATTTAACTGAAATTTAGCACTTTAACTGCTAATGGATAGTGCATTGTTAGTGTAAAATTTTGCTGGCATTGGATGTTGCTTGTTAAAATTACGCAAATATACAGTAACCAAGTAGTTTAATTGTCTGTGCGAGCAATGGTCACTGCGCGCAGTTGTCGCGCAAGCAATAATCCGTACACCGCTGAAAACGAGGTAAACTGTAAACGTTACTCCGCGGGCATTTTATAACACGTAACATGTCTGTCTTTGTCCGAGTTACGTTTTTGGTACACATGTCACCGAAAACGTTTTCATTGCAGTGTGTGATAGACTATTTGGCACATTAACCATTTATCGTATATACCTGTTATTTTAATAGGTCTGTGATTCGTGACAATCGCTGGGTGACGCCAAAACTTTCAGTCAGCTTAAAGAACTGTTGACGATGGCTAGCTTGTTCTCGGGTAACTACGGTAATTAATTGGTTAAGCGGGAGAACGATAAACCGGGCGCGTGAGTGAATCGGATGGCTGATGGTTTGAGAGATGTGCAATGACGTCACAAGTAGAACGTGTTTCGCGTTAGCTGCAGCAGAACGGCATGCATCTGCCGTGCACAATGACTGGCCAGCGTATGAAACGTGATGCAGCGTGCAGGCATTGCGATGGTCAGCAACTGCAGACCATGTTGGCCATCTACTACATAGGCCTATATAACAGTGCGAAAGCATTCGATTCAGTGGTACCTTACTCGTATAGAGAAACTGCATGTGCAGCAGAACGAAGTGGCGGAGCAAACGTTGATATCAAAGTGAAAGAACAGAGAAAAGATTTGCAAAGTGAAGTGAAGTGTTGCAGAACTGACACAGCATGACGACTGTCGTCACTACGAATAGCATCCATCGCGGCACACCGTACAAGCGTCGATAACTCGATCCCACCCGTCGGGACAACGGAGGATAGTCGCTCTCTCCCTCGCAATTAAGATTGAGAGCAAGCATATTTGTTTTGTCTCCCATATTTTCAGCTACAGCACTCGTGACGGCCACTACGTGTAAAGCTATAACAAATTAAATATAACACTTATTCCAAAAACAACTTATACGTTAATTTTAGGGGCTTTGCCCCAGACCTCACAATGGATGTATGCTGTCCCTGGGTTCCACTGGGGAACTTCCATTTTCAGACTTCTTAACTTACCCTCAAATTGCAAACAAATGAACGCCCATATGTGTGCCACCAGTGGAAGTTGTTCCTCCGATCACTCGCTTGGCCTGCACGTATGTCGTCGACGCAACACTCAACTTTTTAAGTACAGTAGGTACTGCTGCTGATATGCACCGACATGCGCTGAGGTTGAACAGTGACAGAAGTTAGAACAAGCGCATCTTGATGCAGGCAGCGACTTAATTAGTCGGTGCCACTCTGCTGTATTAACATGTTTCACACTGCGTCTCGGAAGGTAGAAACCTACGCCGCTGGAATCTACCTGCACAACTTTCTCGTGTACATTCTACTGCGTGCATCTTATCTTGGCAATTTTATAGATTTCTGATTTACGTTTCCAGCGGTTGATGCAAATGACATCGTTGTAGCGAAAAAGCATTTAACACTATTGCGATGCAACGCTGCTTCAACAAATAGTGCACGGAAATGCTTTCGAATGACATTTATTAACTTTGGTTCATAGCATTTTAGTTTATTTTAATTTTTAGCTTTAAAAATCGGACTTTAGGATATTATTAACAAATAATAAGTAATGCGACGTCTGGTAAGTTTTTTATTGCGAAGTTTACAGCACGTCCATCTATTGCTCCTGATGCAGTACAGCAGTAACCCTAAAATGCAGGAATTCCTGCGAGTAAAAACTTGGTGTCTTTCTGTGCAGGAATTGAAATGGCGAAGTACTGATTCCAACTCGCGACAGATAAGAAGCGTCGATCATCAAAAATGTTCTTGTCCGCCAGGTACGTGGTGTGAATAAACAAATAAATAATTCTCGTACAGGAGTAAACGGTTCTGTAAAATGAGCAAAGGCAGCAGTTAAATAGTTGTTTCCGAAACTATATTTTAAGTATTATTAATTACTTTTCTGACATTCCGAAGCCGTCATATAACAAATTTTGCAAGCATACGTCAGACATCGCAAAAAGCAGGTTTCCACGAAATACACCGCGGTCAACAACCGATTTACAAAATTGGGTTTACTGTAGATACAATATGACATGTCATATGCAATGTCATGCATGACGGCTACACTTTGATGCATTTTACCTTGTTTTACGTGTCAGTTTCAAATTGTGGAAAAATGTGAAAACAGGCGTAAAATGGGAGGGGTTATACAAGACAGAAATACAGAAGATTGCGAGGCATGTTAATTGAAACCTACAATATATTAACAGGCAAAGTCAACACCGGATTAGAACAGTTTTTACATTATCATCCACGTCACTAAGAGGACACAGTTTGAAGCTATTCAAGCCATTTGCATCAAGACGTTGTCGCAAAGAATTCTTCCTGTTATCAGTGGTGGATGAATGGAACTCGTCACTGCCCGAGTCAGTCTTGAATGTCTGTACTGTTGTCACGTTCAAGGTCCGCCTCGACCGGTTCATGGGAGACAGAAGATATAAGCATTAAAAGCGGAAGCTTAACAACAGCTCATCAACTCTGATCTGATCTGATCTGACTGCCCCGTCCTATTTGATGCTGTTCTCCACAAGCTGGGCTAACTGAAAATGCTGACAATCGGAGGCGCCAATGAGCTTATATCTTGAGCACAATAAGCCTAGTTCATGCACCCTTTCGCTGTCGCGTTGGTGGTGTGTAGATTGATTTCCAACATTAACAGCTGTAAAGCATTCTGTCGGCGTTAATATAATTTCCCTTAGGTGTTAAAATGCCAGCCCCGAAATTCTAATGCGTTTTGAGCTTGGTCATTTATGGTCCACGGGAGGGTTGAGGCTTGAGAACTAGGATAAACACTGATATTACGAACTCTTGTATTAACACTCGTTACTCGTCCATTATGATTCTAGCATGTTTTTGCAAAAAAGTGTGATACAGCAATCAGTTTGTAAAGTGCGTATATTTAGGCTATGCCGGGCATTCGATTAATGCGGTTAATAGGACGACCAATGCGTTCAAGGCGTATCATCTGTTCTTGATGCTGCCGCGGTCGCCGACGCGCTACGGCTGCGCGCTGACGACGCAACTCGTTACGTTAATCGGAAACAAGACATCGAACCAACTGAAACTCTCTCCAACAAGTTGCGTGCTGGTGGACGTAGGACCGCGTGCAGCTAAATTTCGCGGCCGGCAGACTGTAGCGCCAGAAACGGTCATCAATAAACGGTAAACCTGTGGTATCATGGCAATCTGATGTTGCCGCGTCGCGCGCCGTGTTCCTGTAATTAGTGCTGCTGCTGCTGCTGCAGTGTTGGTGCTGGTGAATACCATGGGAGCAGAGGGCGGACACTCAAGTAGCAGTAATGCAAAGTAGACCGACCCCAAGCAGCTATGAACATTCAGCTAGTCTATTGTTTCTACTCTGAAAATAAACACCTGACTATCGATCTTGTACATCGTTTTATTCCTTGAGTACAAAGTTAGCAAGAGTTTCCACGCCACGCGGCTACATTGGGCATCAGCGTTAACTGAAGTGGGGCGAAGTAACTAGTTCCTAGTAGGAGAAGAAGCAGTGGCGGTTCTAGCCCGCAACATCTGGGAGGCATGACCTCATGGCGAGCGCGATAGCGCGAGCCTATAACGGGGGTCTGGGGGCAAAGCCCCCAGCGGGTTTCAAGGGCAGAGCCCCTGGTCAGGAGTCAGGGGGGCGAAGCCCCCATGAAGCTGAAGCAGTTTTGGTTTTTGGACGTTCAATGGAAGCCGCAAATTTGCCCATTTTTCTAAAATTTAGAAACCCCAAAAAATCAAATATTTGTGTTATTCGTACTTGCCAAAAAATCATGGATGGCCATAAAATTGGGGGGACTAGAACAAAACTTGGGAGGGGGCCTGTGCCCCGGCCCGGGTTTAAAACCGCCACTGGCCACAGTATATCCGTGATGGACAGATGGACAGACGTATGACAACCCACATGTAACAACAGATCGACCGTTACTAAAGTAAGGTCGGCTAAAAATTAACGCACATGCGTAAGTTTACTGAATTTTGTAAAGCAGAAGTCCCATTATTTATATTAAACTGCGGTTACTTGCAGTGGCATTTCTAGCCCTTAATAGGCCTATCTGGGAGGGATGGTAGCGGTAGCGCGAGCCTATAATGGGGGTGTAGGGGCGGAGCTCCCAGCGGGGTCCAGGGGCAGAGCCCCTGGTGAGGAGTTAGGGAGGCAAAGCCCCCTGAAGCTGAAACATTTTTGGTTTTTGGGCATTCAATGGAAACTGCAAATTTGCCCACTTTTCTAAAATTTGGTAACGCAAAAAATCAGATTTTGTGTTATCTTTGCAAAAATCGTGGGTGTCCACAAAACAGGGCCTAGAGCAAAACTGGAGGGGGCTGTGCCCCCCGGCCCGGGCTTAAAACCGCCACTGAGGAGAAGTAAGTAAGTAAGTAAGTAAGTGCCAAATCATCGAGAAGATTTAGCATTGATCTTACGGAAACGTTGAAATTATTCTGCATGAATCGCTTGAATCTGCGCGGGGCGGCTGAAAATGCGCGTCTGGAAACCGCCTGGGTGGTCTAGGAAATGTGGAGGAGGTTAATGAGTACGAAAAGGAACGGAGTATTTAACAGCATGTCACGAATCGCGGTGGAGGTCCCAGAACTTTCTCAGTTTATGTTTCATAGAATTCGGTCAATACTGGCGTCTAGCTCGAACAACTTCTGTACCACCAACTACATCGACGACCATCGGAGGCCAATTAACATGCGGTTCATGCACAAATTTTTATGCGTTACTTTGCCAGACTGTGAATTCTTAGTACTTCGTACGTACTACTATTACATTGCAGCTCATCAGCACGACTGCTTTTTGCCGTTTTGTGTGTGTTTCAGCTGGTAGTTTACTGAATAAAATAGTAGGCTAATAATGAATTTATATGTTTCGTTACACTCCACTCTTTAAAGTTTACATCTTGCCTTGCCTCTTCTCTGTCCTGCATTTTCTACCCTCTGGATTTTGGTGACTTTTGGACTTAAAATTTTCTAATCCTGCATCTCGCCGCCTACGACTTCTCTGCAGACCGTCTCCCCGTGCGTCGGTATTACAGTGGTTGGCCGGTACGCTTGGCGCCAGGTTACGGCGGAACCACTTGTTAACGTCTCAGCTTATTATCCGGAGTCCGTGAGTGCGTGCGGGGTCGGCGCGCTGCACTGGAATGCCACCGTCAGGCCAGTCTGCTGCGCTCAACACTGCGTAGGAAGGACGCTTCATCTCGTCACTGACGTGCGCGCATCCACGCACAGGCGATTCTGTCCGTTCTCGCGCTACTTTCAACTTCCACGGATTAATAATTGCGGCCGCATGCTAGCAGATAACGCCGAAATAAATCAGCCACAATCAGTTTCTCTCTGCATTCATGGTCTTTGGCGCCACGCTGTTTGACTTACGACGTGCGTTTTCGTCGATAAACGAGAGAGCACCCAGAGAGTTCAAGTTGCCTCCGCTGAGGACTGATATCTACTTTTAGATGTCTACATGAATTGCAATGCTAAATAAAAATATTTTTAATTTCTGGATTCAGATAGTAATCTGGATACAGAAACTCTTTCGTTGTTATCTTCGAGTTTGCCGCGATCGAACATCCAAGGTCTGCTGTTGAAAGAAACGGTCTTCCATCTGGTTGAACGCGTGGAACATTTTTGACATCAGGCATATTATATGTGTGCGTAAAAATAAAAGCACACTACTGTGATTAGAATTATTTCTCATTTGTAAGTGCACATGTCGCGTGCCACGGTGTGATTTGTACACCTGCCCAGGCGTAGCGGTAAAAAAGCAGCGCGCAATTGCGTTTATCATCCGTTCCTCTGCAGCGAAACCGTCGGCGCCTCATGCTGCGAAAAGGCGCCAAACAAATTTGATGCCACACACCGCGCGACGACAGCTAATCTACGCTTCGACAGTTGATAGCATAAGCTACAAGTATACAAGATGCAGTCATCCACGCCGATCTGGTAATCGCCACGGCGATTTTTAGCGAAACTCAATCTCACCTTTAGATGCATAAATTCCGCCGTGGCGCAATTTCACGTTTTGCTCATTCGCCATTTTTATCAGCAACCAGAAGTCGCGTCCGAGATTTAAGATCTGATTTATATATACACCTTTATTCGTCAAATGGCAGCCGTAAAAGAAACATAACTAATAACGATAGATAATAATAATAATAAAAAAATAATGATGATGACAAAAATATGATCTGCGGATAACGCAATTAATGCTTCTGTGCAAGCGGCATAATTGGCTTAAGTTTCTTAATTTTTTTAGCAAACACTATGAAAGTATTTCACGGCTTCAACCTTTAAAAACTGGAATGTTGGGCATTTTGCCGTACGGATATTTTTTACATGGACAACATTGATGACCAGTAACTTTTCTGAGAGATGAATAAATCTGGCCAAAATATAGTGCGTCAAAAAATTCAGTCCAAATTTGCAGCGTTATAACTTTCTCAATTTTGACCATTAAAACGTTTTAAACACTAAAGCACGTTTGTTAAAAAATTGAAAATTACATTCAAACATATTCATGTCGCTCAAAAGCGAAAAAGCGCAAATGACGTCGTCGTGTAGGCCTAGTATGAGCGTAAAGGAAATGAAGCAGCACTTGAAGGAATGCTTTCTCCAGACAACAGAACAATGTCATAATCCAATTAACAGCATGCACACATAGCCACCGCTACCTGAAGCTCGGTCAGCTGAGTTGATTTTGTCAATTTTTGACCAAAAATATAGCATTATTGTGTGTTTGCTTTGAGGGCCGGGATGGTGATATATACAGGGTGGGCCAAAAATGGCACTGTTTATTGCACACTTTATAATTTTACCAAATATTAATCAATTTTCAATTTTTCTTACTGTCAGAATTAGAAGACAATTTGTAACAAAAATATTGCTACAGATCCCACCACACCTCAAGTATGTCGCTACATTACCTTGTAAAATGTCAGACGATGCACTCCACCCGGCAACGCCACTGACCAGTTGCGTGATCAACGTTGATCGAGCCTGGCATGTGGCCTCCAACCAGCCCGGACTTAAATTCGGTCAATTATGCGGTTTGGAATGTTCTTCAACAGACGGCCTATTAATGTTGACGATTCACGACAATCAACCAGCTGAAGCAAGCGATCATCACTGAGTGGGGCAAACTGCCGCAGCGTTTGGTTAATCGCGCCATTGGTTAGTGGCGTTGCAGTCTTGAATGCGTCATCCAGCAGCAAGGCGGACACATTAAACATTTGATGTAAAAACTTTGAGATGCGACGTTTTAGACAATAACTAAGACAACAAACACGTTGTTTCTGTTGTTAATTTCTTAAAATGTGTTGCTGCAGAAGTTGTTTTGTTATTAATTGTTTTTTTAAGACACTGACATTCCACAAGGTAATGCAGCAACACACTTGAGGTGTGGTGGTATCTATAGTGATAGTTTTATTACAAATTGTCTTTTAATTCTGATAGTGAAAAATTGTGAAAATCGGCTAATATTTGGTGAAATTATAAGGTGTACAAAAATGGTGCCATTTTTGGTCCGCCCTGTAATAGGCCTAGTGCAGGCGCTATGGCGACGTCCGAGATAGGCCTATACATGTACTTGGGAAGAAGCGGTCGTAATTGGATGATCGTCAGATATCGCCTACAAGGAAGAGCGACTGGTCCTACGCGTTTCGGAGTTCTTTGGCTGCTGTGGTCGTTATATGACGCTGTATCCGAGACCGGGAGTACTTGTGTGTTTTCTTGCTGTATATACATCTGTATAATCTGTAAATACAACGTGTGATTATATATAAACAACTGCCAATCACTCGACGAAGAACGAACGCTATAAAATGCATGTCAAAATTTACAGTAAATCAACAGCACTTCCTGAGCGATTACACAGTTCACTCAGGAACTTAGTCGAGAATCGTAACAATGTATGTAACTCTTCATAGGAATTCATCAGTCTCAGAGCTATGAAGCGTCACCTGCTATAACGGGGTTTACAGAGTATACCTGCCATTCGACACAGGTGAACGCGATCCTCTCCCGTTTTTACCCCAGCCAGGCAGGACAGTACTCGATTTGTTTATCCCGGAGACAGAAATTCAGACTTAATCGGAACAGTATCATTGCTAATTGAAAGACGACAACGAGCCAGCAGCAAACAAAGCTGCGATGTGTGAAACTCTATATACAAGCCAGGTAGCGTGGAACTAGTCGACGGTAATACGTCCACCTGCACGAAAGAACTGGAGGTAGCGAAGAGACAGGCCTATCGCGGTGATTGCGGTGATGCTGGTACGGCGGTCGGCGGGCCCCCAGTCAGTCGACGTCGAGTTGGTCCGTGTGGGCATCCTGCAGCGACCTGCTCATCGACTGACACTGACCTTTTGCGTCGCTGATGATGTACGCGCTCAATGCGAGCAGAGAGAGAGAGAGAGAGAGAGAGAGAGAGAGAGATGAACTGCATGAAAAACGCACGACCAGAGATGCTACTGCTGCTGCTTGTGTGCTCGGCGATGCGGTCACCCGATTAGCGCAGTTAAGCCGTTCATTTCACTTACTTATTCCATGTTCGCACTCGTGCTGCCTATGTTTAACGTACTGTTTACAGCGGCGTAACGTGTCGATAACTGCACGGATTCAGCCAGATGTGACTAAACGAACAACAGTGCAGACCACACGACAGACAGTTGACGTACGTGGAATAGGTGTCAAACCACTATTTGCCAGTCTCTGTATGACGTGTGTATGTTAGTTAAACACTAACGTATCCCACTATAGCAGACACTCAGTGGCTTGTGTCGCGATATACTGAAAATCAAAATACTGGTTTGTTAGCACAATGATGACAACAATCATCATAGGCCTACGAAACATCTAAAAACATCACAACGTTTACAGAATACAAGCAGTGTTTATAAGTTAGTCACTTGATACAGTTAACTACGTGTAGATACGAACATTATATTTTGTCACCTTTCATTTTTAACATAGTCTCCTGCAACTAATGCTCTTGGTCCAGAGTTTCTCCAGATCTCGGATTCTGTTGTAGAAGAATTGTCGATTTTGATCTTTCTAACAGAAATTGGTTGCTCACATTGCTTCGTTCTCGTCATCAGCAAATTTGCATTTTTTATCAGTTTTATTTATAGCCCAAACGCTCAATAATAAGCTGTGCAATTCACGTAATGAATGTCGCATGTCGATGCCACTGCAGGCTTTCCTAGGGAAACGCCGATCCACTTTCTGCACTGCAGCTGAGATTAGCAAGCTGTGTCTTTGCACCGAAGTCAGTCGAGTTCATTGATGAAATGGCGCCTGAGAAGAGGTGAAGGTGAAAGTCGACTGTGACGACTTCTTGGCTTGAATGGCGAACGGATTCTTTCGTCGGTTGAGAGTCTGACAGAGCAGACTGTTGACGTGCGGTTGACCGAGCAGCGCAGCAGCCGCAGCAGCGAGGCAACGTGCAGATGGTTTAGTGGTGTCATGTAAGCAATGCTGCGATGACTGATGACACATCAAAGCCGACGAAATACTGCAGCAAACCACTGCGCCACCGAGACGAGTTTTATTATCCGGTTTATTGCGTGTGCAATGATGGCCTACGGCCGCATAGCAACCAACGTATTTACCACGATAGTTTATTACGGCATTCACTAATGAACGATGGATGACTATGCAGCTAAGAGTACAAATAATATACTGAACGCTTATGTACATCATTCAGGCATTTAATCATTCGCCTTACCTTGCACTTGCTGCCATATGACCTTCTAGTACACCGACTGACTGAAGTTCTTAGGTACAGGCATAGCCCTTTTAAAGGATACGGCATTACACACACCACTTTACCGCTTCGTCTTCTTGCCTGGGTTTATTCAAACGTAAAAAAGTATGCGAAACTTGGTTTTGGTGACTGATAACTTTACGGTTTGCTCTATCATCTGTAGCTGGCTATGCAGTGTTGAAGTAAAGGTTACAAGGTGTGTTGTAAGTGAAGAATAGATGCTCGTACGGTCTGCAAACTTTGTCGAATCATTCAGCATGCAGAGTGAAATGCTGCCCGAGTGATTTAACGTAAAACGTCGTACGTCGGCGTCACAGAAAGCTCTTACGCTAGATGGAGTCACTAAAGGCAGAAGAAAACAAATGCATAGTTTTATATTATTCTGGTTCAGCAACTGACTGAGCGCATACTGCAACATGCTGTAAATAATGAATACACTGAAATGTCATACGTTAAAATTCGACGTTTGTACTAAGGTTAAAAACCGAAATGCACAGTACTGGCCACATCTTTAGCGGCCCAGCGTAGGCAGCAGCGAAGATCTGGCTGCAGAGGCTGCCGGAAGATGTAGGCCTAATGGTAGTTACCTGCACAGTAGGACATACCTGGCTGGCTGGTGCACTACTCGTGCTACGGTGATGATTGAGTGATTGGTCGGCCCACACAAGGTTATGAAGTAGTGGCAAATTCGGCCAGCTTATTTATGCGCTCGAGTAAATGCCAGTATGCAGACCTACATTACGTGGTTCGCTGAAGACGTGTTTACCATCGTGGTAGCCTACTGACCACACCTTTTTACACCAGACGACAAGGCAGCGATTGTTTAAGTCATTGCATTTATGAGACATGTTTCTTGTAAGCGTTAATTAATATAACTCCGTAACGTTATGCTCCAGTATTTCAAGATTAGCATAAGTGGGATTATCGCGTCAGTTTTTTTGTCCATTTGTGCTTTGTTTATTTTGTTTAGGCCTACCTTATGCACTTGTTTCAGTGTGCCTCTCCATCTCTCTGTCTGTTAGACAAATTTTCGTGCAGAAAAAAATGCACGGGGATGATATACGGTGGTTTTAACAAAAAACTGTCGATTATGTTTCGGGACCTAATCTGGATCCAAGTATAGACTATGAATGTTTTTTAGTTCGTTTGTGTGAACTATCACGTAAAATGCCTATTTTTACGCGCGAGAGTTAGCTAGCTATAACGCGTATTAGCTATAGTAATTCTGTCTGTCTGTCCGTCTGTCCGTCAGTCACGACCCGGTACCGTTTCAAAAACAGTTGAGATAAAGACTTCGGGTTTTCACTATATGATAGCTTAGTGTCTCTAGTATTTCGTGACAAAATTTTATGCTACTGGATGAAAAGGGTCCCCACAAACGAGGGGGCGAAATAGGGGCACCCCTCCTAAAAAAGACGTTATTCTACCGCTATTGGCTCGTTTAACGTGAAAACAGTTGCAGATAGGCACAGATATGTTGCTTATCATAACAAGCACTAGCAACGAGCTTTTTAAAAATGTCAACATCGATGACCTTGAATGACCTTGAATTCCCAAATAGGGAGTTTTAGTAAATATTTCGCGATTTTGGGCTACGACACGCATTTCAAGAGTGAATTGCGGCGAAATGGCTGGAGATAGACCAAGACAACCTGCATGTGAAATTTGCAGCAATAAATGTAGATTTTAGCAGTCCAAATTCGGACTCTCTAGATTCAAAGAGGCCTGCGCACGCGGGTGTCAAAAAGGGGTACCCTTCTAAAAAGTGTTTATTTATCCGCTGTTGTCTTGTCTAGCGTGAAAATGGTTGCAG
>Ga0209367_1006438_pt1 | contig 16245 bp, 6 predicted proteins | sample WorMetLIZISLAND2_FD_187412 | JGI IMG/M metagenome (GOLD analysis project Ga0209367, IMG submission 187412) | Marine gutless worms symbiont microbial communities from Max Planck institute for Marine Microbiology, Germany - Olavius geniculatus... ... | reverse complement strand
CCCCTCCCCTTCCCCTTTTCCCTTTTCTCTCCTTTCGCCTTTTCCTTTTCCCTTCTCCCTTCCCTTAGAAGTAGGACCCCTTGAATCCAGCTAAAGGTTTGAGGAGCGCTGTCAGCTCCCTCAGCGTGGTCTAGGGCGAAGCCGCAGCCGAAATCAAATCTGGTGCATTTTAGCCTTAATATATAACATCTACTGGCAATGATTTTAATAACTTTCCTGATACACGAACTTTTTAATTAGCAGTTTGGCAGAGCATATAAAGTGTACTTATGTATAGGGGCTTAAGGGGGGAGGGTGCACGTCCTCCCCCTTTGGATCCGCCACTGTTATGCATCTCAATAAACAAATTCTATATAAATAACAACTGGCATAGGCCTATGTAATAAGACGGTTACAATCCGTCGCACAGCATCAAGCTCTGCATTATGCTCCTCGAATATGGAATTTTTAGTTGATTCAGCCGTGTTGTAACTTTCAAAACTTGACTAAGTCACAAAAGTTTAAAAAAATCTATCAATGAACAAACGAGATATCTCAGAAAACAAGAAGCCGAGTTGTCGCAAGGGTGGGCCGACCGTACCGCCTTTATTTGAAAGCCAGCATCTGACTTCCAGTCGCGGAAAGATGCGATTTCCCAGTGATTGCAGTCGCATTCATGCCATGATGGCGCTGCTATATCAAACGCTACAATCAACGCTAGAACACGATATGGCAATACGGTAAATTGGCGCACATGGGTGATGACTGCAGGCACAAACTGTGCATTCAAAATTGCGTCCAAACCGCTGCAGATAGAAACATGGTTTTTATTGACAGCTTACAAAAACTCGTCTTCGCCCTATCCAACGGTACCATCGCTCGTCAACCTCCTACGACGTATCGTTTAGCCACAATACCGCATAATTAGTATAGCAAGGTCATCTAAAGTCGATGGTTTTCGTGTCATCCTAAAAGGCTTATGCGACTTCCAATTAGTGATCAATAGCAACCTTGGCCATATCTCTCACCGCTTCTGAGATACGGCGACTTATCGATTAAAAACGCACATTTTTCTACCTCACCTTTGCGCAACCTCGAATATGAAAACGTTCCCTTTGCACCGGATCGCTGATATTTTGCATGCGAAGAGCCGTGACATGGGATAATTAATCGTGTAATAAGTGTTCCGGAAGAGACCTACCATTTGGCCACACAATACATGTGTTACAGACGATGACAGACTGACGACGAGAGACGTCACATCGTGCCAAAGACTTAACCTAATGGTCGGCCAAAACACTACGGACAGACGGACGGTCGGACAGACAAACAGACGAACGAAATTGAACTCTAAATGTTTCTGGCACCGCGAATAAAACGCAGAAAAAGGCGTAGAAAACTACAACCGGGATCACAAAGAAAGACAACAGAAGACATACAATAATGGTGTACAAAATCTGCCAACAAGTAATAAAATATTCGCTTTAAAATGAGGACGAACATCTGCAGGTCAGTACAAAACAGCAATCCAAAAAAATCTTACTTATTTACATACTTTATGGGTGTAGCAAATGAAAGCATAGGCCTATAGCGAGTGGAAATACGTGCAGGATCGGCGGTCTGATAGGCCTGTAGGTGCGGGGCGCTATCAGATAAAATGGACACAAATATGGCGTCGGAAAAAATCTAAGTACAGACGTACATGTATACAAATTCGACCAGATTAAAACACGTTGTAAAAACGAGCAACAATATCACCAAGACGCTTTACGTTAACAAATGACGCTTGCAGGTAAGACGCATGCTACAACGACGAGATTTATTTATAAATAAATAAGTTAACTAATAATACTTGACAGCATCAGGCTACATGTGCTCGGGATGAGTGAGCAGGCAGTCGACGAACTTGCTGACTGGAAGCTGCTGGGTGCAGATCTGATGCACTGCCGTGAACAGCGGAAATCTACACACGGATTAAAAGGTTAAAATTTTGTACGTAGCCTACAGCTCTTCATTAAAACCCATCTCAGAGCTACTGAACGTCACCTGCCGTATGGTTTCACACAGTTTTACCTGCCACCCGACACAAGTAAATGCGCCATGTTTTAACCCAAACCAGGCAGGCCAATACTCGACTTGCCTACCCTGGAGGGATGGTAGGCTGAGTTGACGCTGACGGTTGGTTATATGTGAAACTGGGGGTTCCAACACCATGTCTCCCTTTGTCGTATCGGGATCGGAACTATGAGGACTGAGGAATGCTACTTGGGACCGCAAAAGTGTCCATGTCAAAGGACATCTCATTCGGTTTGGAGGCAGGGCGCACAAGTGTGACAGACAGACAGACATCTGTCACATCGGCGTGCTAATGCTTTTAGTTGATGGAGAAAACACATCTAAACAAAGTGCACAACGTACACACAAATTAGTCACGAGAACCACACTTTGACAAATCAGCGTTACATACTTGTTTTCCATGCCTTTTTCTTTCAGAATGACGTTGATTTCCGCGGCAGTGGGCGGTCCTTGTAACTTCTGGCCATTCAGCAACTCCGCTTCCAGCTGCTCTATCGTCTAACAGCCAAATCATAGCTTGATTAAACGCGAAAAATTCACACAGTAAAGAAAAAGCTTAGAAATCTCGTAAATAGCTTAGAACAGAACTTTAATGTACCCTTGTTGTCATTTAGCGTTTCATCGAGAGCCAACAACTCATATTTATAAGAATTAGCAAATTATTTTCAGTAAAGTAGAACGAATTTTAACGCAACACAAACTATTCACAGCTAATAATTCCAAGTAGAAATTCGTAATTTAATTCAAGTTTTTTTATTTTATATAAAAATGGTCTAAGGATGGAAATTCCTGAGAAACTGACGACATTTTAGACTGCTGTCAAACTCAATGGTCAAAATCTCAAAAACGCTTTAGACTACTTAGCGAATGTAAGAAAGTAAGTAGGTATAGGAATGCATTATAGCGTGTCAACTGTAATAAACCTTAAACGCGCTCCACTGTGGTCGTAAAAAAGATGGAAAACTGTTTGAAACAGCGTCTAAAGCTAGACGGAAAGTTTGTCCTGGTTTCAAGATAATTTTGAACAATGTAAAAAATAAACGTTACCGCTATGACGCTAAGTCGTTTAAACTGTAGAACATGTTATTTTATGCCAACTTTATATTTTTCGTTATACGTTATTAATGCATAGAAATTGGCTGACAAATAGAAAGCAACCGAGTGAAAAAAAACACCTGAAGCAGAATACCTTTACGCCTGAGGTTGCGAAGGCGTGAGCAATGCGCCGATTGCGGCCGCTGTAGCACGTCGTTACGAGGTCGGCGATGCCACAACTCTCCAGAAACGTTTCCACTCTTGCACCTGTATCCAACAAATTCACTATATACCATGATAAAAATATGATCAACTGGCAGCTGGCGTTTTGACTGATGGCCTAAAAAGCGGTACACATAAAAAACAGCACAAGGAAATGAACTGAGAAAAAAAATCCTAATTAACGAATCTTCTATATCTACGACATTATTTTGTTCGTCGTGCGGACATTTAGCAGCGACAGAAAATCGTTGCAAGAAATGCAGCGGCTGGTGAAAACGTCAATAACTTAACTGAAAAAAATTGTAATGTGATGAATTTATAAACTTTATTGCGTAGCGGACATCGTTTATAGTGCCATATTGTTTTGTTTTAACAATACTTTGTGCTACTGCAGCCTCACCGACTTGCCAGTACAATCATATTACACAAAGTGACTGGCGTCAAGGTCATTATTGAAAATTTTTGACCCGAAGTTCGTAATATGTTGCCCGAGATCAAAGATCGAGGGTAACATGTTACGAACTGAGGGGAAAAATTTTAATAATAATCGAGACACCAGTCTCTATTTGTTTTCTCAATGACTCAACGACTCTATGCAAAATTTGTTGTATTTTATGCTCTATTCGAAAAAAGTAAACAAGGTTGTCTGCTGATTCTGGTAGCCAGAATACATAAATTCGGCGTCGGCGTGGTCATAAACGTCTCGAATGTTAATGATGCGTGACCGGCGTCAGCGTGATGACGACGCCAAGCAAATAATGCCCTTTGTAAGGGCACTATTGTCAATAGTACCTCCATGGAGGGCACTATGTCATTACGTTGTTGCAGAGGAGGTGACTATAGCGTAATTGCGAACGTCACGTGAGGTATTTTGCGTTGAGATATAACAAATAGATTTAATTTGCTTTTTGACAGGCTCGGCCAAATAAACCGACTGCCTGACTGAATGACTTCAAACCAGCAGAATAAGTTGGCAATTTGTCACCTTGAAAAAACTGTCGGCAGAACGCCACCATTTCCATCAGTCCCAGACGTATGACAGCCGCCTTCGTGTTATCACCGAACTGCAGTCCGTCGACAAAACCGGCACCCATCGCCACTACGTTCTGCACAGACTATTATATATGAATGTAATGTTTTAGGCAACTGAATAGATTGGGTAGATTTAAATTTAGCAGGCCTACTGCTCCTTTATTTATTAATTGTTGCCCTTTAACACGTTACATTTTACATTTCATGCAGGACATGAAATTGCAAGACACAAAAGTAGCAGCTCAGAAGCACAGTAGAAGGAAAATTCGAAAAAATAAATTATGAATCACATTTCACAAAAAATCATAGTATATGACAGCGATACCTATTACGTACAAATAAACAACTGCGATTAATCAATGACCTTTAAAGCGCCACACAACTCCACGGTCTGGCCATCAGGAACAACAGTTATACGGAAATAAGACGCTTGAAATACTTCTTTCAATACACTGCCCGTCTCCTTGTCGCTACAACCTGCGCACCAACAGAAAACGCTGCACATTCTGCTAATAAAAATGTAAATCAAACTGATCCACTTGTTGCTAGGCGTAGTTTAATGTACAGAATACAACAAATAAGTCTTACATTTGCATCAAACAAGAACACAACACAGAAGTAACGACAAACTCTTTGCTATCTTCCTTATACATTTCAAACTTTACATCCATTGTGTCTAAAAAGTCCTGAAAGTCCAAAGATTAATTTTGCCGCGTTTTATCCCTCCAACAGTTAATATGCATAAGCCTAAACAATGTGACAGAATCGTGCGTTACAAATGCATTGAACTCTGCTGCGATTCAGTGAAAAAAAACCGAACACATTTCACACTATTGACAATGAGACACTACCTTACGCATAATCAAGTTGCAAAACATTTTGAACACTGAGAAAAAATACGTTCGATGGAACAATTAAAGGTATTTGTCCCATTGCCAAACTATACTTGCTGCGTTTAATGTTTGTATAGTTATGTCTACTTAAGCCTAATATTTTTACAAAAAAAACTGTTGGTCTTCAACAGCTACTTCCGAATAGGTGGCCACTACTTGAGTCATGTGACATCATAGGTGACGTGATGACAGATAGACTGGCAATTTACGTTTTCGTACAAACAGTCAATTAGTTCGTAAACGTTACTGACGACTTAACACCGACCGATTGTCGCTTCGCAAAACTGCTGTTTGGCAACGTCTGATGCAATGTTTGCTCCCATTAAGACAGCGCAATCGACACCAAGACACGACTTGATTACTTCAGAGATCAGCTGCAAACGACCTTCCTCTACGTCAAGGCCCTTGCACACAGAACAAAATGTTGTATTATACGAGGGTTGATCAATAAGTAATGGAAATCAATGTGTTAGACTTAAATTTTTAGTCACAATCTATATACCTGTAAAAAGTACATTTTCTTCAAACACATATGGGTTTGTTACAGATGTGACGTCATTGTAATTTATGACGTCACAGCGAGTTAAATAGAAACGATTTGGAGTGTTAACGAAACAGCGTGGAATTAGGCTCGTTGTTGCACGACTCTGGTTTGCAGCCGAATTTAGCAATGTGGTGCCCTGAGGCATCCGATTTTCCGAAAGCTCTGCGCTGGCCGTAAATAAGAGCGCTAGAGCTAATTGTGACGTCGCGTCAAAATTTAACTTACTAGTTAAATTTTATCGAAAAGCTTATAACATCTGTGGTGTTGACGAAGAGATTAGCAACATTCTTGACTTGTTGCCCGAAGGCCCTCAATGTGCAGAAGCCCAAGAGCGAGCCCCGCGCGCCCTGCCATAAATCCAGTAATGCAGTCCAGACCACAAGTCAATGATTGCCCAACAAAATGTTGGCGACTCTGCCTTCATACAATAAAGATCATCCTGCACACATTAACGACCAAACCCCCAGTAACTATCATCGATTTCGAAATTTCTGAAATTTTATCTCTGTGATGTCCACTAGATACGATTCAATGTTGTTTGCACCGATGCGGCGAATCGTTTTTATATGACGGTCTATGACGTCATAAATTACCATGACGTCACATCTGTCGTGGAAAATGTACTTTTTACCAATATATAGACAGTGAAAAATAAGGTCTAATACCTCGATTCTCACTACTTATTGATCAACCCTCGTATGTCAACGACCGGGTCAGTCGATTATTGTCAGCCAATTTATCACTCAAATGTTACAAGCAGATTGTTATAAAAAACTGAAGATGGTTGGGCATGGCCCACGAAAGAAGTGATTGATGGCAAAACAAAAAAGCGGCAATCGTTCTAAACTGTAAAGCTCCAAAATTTCATAAATTAGTGCCAAATGCACAAAAATCAAAAATATCCAGGCAGCCTAATTTTACTATTAAATATTAAATTATAATCAGCCTTTAAAGCATTAGGCCTATATTTAACGTTACACTTTTGATTGTGAATAAGACATTTATTCAGAACTCTATAAATAGCGCAAAGTAGTTAATTAGACTCACTTTAATTAGCGATACGGCGATTGCAGTAGGTTTAATTTTACCCTTTAATACCCCGCACTGTCGACGAATAAACTGATGTGGTGAGACAAATATGATAATGTCAGCACCAGTAGCTGCCTCCACCAAGTCAGGCACAGCTACCTGAAACACAAAACGTTTTTTAACATTATAAACCTCTCTTTGTTTGTTCGTTAAGGCAAAAAATAGTGAACACTCTTATCAAAAAAGCCAATCAAGATACCTACTTATAGGAAACTTATAGCAACTCATCAAAGCTATGTGTCTGCTACGACAAAAATAATATTCGAACTTGAAAACTGACAGACAAATGACATGTATAGACTATATATGCGCGTCCAAGCCCAAGCATACATAGACGTATCTACACGGGGAGTCGGACAGAAGCGCACGTTCCACTAGATTTCTGCCAAGGGGGACTTATTATACAGGCCTAGAATTAATGTATCCACTTATATGGCAGCTATTCAGTTAAGTAGGCCTAGCATCCACACTATGAACGTTAATACGCACGTAGAGTTACTAGAGTATGAAAATTAGCTACGGACGGACAACGCTACGCAAGTGGTCGTATCCGTCCGTATACGAACGGACACGCGCGGACACACGCGTATATACAGGCCAGGCCTACTTACTTCACTTACTAAAATAGATGTCTACAAGGTGCGGCACAAAGTAGCCCAAAAGGTTTTTGCTGTTTTCTCAGCAACTGTTTAGCACTTTCATCTGAAATTTTACAGAAGTATTTACTAAATTGTTTTACGGCTAAGTGTTAAATAAAATTTGATTCCGTTGAAAAATGACGAAGTTCTAGATTTTTTAAAACGACCGTCTGCAGATTTTTCAGCGTCAAAAAATGCTCAAGCTACAATACCAGTTCAATGACATCGTTGAAACAAATCAAACAACACAGTTAACTAATGATCAGATGCCAAAATTCTATTACCACTGTGAATGTTTAAAGCGTTCACCGACAGCTCCAAGCTCCAAGCCTTCGGTCGCTTAATTTAAGAAGTCTTTCACAGTCTTGTCGATCAGTCAATATGGTAGGTTGCCCCAGATAACCTGAAGCGATTCTTTGAGTTTGGCGATTGTTTTCAGCTTTGTTTTAAGCTTGCGGTAAGCCTCCAACATTGCACACCACACGTGATAGTCCACTGGGTTTGTATTCGGCGAATTTGGAGGCCATTGGTCTTTTGTGATAAAATCTGGACAGTTTGCCCGCAGCCAGTTCCGTGCGCTAGCGCTCTGTGTGTGCTGGGGCGCCGTCCTGCTGGAAGATAAATCCGGTGGACAGCCGGCGATTGCTTTAAAAGAACGATAATTTAATGGCAATTTATAAGCAGAATAAATTACTGTTTGTCAAAGCGTCACTGTGACGTTATCGCCAGTAATGTGATAACCGGTTTTTAAAAATTAAATAGCATTTTCAGCTTAAACATTTCTAATGCTGAAAAATCGGGAGGCGGTCATGTTCAGAAGTCTATAATTTCGTCGTTTTTTCAACAAAATCATATTTCATTTGGCAGTTAAATGTAAAACGTTTCTATAAATGAACGTGTAAAATCTCAAGCAAAATTCCAAGCGGTGGCTGAGAAAACGACGAAAAACTTTAGGAGGCCACTTTTTGCTGCATTCTGTAGAAGCAAGCATCTGCTGGATCGAGTACAGTGGCAAATTCTTAGGCCTACAGCTAGCATTTAGGAGTAAGGCTTGATAATTGAAATTACACTGGTTACTGCTGTAGGTTGTTAAAATTCTGCAATTTATGAAAAAACAAATCAATTCAGGAGTAATGAGATTACTAAAAAAGTTTACTTACAATATTTTCAGGAAGCATACAGCCGGGCAGGTATCTGACGTTTTCGTGCTGACTGTTGATGATTTCTGTCAGCTTCCGTCCCTCGACCATCTCCTCAAACACGTACATCGGCACTTCACGCACGAACTTATTAGGCCTTGCCAGCACATTGTAGCCGACGATCTTCGCTACGACAGAACCCCTGAAGATGAAAAGACGCCGACGCCGAAAATGAGTAAAATTATAATAAGCGTGTACGGATTTTAAGGCGCGTACAGAAGGGCGAGCCCACTGGTCATTGGTTAACGCGTACATGAGCGTAGTCACGTAGACCACCTACGCCGTTAGACTAGACTAGACCTAGGCCTACCGTAATGTATTACTACTTGCCCATTGACCAGTTCCTCAAAAACTAAACCATGTCGGTTCAGTTCAGTTACGTCGCTCTGTACGCGCCTTTAGGCCCTAAAGACAGCAGCATGCTGTTGCAATTGACATAGGCCCTATTGGCAGTTCTGTCTGTGGAACATTCCGACTCTATTTTTTAGCAGTGTCTACATTATAGGCCTATCATGTAGATTGTAGGCCTAGCAGTGTGAAAGAAACAAATGTTTGTTACGAAGATGACTGATGATTGGTGTCAAGCAAAAGCAGTAGAAAGCTAAAAAAGAAACATAACAAATCCGTACTACAGACTGCAGTTTAAAACCCAGCAGTGAAAGTGAAATGCAACGTTACAGTACCGTAGGCCTATATTCAGGGTATGTAGCTCACAACATCATAACTATCGAACGTTGTAGCCGCAGAGTAGAAGATATAGTTGCTATATACACACATAGGCCTATGCACATGAAAATATCTACGCAAGATCGCAACTAAAGAAATGCAACGTCCAAAATAATTCTTTAATAGGTCTAACGGCGTTGACAGATGCGGTGTAATATGCAAGAAAATACGAACCAATTTCCCGACCCAACCAGACACACTTTGCAGAGCGCCATCATCAGCAATCGCCTATAAGATATCCAAGGTTAGGCCAACCTGTAAGGTGCTATAAATAAGTCGTACACAGAAGCCTTGCGGGCGTTGCGGCGCCGAGTCCGACGGCAGCAAGGTGCAGTCAGCTGCTGCAGCCAGTAAGCCTAGTAGGTGGTTGCTAGGCTACTTGTTCCGTTAATAAGCTTACCTGGCCAGTCTCTATTGAATGACTGTTTTAGCTGGTTTTGAGCACGTTTGTATAACAAAGGTTTCGCTGATTATTTGTCTCGACGCTTAGATCAACGACGGTATTTAGTGCTCAGTCAGTTTTATAACTGTAGGCATACCTGTAGCTTAGAAATCATGATGGTAAATTGGTTAATTTCGTACAACAATCCTGCTAAAAATTAGCGTGGTATAGGCCCAGCACTAATTTTTAGGCGCGACAGCATGTAATGCTTCGCGCGTCTAAGCCATCGTCTAGACGTCTGTCTGTTTGTCCATCTGTCTCACCCTGGCACTGTATCAAAATAGCGACACTTATAGAGTCATGAAATCTTCACTGTGGGCTGCCCCAAGGACTCAAGTTTATTGTGACAAAATTTCGTGCCCCTGGGTGAGGGGATACCTTTCGAACGAGGGCGTCAGAGCCTCAGAGGGTACCCCCCTGAAAAGACGCTATTTTGCCGTTATTGGATCGTTCAGTGCAGATAGGTACAGACATGCTTACAAAATTACAAGCACGGGTGACGGGCTTTTACATCGATGACCTTGAACCCCCAAAAGAGGTTTTTTTGTGAATTTGTCGCGATTTCGGCCTCCGACACACATTTTAAGAGTGAATTGCACCGATATGGCTGGATAGACCTGGACACCCTGCGAAGAGGAACTGCTAAGACTGTCGCGCGTCTCATGAGCTTTGTTCAAATTACTTGTCATTTCTTTCTACCGATTTGTGCGGTAAAACGTTACAAAACAGATAGTCTAAGATAAATTAGAAAACATTAGCGGTAGATGCTTCAAACTGTTTTGACACTGCACCAGCGACAGGACTTAGCACACAACATTCAGAAGAGGTGCAGTGAGCGACGAAGCGTAGACGTCTTCCAAACACTTTTATCTGTTTTCATTTCATTTGCTTACTTTCTGGAAAATGTTCTCAACTTTCCTGTAGGCCTAATCACGCGCGACAGCACCTAGCTATAGCGTATTAGCTAGGCCTACAGTAATTTTGACCGTCTGCCCGTCCGTTTGTCCTGGTGTCACGTCCTGGTACCGATCCAAGACCAGGTGAAAGAGACTTCAGGTTTACACCATTATGATACCTGATAGAGTCTCTAGTATTTCGTGACAAAATGTTATGCCCTGGGTAAGGGGTTTCCCCTCGAACGAAGGCGTGAAAGATAGGCTAGGCACTCCATAAAAGGCGTTACTTTACCGCTATTGGTTCGTCTAGCATGAAAACGATTGCAGATAGGCACATACGTGCTCATTATCACAACAAGCAGTATATAGTGACAAGCTTTTTAGGGGTATCAAAATCAATGACCATGAAACCTTAAACCCCCAAAGATAGTTCTGTTTTGTCCTAAAACAATATAGGGCCTACCTATTTTAACAAGTAGGCCTAATTAAGTATTGTCTTGGCATCTTTGCTATTTACTAGCGAGTCACACTCATTTCATTTTGTTTGCATTTTTTCCGACTGTAAAGTTACCTGGAACACGTGATCAAAAATGTTCTTTACCGTCCGTTTCTGTCACCAAGGTCTTTAATTAGTTACGACAAGATTATTAGATATTTCAGTTTTGTTCTTCTTTGTGTGCTTTCCTCTATGGCCTATACACATTTGTAATATATGTGTGTAGTTTGTATAGGAATTTCAGATAATTCTTCAACTAAATTACATTCGAAGCCTACTACAGCAAATGCTGCTCATAAGAAATTAGTTTGTTGACTCTGTCGCAGCCAGTTTTAATTTAAACCATTATCTAAAAAACAAACATCAAGTTACGAACAAAATCAACGTAAGTCATCATAAGGCTCATCAATCAACAACATCAGCTGGTTACAAAGTTCACAGGCCTACAGTTAACTAGCATTGGTGCAAAAAATGCCAAATTAGGCCTATGGTTAGTTAATTCATGATGCGAACTAGTCATCGAACTGCTTTTGTGCATTACGGTGACGTTTGATATCTATATGAAATGCTCTTATACGCGCATTTGCGTCCTTGCTACAAAGTCCACCCAGGATCAAGTATACTTGCCTATCGATCGTAGTTGGCAATCTATTGCTAGTTCCTACGGTTATATTCTGTCCCAATTTTGCAGCTAGACGTCATAACCGCCAAGCTTTATACTGAACCGCCGCCAGCAGAAAAATTTTAATCTAGCTGAGTAGCCAGAAATAATTTCAGTTAGCAAGATAATAATTTTAACAAATTAGCTCAATGATCTATGATAAATACTTGAACACTGTGGTGCATTGGGAATTACGATACCTGTAACTTACTTTCTACACTCAAACTGTCATCAAAAATACTGTGTTAAAAAATAAAAATGCTACCGTCCAACACTGGAATAAAATGGGTGACGTTAAAGGGCAGTCTTATTAGTCGGAGACAGACCTGTGGCCCTGTGCACTATATCATGTCTCAATAAAAAAACAAGAAATTTGAGCTAATGCTCACAAGACGCGCGAAAGCCTATAGCAGTTCCAGTTCAGTAGTTTAGCTGAGGGGTGTTCACGCTAAATTAACATACAAATACCAAATTCTCTATCTGGATTGCGTAACGATAGTTCTGTGGCGCCACCTTGCAAATGATATAGACTTGTGACGCAGCCCAAAATCGCCTAAAAATCCATAAAACCCCCAATTTTGGCGTTCAACGTCATTCAAGATCACTGAATTCGGCGCCAATCGAGAGCCAGTGTACGACTTCCTATTAATGATTAATAGTAACCTAGGCCCTATCTTGCACCGTTACTGAGATACAGCAACTTACTGCCCCAAAATCACAAATTTTTCCCACCCCCTCTCATTTAATGCCCTCGTTCAGGGTGACCCCTTTGAATTTATAGAAAAGCTTTACGGTTCCTGAAACTAGAGTCTTCCAGGCAGCCGACGGTGAAAATTTGGTGATCCTAGCTTGCACCGCTTTTGACTGATCCACCCGTGTGACAGACATATGGACAGACAGATGGACGGACAAAATTGCAATGGCTAAGACGCACTAAAAGCAGTAGCTGCTTTCGCGCGCAAAAACGTGCACCTTTTATTTTGAAAATAATTCTCTGAAACACTGGCTAATTTTGATAATTTTTGGCAGGCACCATCACGAGTAAACTTGACGTAAACAAATAACTACAGTTTAGCCCACCTCACCTTGTAACTGTCTCTACACTACCTTGTGAAATGCAGAAGTCATACTTTGGCTGTTTACAACAATAAATTCTTACTGATTAGGGCATGCGTCAGCTCAGATAATCACTGAGATCAGACCACTATATCATAAAAAATCTGCTACATATTTAACATTAATCGTATTCATTTTAAGATCATACATCAACAAACTGAAATGGCGCATCAACAGAGAGTTAGCCACTCTGAGCCGCGCGTTATTAAACGTGTTGTTGGCGAGTCGTGTCCACCACTTGCATTTGTGCTGTAGAGACATTATGAGCTTATGCAATAATAAGATTAATGTGATGTAACACGTAAGACTTTCTGATAGATAATAAGTGTTACTTATGTTTGTTGTAATTCATTTAATACTTTTGAACCGATGCATGCGCATGAATGTATGTATGAATTCATTGTTGTAAATGGTCAAACTATGACTTCGGAATTTTACAAGGTAGTGTAGCAACAGTATTAAAGTGAGGTGGGCTAAACTGTAATCATTTACCTCAAGTTTCTTCGTAATGTTAAATGCCAAAAATTATCAAAATCAGCCAATGTTTCACAGAGTTATTCAAAAAATAAAAGTGACACGTTTTTTATTGAGACACCATGTATATCTACACTGTGTCCCAAAAAAGCATCCCCGACATTTTTGACTGTAACTTGAAAACCAATATACAGATTTTGATAACTTGTGGTATAAATATTCCTGATACAACTTGCCATCAAATGACCATTCAGTTTCCCACCTTACCCAACGTTTGTTTCTGCACTACCTGCAGAAAACACAACCAGTGAAATATCACTTTTTTATCCAATGCGATATGATTGCTTAATTAAGATAACGCGTAAAAACACATTTTGTTTACATTTCTGACACTTTGGCTGACATCTCATCTAGTTGTCCATTTTTCAACTGCCTGCAGTAAAATTGCTTGTAGTGTTGGCCCACTATGCAAACACAAGCAAAAAGATGCTTTTTCCATTCATTGACAGCAGTATTGATAATGTTCTGGTCCAGACCAATCCAGGCTGTACCAGTCGTTTCTTGACTTCACAAACATTCCTAAACTTCATCTGGTAAACACACTGCTGCAAGACAGTCATACCTTGTAATAGACCTGCTGTTGGGGTCCACAGATTAAGATAGATGAAATTTATTGATGTCTTTTCATTTATTTTAATGCATATTATGCTTGGTCTGCTTTCCCCAGGTAGTGCAGAAGCAGACGATTGGTGAGGTGAAAACTAAAACACTTATTTAATAGCCAGTTGTGTCATAAATATTTCCACCAAAAATTATTAAAATCTGCTAGTCTTTATTCGAGTGAAAATTGATAATGTTGGGGATGTTTTTTTCAGGTTTTCTGTTTATTTCAACACATACTTTGCTTGATCTGCTTTCACTAGGTAAGCTAAAGCATACATTGGGTGAGGTGGAAAACTGAATGGTCCTTTGATGGCAAGTTGTGTCGGAAATATTCGTTCCAAAAATTATCAAAATTTGATAATAGGTTTTCAAGTTACAGTCGAAATGTCGGGAATGCTTTTTTGGGACACAGTGTAGATCACCTGGCCTGGCCTCATCACATTTTTGCACTGTCCGGCCAATTTTCTAGGCTGCCTGGGAGGCATTTAAACTGGAAGGGGAGCATGAAATGAATATTATTGGTCAAGAGGCGGGAGTGAAGCTGCTGGCGGCCCACTGTTTGACGTCGGTCGGACAGGTGGGGTATCTCTGCAGCGCGTCCATGATTTCGGACGGGTCCACATGCAATGTCATCATTCTGTAGTCGGCAGGTAGACGCTGCTGTGACTGATGTGATGTGCCTAAGCCTGACAGACCGCCGGCTGCTGCTGCTGATGATGACGCAGGCCGTACCAGCTCCAGAGCACACAGATGCTCAAACGCCTTAGACAAAAATAAAATCAAATAAAATCACATCAATCAATAAAACAGTCATCCAACCAATGAATCGATCTACCATAAAACCACCAATTACACAAAGTAACCAGTGGTTTATTAGCTTAGAGATTTAAAGCTAACCAAAATTGCAGATGCGGCTGACTGCAACAGTCTAAGAATGCTCACTGGTACCGTAAGGTAATGTTTCGTCTGTTTCAGACAATTGTTGAAGCGAAGATGGCAGACTGCTCGCAGCTGGTGCAGCAGTCATCAAATTAAGTTCATTCAAAAGTATGGTCTGCAAATTACTATAACCAGTTTAGGCTAGTTGAACACTAACAACACAAAATGCTGTAACAGACAAAAATAACCCAAATCAGATTTGCAATGTTATGCAGGTATTTACTAAGTAACCAATAATAATTACTCAGGGCGCAGAATGACTGAATGAACTATTAAACCTAGAAGTTTTTTGGGGTGGGAGTTCTAACGTGCAAGCCAGTAAATAACAGTGATTATCAGTCACTACTCATGACCTTATCTTGAGAAACACAATTAGTGGAAAAGACGCTCATATCGTCAGGTCTTGAGATACAGCCATGTTCACGTCACCATCACACAATTCAATTTATTCAGCAGCATTGTTTTGTTGAGATTTTATCAACTGAGACAATAGTGTTTACTGCATCTGCAAGTCAGTAAACTAAATGACAACAATAGCACTACTATTAGTGACGGTACTGAAAATAATAGCATCAAGAAGTTAACAACTGTGACCAGTCGCGGTAAGCTTGACTTTGTTAGATCTTTTCATTTGCGAAAGTTATTATTTGTAAAACGTATTTGTTTCCTAGTCAGTCACTCAGTTATGATGGAATGCGGTAATCTCTACGTTTTGTCAAAGGAGTTCAGTGACTTAAAGTCTTTGTATGCTGTTGACTTCATGAAGATGTCTCCTAGTGCTATTCGAGACATTGTTTATGATGCATTTGCTGGTTTGTGCTTTGGTGGAACGTTAGTAGGTCCTAGTTTGTTATCTCTGTTATTATTTTAGTGTTTGTATTGGACATTTAGTTTGTAGGTTTTTTCTATTTTTTTTCTGTCTCTGTCTATCTTTTCTGTTGTTCTTGTCTGCTCTTGTGGCGAATAAACGTATATAAACGTATATACACTGTGTTTCAAAAAAACGGGCACCCTTTTTATTTCTTTCATAATTCACTCAAATGACGATCAATTTACACGAAATTTTTACCAGATGTAGCTGAAGAAATGCTAATTCAAAATATATGGACAAAATATGGCTGTTAG
>Ga0209367_1006436_pt1 | contig 16247 bp, 12 predicted proteins | sample WorMetLIZISLAND2_FD_187412 | JGI IMG/M metagenome (GOLD analysis project Ga0209367, IMG submission 187412) | Marine gutless worms symbiont microbial communities from Max Planck institute for Marine Microbiology, Germany - Olavius geniculatus... ... | reverse complement strand
GATGTGTATTATGGTCCCGATGGGCCGAGTCCAAGTGATATGCGATTTTCGAAACTATAACTACTGAACTGGAAATGCTATAGGCTTTCGCGCGTCTTGTGAGCTTTGCTCAAATTTCTTGTTTTGATTGGTATAAGGTTGTCGGTATATAGACTTTCCGTTGGCAGTGATAACATGTGTTCAATATATTTGACTTTAAAGCATTTTGTGTTGCAACTGAAATAAATGAGTTAATACTGTTGAATCCTACAAGATTTCCTATATCAAATAAGAACGTCTTTGCATAACTTTTATTGTCAACATTAAAGATGAAACGATATCATAGATACGCAACAATGATACTTAACGCAAAGACAACAGCAAAATGAGTCGTATTTAAATACTGACATACAACACAAAAGCAAAACGCTGGAATGATCGAATTAAGAAGCCAATATCGAACAACTCATCACTGCTACTTCGTTACTTCAGATTGAAAATGTCACTGTTGATGCAAGATCATAGCAAGATGTTGGATCTTTTAGCTGGGGTTTATTCACTAACTTCATTTTCGGTTATTTTGATCCAATTTTTGTTTTGGACTGATGCACCGCAGCAGGTCATGAGAATGCTATTCAGAAATATTCTAACAGAACCGTTTTGCATCCCAACATGCTTTATTAATTTATTTACTATTGTCAATCATCTTGTGCAGATATTTGTTCTGCTTATACAGTTTTATAGACCTTATTGCCTGAAATAAATATACGGATGGATGATGGTTAATATCGCAAGATATAACATTAACTCATTAATTCATTCGTGTGATAGGATCGTTCTGTTAGCCGTAAACATTGGACAGGTTATCGTGTTAATAAGTCATCGGGACGCTCGTTACGAGAACAAAACGCACTCGGCCTCGGCAGGCGACGGTTTATCTCTTATGATGAATAGCTGGTGGGTGGTCGAGACAAGGCCGGGTGGGGTAATTGGATGTTGGCACAGTACGGCGTAATCATGTCGATAGTGCGTGCGCCCGCTCTTTCTCCTGTCTGTCGCCGACATCGATACGCCGCGGCCGGGCTGCCGCGAATTTCCGCCCCATCCTCGGGCCGGTGTCACATTAAAATGTCTCCCCTATGAAAATCCGCCCGGGTAGAGATAATCACGGATTTGATATGTCTCCCCCTTATTAAAACATCACCGGCTTCATGAAAAGTCTCCCCATTATAGGTTCCCCCCCACAGAAAAGTCTCGCCCGACCGACAATTTACCGGTAACAGTCCATCCCGCCCGGGCGGGGCCGGGACGGATTTTGCGGGTAAATTGTCGACCGGGGGAGGAGACTTTTCTGGGTGGGGCGATCCTATAACGAACACCGTGTGCGGCTGCGTGCTGGCCGCAATTACGACGGATTCGCCGGAGGTCGGTGCGCGCGCGCCCGATCCGTACGATCCGTCGCTGATTTGCATGTCGATTTGAATCCGCCGTCAGCGGCGGCAGCAGCAGCAGTCGTGGACGACGAACGGACGAGTTATGACGTCGACAGAGACTTGTGACTGCCTCGTCCACGCTCAGCCCGCTCGGCCGTCCTGCCCTGCCGGCAATTTCCCCGTCCTGTCGTAAAACCATTTCACCAACAGCAGACAGACAGACCCAGTCAGTCGGTCAGTCTGGGTACGTAATCGTCGTAACAGGCTTGTGCCCTGTACAGTAGGCCCTATTCTACAGTCAGTCATCCCGTGTTGCTAGTAGCTCTTTAGCACGACTACGATCTCGATGAACTCGCAACGCGCCCCATACGAAAGGCAAGAATAAAGAGACTGGACTTTTTTTGACTGAACGAAACGGACGGAGAAATCTGGATTTTTTCGTTGCGTCCGTCGAGGATTAAGACGTCGTGCTTTTTCTTCAGTCGGTTCGTTGCGCGGCCGCTGAGGAAGTGTGGACGAACTGAACCGGCTCATAGCATAGGCCTATGCAGATCATTTTGTGTCACGCTGAACTACTACATCGGGACAGCTCACAAATAAGTTCGCTTAAACATTAAAGTGCCATATTTAAACTCATCGGCGTTAAAGTGACAGTGCACTGAGTGCAGTTATGTAGCATAGGCCTAATGGTTCTGCCTTCTAGGTGCGCACTGTTTGCATTTGCAATTCATTGGAGTTATTGTTAATAAATGTTGCCGATATTAACTAGCTAAACAGGCTTGCGGTCTTTTCTGCTGGATATTAAGATCTGAATCTGTAGACTGCTACACATTGCAACATCTCATGCAACGGAACAAATCATGCAGAATATAACAGTAGTAGCAATAACCAACGCATCGATTAACATTAACATCAACGTAGAAGAACGACTAAAATAGGGGACCGGAAATTTAAGCCGCAAAGTGAAAACAACAATAATCTTAATATCGAATTCAATTCTTTTCAATTTGAACAACAACTTTGTAAATGGTTAAAATTTGAGCATAACCCGGCTAATTTATGCACAGTTTGAAAAGTTCCAGTTAGTTCTTGGGCCCCTTGAAAATGCAACCGTTTTTCCGGCCCCTGTAGCTCGCGCAATAGCAAAACCATGTCACGGCAAATACAATAATAACTTTAAATCGTCGTACACAACGATAAAACACTGAATATCTAATCAACGCAAACGCGACTATATATAACAGCATAAATCTAACAATAATAATTTAATTATCATAATGATTATACACTTGTATGATCTATTCGGCAGATAAACAATGTTTAGCAAATTCTTGCAACTTCATTTACAAATTAATAATTAATTATTTAAATCAGAATCTGTAATGACACGTTGTAGGCCCACGTTCAAATAAGTCATTGTCCTAAAACTGAGTTCATGAATGACTTCGACAGCTACGTTTGAGAAAAAAACTATATTAGAAATGGAATCAACAGTAACGGTATATGCGATAATATCAGTGAAACGACTAGAACTTCGAACAACAAAAACGAATATATCAAATAATGCGTATACGCCGACGCTTAACACAATAGTAAACATGGCATGCACGATGGACACAGCCGACAAACTAGTACAGCTGTTATAGCTACAGTAAAATATGCTCCATTATAATCTGCAATACGCGCACAGCGTGGCAAGCACTGTCTGGAAGATCGTCTCATCTCTGTCGTCGTCGATAAAACCCGCGTATCAAAATACGTAAATACACTGTTCTGTAAACACCGGAAGCTTAAAAACCGACATTTCCCGCTTGCATCAGATCGCAGAAGAATCTTTCTTCTGGCCTCCTGATACAATGCCGGAGTGCGTGGAACAACGAGATCTGAAATTATCGGCTAATAAAACGCTGCTCACAGCAATCCAACGACCACGGATAACCGGATATGGCTCAGGAGACTACAGACTACTATACAGATCGATTACGTAATGATCAGTAAGCCCCTACGTCATAACGTAACAAAATGGATGCATATTAACATCAAGCAGATGTAACCAACAAGCGGTGGAAACGTAGCTATACGTCGAATCATATTTGTAAACCTTAAAACAATTCCCGTGTTTTTCTCGATATTCCTGTATCTCTGCAGCCCATCTGTACGGTATACAATCCATGCAGAGTGCAGGAGCAAATATACGACAGCGAAAGGTTGCAAGAAAACAACAATTCCGCGACAGTAAGAGGGAAAATATTCAAGGTACAAGCTGAAGACTTTTTTGACTCAATGCATGCAGCTGCTAAATCACAGAAATCAGACACACTGAAGAATTTTAATAGTTAGAAGTAGGCCCCCTATAGATGATAGTTTAAAAAACAAAAAAATTGCAAAATCTTATTGGTGTGCTGATGTTAGCGTTTCTAACGACATTTATAGTCGACTTTATATGGTGCAATTCATTGAAAAGGGATATCCCAGTTGCAACATTAGGCTACATGTATGTTGGCGGCAGTTAACACAAATTCGCTGTCAAACAAATATACGAATGCAATCTACAGGGTGCGGCAGAAATAGCTTCCCTAAAGTTTTTTGTTGTTTTCTGAGAAACCGTTTGAGATTTTAAAATAAAATTTTACAGTTTATTTAGCGAAACTTTTTACGTCTAACTGCCAAGTAATATTTGATTCTGTTTAAAAACGACGAAGTTATAGACGTTTTAACATGAACACCTTCCGATTTTTCAGCATTAAAATGTTCAAGTTAAAAATGCTGTTTAATTTTTTTTTACGGTTACTACGTTACTGTCAGTGACGTTACAGTAACGATTTGATAAACAGTAATTTATATTGTTTATAAATTATCACTAAATTATCATTCTTTTAAAGCAATCACCGGCTGCCCACCGGGTTCATCTTCCAGCAGTACGGCATACCAGCACACACAGCGAGCAGCGCACAGAACGGGCTGCGGGCAGTGTCCAGATTTCATCACAAAAAACCAGTGGCCTCCAAATTTGCCGAATACAAACCCAATGGACTATCGCATGTGGGGTGCAATATGGTTTACTTCAAGCTTAAAACAAAGCCGAAAACAATCGCTGAAGTCAAGAAAGCGCTTCAGGTTATCTGAGGCAACCTGCCACAAGGACCGATCGACAAGGCTGTGAACGACTTATCAAAGTAAGTGACTGAAAGCTTGTGTTGGAGCATGGAGTGGTGGACACTTCGATCATTCGCACTGACAATGAAATTCTGGCATCTAAACAATAGTTAACTGTGTTGTTTCAACAATGTTATTGCATTGGTGCAGTAGCTTGAACATTTTTAATGCTGAAAAATCGGTAAGCGGTCATGTTAAAAAATCTATAACTTCGTTGTTTTTCAACAGAATTAAATTTTACTTAGCAGTTAAATGTAAAAGGTCGTAGTAAATAAAATTCTAAAATTTCATTTTAAAATTCCAAACGGTTGCTGTAAAAACAGCGAAAAACTTTAGGGGGCTACTTTTTGCCGCAGTCTGTAGGTTTTTTTTACACAAAACGCGGTGTACAGCAGAGATGTTACGTAGTATAATATTATGCAACATTTGTACGGTGGAATATAATTCGGTGTGCATTCCAGGTGCTAGCAATGACCAATAAATCGTTTATCAAAACAGCCGATGATAGAAAGGTGAACTACATAATCACGCTTTGACGCGAAAATGCTCTAATCATACAAAGTGTAGTCTAACTTGCACAGCTGCTGTTCCGTAGGCACAGGATTGCTTTCTGTAGATTAGAAAAGCACTCATCAGCAGTCTGGCCAACTGAAACATTTCTGCGATCAACAAGCATGCCGCAGTGCCACGAACTACTCACCATATTTAGCACTGGACGCACACAAAAACATTTCTTCGAAACGGCTACATTTAGTTTTCAAGGTGCCCAGATAAAAAATATCTATTTTTTTTACTTCGGTAAAGCCTTATTAGCAAATGAAAATATTTTCTTTGATAAATGTTCTTAAAACATGTTTGAATGTACAGATATATCGCCGGCTACAACTAAACAAATGATAGCGCATTGTTCTATTTTTATAGTAAAGCTGGAAATCCTAAAATTACATCATGACATTTTTTTGGAATGATTTTCCAGAAGAGTAGGTGTGGTAATTTTTGTCAATTGTGCCACTGCTTAAAAATGTCAAAAATATATTTTCATTATTGTTAGATGTAGATAGCACGTAATCGGTGGCGGCGTAAGTTTGTGTGCAGTTCGTCTGATAGAAGTAAAACATTCTGACAGCGGTAGGGCTGTACGAATTGGTTGACAGAAAATTCTGTGAGGAAAAGAAACGTCATTGGAGATATCGAAAACGCTGGCTGCATCGGCGTGCCGGTACAATTGAATTGCATACTGACAGCAACAGCAGCAACTGAGAGAAGGAAGGAACGTCGTCGCTCAGATGAATCTCGTTAAGTCGATCAACGGAATCTAGGCGCAGAAGGCTAGAGTCGAACGGTGCCGAGCCAAGTGGGAGTGGTCGGTGATGCAACGACTGAATACCAAGAAGCTGCATTCGTCAACCGCATGCACTCAGAGCGCTCCCGATCACATGGCGACGTACGAAAACGAAAAGGTCGATAATATCTGAATCGATATCAGCTGCTAGTAGGCTAGAAATAATGACGAATGCGATCAGCTGACTGGCTGCCCTGTCCAACATCAGGCGTCTCGCTTCAGCGCCACAAACAAGTGTCACGAAAACATCGATAAACGCCCTGTGCCGGGCTGCAGCTAGCTCTCCATGTAGCGTCAGAGGGAGAAAGAGAGAGAGATATAAAGCAAAAGCATCGAGATCATCGCTACGCGAACTTACAACTCGGCAGAGAACAGAACGCGAATGAATGTAAGAAGAACGTACTGCATATACGTCAGCGTAGCGTCAAAACGATCTCTCGCAACACGCGTAAATTAATCAAAACGCGCCAACAGACTGTGCACTCAGATCGTTGCTGCGAGCAGCGCCATCCCAAACGAACAAACGTAGTCGGTCGGACCTGATCTACCTCGCTTGTACAAAGATGCGGAGTTCAGCGCTGGGAATCCGACAAAAAATACCAGACAAATGTTAGATCCGTGAATAATTAAAAACACGCCCAGTGACAAACAATAATGCATCCACAGCATGCCGCTGTAGTCAATGCCTAAACAGGACGTCGTAGAGACAAACAGGATTGGATTTGTGCATAGTCGTCATTATACTGATACAGAAGCCACTATGGAGGTGGTTGGTAACTGAATAAAAAAGAACATTTTGACGGGGGGCAACCAGTCTTCAGGAGAGGTGACTGATAACTAATAGATAATAAAATTGCAAGTAGGGAAAACGCGCGCTCAAGTTGGACGCGATATATATTCAACTCTTTGGTATAAGCTGTATGAGAACTTGTCAGACTTGAAGAAAGTGGCATTTAACGATGGGGCTATACTGGCAAAGGACGGCCGACTGACGATAACCGACGACCGTTGCACCTTACAACCTGGCGATGGCGGCAGCCAGTGCCCCGTCAACCCCTCCCCCTCCACCCGGACCGCCGGATGACGACTGGTACTTGGATTTCTTGAACGAGACCTGAAGGACGCGGCCTCCGAGCTGGTAGCCGTTGTTGGCGGCGATCGCCATCAGCGCCTCGTCGTAGTTGGTCATCGTCACGAAGCCGAAACCTTTGCACTTGTTGGTCGCCGGGTCGCGAACGACCTTCACCGACTGCACGGCACCGAACGGACCGAACAGTTGCCACAGCACGTTCTCCTCGGTCTCAGCTGCCAGATTGTAGACGAACAGGCACCAGCCAGTAGCACCGGCACCAGCGCCACCGCCCGCCCCGTTACACCCGACCAGACCCGGTAGACCTCCGCCGAACGGGCTGGTCGTTCCTCCGTCCATCGACGACATTCTACACACAAAAACGCATTCCATCTTCACTACCACATAAGATTTGTACGCTTTACTTTTGGTGAAAAATACGAGAAGCCATAATAGCTTCACATATAAAATTCAACGTATACGTATCAGTCACAAGCTGTCTTATTTCAGTTTCTGTCACGGGTTGATTTTGGCCGACTGTTAGGTCGAGCCTTGGGTACGATATGTCGTCTGTTTTTCGTTAGTTTGTTTGTAATACATGTAACCTACTGTGGCTAAACGGTACGTCGTAGGGGGTCAGCAATGGTACCGTTGGATAGGGCGATGGCGACTTCCTATTGGCTGTCAATAGTAACCTTGTCTTTATCTGCAACGGTTTGGCTTTAGTTTTGAATGCAAAGTTGCTGCCTGCAGCCATCACCCACGTGCCCCGAATTACTGTATTGTATCCTAACGTTGATTGTAGCGTTCGATATAGCGGTGTCACCATAGCGTGTATGGCATTTCAGTCACTCTGGGAACTGCTTTCTTGCCGCGTTGTCCAAAAGTCGGACGCTGGCCTTCGGATATAAACGGTACGGTCGGCCCACCCTAGCGACAGCTGGGCTTTTTGTTAACGAATAATTCAGATGATATTCGCAATGTGCATCGATTATGCCTAGTGGCATATTTGCAAAATTATTCACCGTAAAACACCGTACTGCGTGTCGTTTTATCTATGAGAGATAGTCTTAATACCGGAACCTGTTGGCGGAGTGTTGCGAATGGCCTGCGTTGGACACGAGTCGAGAGCGGCAGGACGGTGACAGGTAGGCGGCGGCTGCCAGTGACGCAGCGGCTGCAGCGGCTGACAGACCGCCGGGCCCGGCGCCACCCCGACCACCCAGCAGACCGTGACGCGCCGCGTACGCCGCGCTGCCCAGTGGCGACGAACTCGGAGAGTTGGCGAACTTCACGGAGATTGGTTCTAGCAGAGCGCCGCCGGCGTCTGACGGCACGACTCCGTTCAGCTGCTGGATCGCTCGCTCGGCCTCATCGCGCCGGTCAAACCGCACGAACCCAACGCCCTTCGACAGACCTACAACGTCATCCATTCAGCACACGAACATTAAGTCAACATCGACCACGTCAGCTGAGTAATTTCAAATACTAAACCACACACTCAGCTGGCACTGGCACTGGCACTGTTTTCACGAAGTTCGGCTGCAGTTGTGCGTCATAAAGCAAACGACAATGTAGACCACCGGTACGCCATCTGAGAGTGATTTTAGTACGATACTGCAGTGCACGGTCTAAAGTGGTATAAGCTCGTACTGCAGTGCGGTATCTTGTACGTACCACAGAGTACATTATGTCTGCCTAAATGACGACTGATATTGCTCGCAGTTGCAGCTTGCAGTCCAGGGTATCCACAGAACTAAACGTTAATCCATAGCCCGTAGCATCTGTCGTCTACCGGCTGACCCACAAGACTTCGTAACAGCTGCCGCACGTATTAAACAAAAAGAACTAAAATGGAAGTCAGTTGTTAGCGTGGCAAATCAGAAAAAAATCTACAAAATGCAATTCAATATTCCTTTATCGCCAAAAACTGAAGGACGAGTGGTGGGTGTATTAAACACGGCTCAGAGAAAAAGACGGAGAGAGAGAGAGAGAGAGAGAGAGAGAGAGAGAAAGTTGGCATGGCGACGTCGTTCGTGTGATTAATGTAGCAGAGCGGCGCCGGTGCCTCATTATAGGATCGCTCCTCCTCCAGTAAAGTCTCCCCCGGCCGATAATTTACTGGCAAAATCCGCCCCGCCCGGCCGCCGCCCGATCGGGACGAATTTTTATCCGTAAATTGTCCGCCAGAGAAAACTTTTCTAGGAGCGATCCTATAATGGGAAGACTTCTTATGGGACCGGCGATATTTTAATAAGGGGGAGGCATATCAATTTTGTGATTATCTTTCCCCGAGCGGATTTTTCATAGGAAAGACATTTTAATGTGACACCGGCATCGGAGCGATCAGCTGACAAATGGCTGGCGCTGGCACAGTGACTGGCCATCATGCGTTGGTCTGCTGCAATGTCTCGACCCTCGTGCCGTCGTCGTCAGCGACGGCATTGCCCTCTCTAGAAGCCTTCCTAATTCCTCGTCCAGCTGCATGGCTCATCCGCCATTCGGCAGAAACGATGTCTCAGGCAGCTGCTGAACCATTATCACATTGTCTCTGCATGCCTCGTTTTCACTGCAGCGCCAACTTATCGCGCGCGGAATATTGACAACAATTTCACATTTAAACTGTTTACGTTCTTAGCTAACAACAATGCAGCCATGTCCGTAATTCGAAATTAATCTGCATGAATCACTACAGGATTAGCAAATGTTTTACCGCGATTGTCACAATACAATTTAACTACATAATACATATTTTAACCAAAGTCTGCGCTACATGACGCACTTTTGGTCATCACTCTAGTCTCAGTTGGTTGATTTAATGTGGTATTGTTTACGTTGTCAAATGCATCTTTGACCGCGAAAAAATTTTACGTGATTTAGTGCATTCGGCAGTGCATGTTGGTGACCAACCTGAATTAGAATGGCAGCCGCGGAAAGATCTGCGATTGTTCGAATTTATGCCAATGTTCCGCGTTGCGTGAAAAAAAACAAAACAGGCGTCTACTTTCGTGCGGAACGTTATGAAAAGTCGCAAAACGGTTGCGGAAGAAAATTGCGCAACATTTCTGGCGAACGAAAAATCCTTGCGGCGCTTGCGTTTTGTTGGAAATATAGGTTTCACAGTGATAGGAAGAAAACGGAACTGACTTTTGATGGCATTGCGAAACAAGCACTACCATGGGTAGGCCTACCACGAAGTTACAGAAAAAGAGGAACATCAAAAAACACCTGGAAAAAGATTTGGAAAAAAGATACGGGAAAGCGAATTATAAGTGCAGCTGCACGGTGCAAGACGCATAGACGGTTTCTTAAATGGGAGAGTTTTAGCCTCAAATTTTGTAGTTTTTGACGCAAATTTTCCGACGGAAAGAATTTCTGACAAACTTAAATCTAGGAAGGGGCACTGCATTGCCGCCCCCTTGCATGCCACGACGTGGAGTTAGCGACAAGGCGTATATGGTGAGTGAGTGACCTGTCTGGTTGTCGTATATGATGCGAGCGCTGATGATCTTGCCGCATGATGAGAAGATCTGTTCTAGCTCGAGCTGTGTCAGTGAGCCTGGCAGACCGCTAATATAGAGGTTCGCGTCTTTGATACTTTCACTGCTTGGACGCGCGTATGAAACCTACAGCACAGTCAATATACAGAGCTAGAAATGCGGTTTAACGCCACCTGTGCTTGGGTAAACTCGACCCATGGTCACCACTCAGTGTGCGCAGTTTAATACGGGTCGAATTAACCCAAGTGTCACTTCTTACGCAGTACGATTAGTAGATATGGATGGATCACATCTTTCGAGAGTCGGCGACAGTTTCACATACGTCCGATCATGAAAAGTTTCCTTGCGCGCATAAAGTCCATTAGCAGTCGCTTGGGTCAGTTATATTTTACGAACGCATACTGTCAACTGCTGTCAAGTTTCGTGACCGTAATAGCTTATTTTCGTCCAAAAATTTGTGCATTTGATAACTGACTTTATTAGAAACGAGAAATATACAGCTCCTCACGTTGAGCACAATTGGTAAGCAATGCGGCAACAAAGTTAATTGACAATTAAAGTTATTTGATATCTAGCAGTTGAACTGCATATTGAAAATATTGCGCAACAAATTACCTTTCAAATCCGATCACGAAAGTTTGGTCCCAATCGGAGTTGATGTCACGCATAAATCGATTAACGATCAAAACCCGAGTGATTGTGGACGGTCCGACTAATCACGTTATCGGACCGAACGAGTGGATGGATGCATTGAAGAGCGCACAGATAGGCAATAATAGAAAGAGCAAGAAAAGCAGAGCGGCAAGGCGCCATTGATGAATGAAACCTGGCTCGGATCGAGGCTTAATGGATCGCTAAGGTTATCAGCCGGCGAACCATTAACGCCTCCTTGTAGGCCTAGCCCCTATCTGTCTAAGAAGCCGCTTCTTGTCGCTGCTCCGAGACCCACAGATCGTCATTGCTCATCTGTCTACTTATAGGCTACGTGCATACTGTGCAGATTAATTAACAGTCATTATTCTCTCTTTCCCAACTTTTTTTCGATATTTTTAAATCTGTGGATTTTTAAAATATTTATTTCCATTCGTTGGTCTATTATTTTTAACATATACAGTTGCTTAAGACCCATAAAATCTGTCTCTCAAACATTATCGATAATTATATTGTTTCCCGCTTTCAACAGCGAAACAGAATCAAAATATTTCAACTTACCTTGATAGTTTTGTTTTGAAGTCGAAGTCCGTTGAGACATTCGATCGCTTTTTGGGCGTTGTCCGATTGTTTATAGTTGACAAAGCCGTAACCGAGACTTTGGCCTGTAAAAAATAAAATTAATGCAGTTCCGTGTGAGCGACTTTTCTCGCGGCTGTTGTCTTGTCAAACCCTTTCACAGTTTTTTCTTTTTTCTCAACCTCATAAACGTATACGACAAGAAAAGATATCAGCACTCGGTGCCGACATGATATGCGACCGTCCGCCAAGTTACGAAACGTCTCAGACGTTGAAAGTAAACTAGGTCACACCATAAGCCGTAATTATGCGTTATTTTGCTGAGATTTCTGACCTTTTGACTTGAAAATTGCTTCATCGGTTACCCGGTGTGTTTATCCCAATTTCTATTTTATGCACCATTTTGTGATTCGAGTTAGAAGAAACAGACGAAGAGACAGACGGACGGGCGGAAAGACACGTAATGCGGCCTACATGGACGGCCGTGTAATAATTTTTTGCTCGTTTTGGGCACATTGACCACAAGCCTTGTATCCCTGGCAGTTGCGGATGCTGCGGTGCCACAAACACGGTGCTGATACGCATGTTGGCTTTTTACGCTGAAAAAACTATCCTCCTCTTCTCGAAATTGACCTGATTTCATTCGTCGCAAAATTTTGCACTTTTTTACATTTCTTCGCATCATTGTTAAAAATTTTACGAGATTTTTTTTTACAAATTATAACCAAACGGCAGAAAGGGAAGTACGAAAACGATTTCTAAAGTCAACAGCAATAAAGAAAAAAATGAACCTAGATCAAAGTAAGCGAGAAAGTATACCGGTGGACTTGTCTCGGATGAGTTTGCACGACTCGATGTCACCGAGGCTTGAGAAGAGCGCTCGTATGTCGTCCTGAGACATGGTTTGCGGCAGGTAGTTGACGATGAGGTTGGTTCGCATCTCTGATGAGCCGGCGTCCGGCTGCTGCTGCTGCTGGTGCTGATGAGATGATGCGCTGGATGACGGAGGAGATGACGACGACGTCGACGATGACGACGGTGGACCGTAAATGCCGGACGTCGTACCGTTGACGCCCTGACTGCCGCCGCCGCCACACAGGTGCGCCTGTAGGGACACTGGAGGCTGCTGAGACTGGGACATGCTGGCCGGACCACCCTGTGATGATGTCTGCTGTGCACCCGGCATGTCCATGTGCACTCCGCCGGCGCAGTTCATTCTACTGCTTTCAGCGCCGTTGCACGTTATCTGCCAGAAACAAATTAGCATTGCCTTTACAAAATATCAGTTTGTGTCCAACAACCAGGACACATAATGATGTATACGATTTTGAAGTCATACTGGTCGATGAGCTCGAAAACTGAAAAGCCCGTCGGACATACGACGTCGTTGTGATTTGTCCGTTTCGCACGTTCTGTATGTCTCTACGACACCAGCACGATTGCAGCTGCCGAGAAGTATAGCAATAACACCCTGCAGAAATGAAATTAAAACCCCATGCATGACACAGCAGACATTATGAAATAAATAAACAAATCACAAATGTACGCAGAGCCGCGTCGGTGTTTATCAAAAGCAGTACCACCTAGTGATTGTTCACGAAAAAAGAATTTTCCACGAAAACTCGAAGAAACATGCTGCGTGTTGCTTCTCTATCCTATTCCTACAAGTGTGTGTATCAAATATTGTGTGGCGGACTCAGTTTGCATTTCTGGACGAAGTTCTTCCTTCGCACCGGCTACTGGTTGTTGACGCTGTAATCCGGGCCGAGTCTCTGAAGATCCACCAAGCTGCTGACGTTCGGCTTACGACTGGCGATTGTGGGACGATTCGCGTAGTTTATTTGTCGGTTGTACTAAGGCGATTCGTGCACTGGGACGGGAGGATAGGACAGTGAATGTCACAAATGCTGCTTTACTGGTTAATTTTTGCAGCCAACTGATGACTAGAAGTGCGCAATACACAGTATATACACTTACTAGGTCTGCAGATATAGCGTTAGAACTCATCGGCGACGTATATGACGAGAACCAAGTCATATGCATTATATTTTTTGCAGATTTCGCACACGGTCGTATTAAGTCGGGGCAAACATTATATACAGTGCACGAATCGTCCTAATGCAGCATCAAAAGAAGTGCACGACATGTCTCAATACCGACTGACATCACCTGCTACTACAGTAGTGCTGCAGTTGGCGTTGCTCAGAATATCAACGTAACGTAACGTAAATAGCGCTACCGTTGGAGGACAGACGATGACGGGCTGAGAAGCCGATCCGTTTGGGCGAGCTCTACTCGAGCTATTTCTGTCGACGCTGCGTCGCAACGAACGAACGAACGAAGAAGATTTATCGTCGGAGCTAGGGACATAACAGGAACGAAAGACAGACGGACGGACGGACGGACGGACGGACGGACGGACGGTGGGTTGTCGTCTAATTAAACGCATTCTACCTGGCATGCTGCAGCTGAGCTGCAAGCAACCGGTGGCAGTCGGCGACCAGCTGCGACCACGTGCGTGCGTCCTCCATGCAGTGGCCCGTGCCTGCCTGGCTGCCAGGGGAACGACCGTCGCTGACCGCAACTGCATGCGTAGCTTACTTTAGACGTGAATTTGATCTCGTCCGTCCCAATCCCATCCTGTCCGGTCGGTCGCTGCTGTATCCCACTGATCGATCGGATAGTCGGTCGGTAGGACGCGTGCGTCGCTAATGTCCCGAGGCGTGCAGACTGCATTCCGTAGCGCGACACGACTGACTACATAATGCGCAAGTCCCGTCTGCCCCTCCGTGTGTCGCCCCGATGAGTTGGTATCGAAATAAAACCGCACCGCATCGGGCGTGCGGCGCCTCTCGTCCCGCTATACTCAGCCCCCTCGAAGCCGACATGTTGCCGCTGTTGCTTTTGTGCGTCGATGATGACGTCCGTGTTCGCTGAACAGTGACCAATAAAATATGACACGCGGCGGTAGCCATCGCACACATCTAGTTGTCTGTCGATAGATTCACGGCGACTCTCTGCGACAGCTCGGGGAATGATGAACACTGCCACAGAATCCAACGTAAGCAGAAATCAGAAAGAATGTCTCGACGTCTTTATCGACTGGCAACAAGAAGTACGCAATCAAAAGAAAGATTTATCGTCCTTCTGTCTGAGCCGGACACGGTTTGCGTATCATCCCTTAGCGGCAGAACCATGAAATCAACCAGTCCCCAGCCTGTCGCGCCAGCCACCCTTATATCACAGCGCCAGCGCCGCCATCAGACAGTAATGCTGATTGCCTGACGGAGTGCTAAGTTGACGAGCCTCGTTGCCATAGAAACAGCAAACACTGCAGACAGTTTATGAGACCGAACGCACCTTGCATTCACTGTGCGTAGGATACTTTCCGCACTCGGCTTCGATATCTAAAGGCGCGTACAGAGCGACCTAACTAAACTGAACTGACATTGACGAACTGACCGAAGGGCAAGCAGGACGAGTCCGTTGGTCATTGGTTGACGACGCCGAAAGACGGTGCCTACTCCAATTAGTCTAATAAGCTTACGTTACTGCTTGCCCATTTGTCATTTCTTCAAAAATTAAACCGTGTCAGTTCAGTTCAGTTCAGTTTCGTCGCTCTGTACGCGGTTTGACATACCCGCTATTCTACTACTAAACCGCAAGCAACATAGAGTAGACCTATACACAACGGGTTCTGCAACTGCCGACATTTTCGTTCTAGGTGCGTCGTTAAACTGATGTATTATTAATTTTCGCCAAAATGTACCTATTCAGTTTTATTGGGATCATAAACCGGCATGTCCATTAATTTGGCAAAAAACCAAAGTACAGAAGTTTTATTAAATACGTTTAGGTAAAACAAAAATTACTAGAAATTTGGGGCAAAGACCAACGTGAGTCCGCCCGGCGCCCTAAGTCCGACTGAGGGAAATTAGGGGGGCGGGGGTAAAATTTTCTTGGCACCAAAGTCACGTGGCCCGAACTCAAATGCATTGGCATACGCCGAACCCGCATTGTCGACTTAGGGTAGGTCAACATGAACGCTTATAACTTTGTTCCTAGTGGACGGAATTTTACAAAAATTTTTTTTGTTCAACGCATATATTATCCTTCTCGACAACGCCGTTTAGATTTTGTCGCTATCTTCATCAGTTTCAGAGATATTCGCGGTCAAACTCGAAAGTTGTCGTACTAAATTTTGTACGTTTTTTCCCCTCCCAAATTTTAAGGGGGGGCGGTGCCCCCAAAAGTTGTACTTGCCTTAACACCCCCACCTAGAGGCACGTCAAGTGCCAAAGTTTCGTCGGGCTACACCCCCTAACTCCGAAGTTATAAGCGCTCCTTTATTGCATTTTAAGCCAATTTTTGACCCCCATTGAAAAAAGTTGTAAGGGGGGCTCCTGTCCCTGGTGGGGAGTGCGCTAGTAAGACTTGGTCATTCTCTAGCGCGTGTAAAAATTTGGGGGCGCAGCACCCCTTAGGGGCCGAAATATGGCCTTCCGAAAAATTTGATTTTGGTGGGTAAACATTAGCCG
>Ga0209367_1006435_pt1 | contig 16249 bp, 7 predicted proteins | sample WorMetLIZISLAND2_FD_187412 | JGI IMG/M metagenome (GOLD analysis project Ga0209367, IMG submission 187412) | Marine gutless worms symbiont microbial communities from Max Planck institute for Marine Microbiology, Germany - Olavius geniculatus... ... | reverse complement strand
CTCCTACCCTGTCTTCCCCTCCCCTCCATTCCTTTAAAAGTAGGTCCCCTAAAATCCAGCTAAGGTTCCTGGGGAGCGCTGTGAGCTCCCCCAGCGGGGTCTGGGGCAGTGTCTGCACCACTGGCGTAGAAGGTGTATGATTGTGTTGATTGGTGTGTATAGACACTGCACTGCACTGTATGTTGTATAGGTCTGTTGGTGGTGAACGTAACGTGGCGAGGCAAGACCTACGTGGGTACACTAATGGATGCCACCCGTCACCACTGGGCACCACCTAGGTCTGTACTACAGAAAGATATTCGTCGTTGGCTTATTTCCCAGCTCCCAGTAGTTTGCTATATAATGTCTGTTCCAATCTGCAGCTCTGTCTTTTATGCACATTTTCCTCAGCGCAGCTCGAGATCTGCATCTGCGCTGTCAAATTGATCTAATTGGGTTAATGCAGTATAGCTTGCAATGATTAAGGAATTGTAATAGTTATTATTTAGCCTTTCAAGAACTAATGGATAATTAATTGTTAAATTTAGATTAATACTATAGTGGTTGTTGTGCACAAAAAGATGCATGTTTTATCAACTTTATAGGTTTTTGGCTAACAGATTTCACAAATGCTGTGAGACAGCGATAAATCTATATCATCGTTAATAAGTGTTCGTTTTTATCCAGTAACGTTCTCTGCAGAAAGTGATTATCACTTACGTTGAAAATTTAACTATTGAAATTTTATTAAAAGTTCTTAACGATTAACTGCATAATCAGTCATTAATTTCCAGAGCTCTAATTACATGCACAGGTGACTTTTTCCGGGACATTCTGAGCAATCATTTTTCCATAACTCTTACTAAATGTTGCTGATGTCCACCATGACAACTGGCAGTAAAGTGTGCAATATGCCCATAGCCAGAGACACTCCAAAGTTCTGAAGATCTTAACGACGAAATCTACAGCAAAAATGGGACCTTGATGCCATTAGGTGCAGTGCAGCGCCAGTTACTGACTCCAAACATCGAAGAATTCTGTTTGGACGATTTGGCTGCTTCAATAACTAGAGTCTTTCAGTGAGCAACCAGTGAGGATTTGGTGACTAGATTGCTCTGTTATAATAGAATTGCAGAGTGTGATAGCCAGACGGACACAGACAGACAGACACCTCTACGATAGCTAATTTTCTATACGATAGTTTCTGCATAGCAATTTACGAAAGTATTAGTTATACCAGTGTCAGTAGTAATTTTACGGTACTTTGTTGTGCTATCAGAAGTGACGTCTTCAAAGTGCCCACAAACATCTAAGACTTAACTTAAGACTCATTTCTGCTCATCCTGTTTTCCACACTTGACAGTAAAGTGACTTCGGTGCTATTGTCATTTTTTCATTCTAAATTGTGTTGTATTCTGAACTTTTGCTTTTTAGTGAGATCATTGGGTAATGGTAACGTTTATGTTTCCGACAGGTTTGCCTCCGACTCTCCGACGAGTGACATCGACGGCCGAACTCCGAAGGGTCGTGGCAAGCGCGGCCGAACGTGCGTCAACGTGACCCGCTCCGACATGAACAGCAGCGACCGAAAGCTCCGCAGCAACCGCTGTGCCACAGGCGGCAAGTCCGCCGGCCACGGCGGATCAACTAGTCCCGTTCGATCCGAATCTGGCGGCGGAACCATGCCTCCCAAGCGGCCGAGGGGAGTGGATGCAGTCATCCCAGCCAGCGCAAACAACTCGGACGGATCTCGGGCGAACTCAAAATCCAGCCGATCGGACTCGCGGATGTCGAACAATGCGGAGTTTGATGGCATGAGTGGTAACAGTGATGCATCGTTGATTGAGTGTCCGGCACCCAACTGCAGCAAAAAGTACCGGCACACCAATGGTTTGCGCTACCACCAGTCGCGTTCCCACCCCGACATGGTGCTGCCGAATGACGTCGACGATGAGATTAACAATGAAGAAGGTGATGGTTTTGCAAAGTCAACCGACTCCGAGCTGCTGCAGCGAGCGTCAAGCAAATTCCCGTCTCGACCGAGGATGGCCGACGATGCGGATTCCGTGAGCGACAGTGACATCTGGCAAGCCGGTGCAAACGACGATGGCTCGGCCCATCAACCGCTTATGAACGATTCTGCCAAGTCCGAGAAGAAGAGCAAATCGAAGATGAAGACCGGTTCGGCAGCAGAGTCGATGGATGTGGTGCCTGGTTCACCGAGCGGTCATAAGCTCGTTCCATCGAAGTCTTCCAGCGACGAAACTCCCGGCCGGGAGAAATCGAAACATCGAAAGAAGGACCGGATAAGGTCTGAAGGGCCCGTTATTAGATCGGAAGGCCCGATCATCAGATCTGAAGGGCCGGTTATCAGATCGGAAGGGCCAGTCCCGGTCGTCATGACAGAAAGTGTGGTCGATTCTGACCTCAAGCTGGCTTCGGTTAGTGTTTCATCCGACGTGCGGTCAGAAGGCGCGGTGGCAAGCGAGTCTTCAGATCCCTCGGTGATGAAACAGTCACCGCTGGATTCCATTTCACATGGTAGTGATGCGCTGCCAGTTTCGGATGCAACGGCTTCCGATGGTCACTTTTTGTCGAGTATCTCCAGCGGCAATGGTGCATTTGTGTCAACAATGGCACAATCAAAGACCATGGATATGCCAGACTCTGTACCCAGCTTCGAGCAGCTGAGTGGTGCTGGTAGCATGGTGCTGGGAAAGAAGATGAAAGGAACAACTCCAGTGAAGCTCGCCCCAGACCAGCAGAACAATCCCAACAGCCCAGCGTACTCCGACATATCTGATGCCAACGACGCCGCGCCAATGTTGGAAAAAGAGGCCACTCCGTCAGCACCACTTGATGATGAGGAGATATTACCGAGTTCTAATGTCGGTGGAGAGCAGAGACCTCTCAGTCGGCACGTACCGGACACATTCAACGGAAGCTTCTCTGGTACAGGTTCTACGCTGTATGGTCAACCGCCATGTCTTACTCCTGCTGTAGCTTCGGCGTCCACGGAAGACTCGATGATGGTGAAGCAGCCAAACATTGCCCATATTGAGACGCCGAATGCGGGGGGTGTGTTGCCAGACGATAGGCTTGCAGCTAGGACGAATCCACCACTGCCGAGGCCTCAGATGGGCGCCGAATCCGGAGGTCGTACCATCGCTGAAGGACCTTCGGAACTTGACCGCAGTTCACAGCGGCAGGCACCGAGATTTCCAACTGGTGGAGATCCGCGATCTTCCCCGCTTCCACCTTCGGTTTTCCCGCCGCAGATGCTGATGGCATACCAGTACGTGAATCCGAACCTGGACGCGGCGATGCTGATGCAGCACCCGGACTACCGTGCCCACTACGAGCGACTGATCCAGCAGGAGGTGACACGTCGTCACGACAGCCCCAGTGCTGCCCACTCGGCCCACCAGGCTCCGTCGCCTGACGTTAAGGGTTCTCCCGCATCCCGGCCACCCGGGGAACTAGATCGGCGAAGTCTGCCAGCCGCGAAGGGCGATCCGCTGCTTCCAACACCGCCGAGCCTCATTCCGGATCGCTTTGACGATAGTGAAAGCCGGAGGAAGATGAAGGAGCGGAGGGATGACACTCCGAGGGTGTATCCAGCACATCAGCACTCGGGGGGCCAGCACCCGGCAGGTCCTTCTGGTGACAGAATACGTCGTCAGGAGGAGGCTTCGTTGACCATCAGCAAAGATGGACCTGGTGGAAAACCGTCCGCGGTTGTAGCACCTCAGGCGAGGGACAGAAACGCTTCTGTTAAGCTACGACCGGATGACCGGCCACGACCCACTGGTGGTCCACCTCCCCCGTCCCCGCATGACCCGAATCGTAACAAATCGACCGTCCCGAAAGGCATTCCAACCTCACACCTGGATGTCCCGCGAACTCTGAAGGACGTCGAGAAGTCTGGATCAAGTCGCAGTGGTCAGCCGTACAAGACAAAGGATGAACTGCCTGGAACGCCATCTTCTGTACCAAACGTACCCCCATCTCTGGCAATGTCCTATGCACCGTACTACCCCTATTTGCCTGGGGCCCCACAGTATGCTGCAGCAGCCGGTCTTCCGTACGATCCAACCAGCATGTATCCGGGAATTAATCCATCCATAATTGGCTATGCAGGGACGTCCGGTCCCCCGCCAGGTGCTTTTCTTCATACCACTCCGATGGGATATTTGCCGGGTAGCTCGGCACCACCCGGAGACGTTCCGAAGATCATGTCGCCGGCCGGTGCTCCGATGGTCTCCCCGCCTGACGCTAAATCCCGGGACGGACCCGGGCGGAATTTCTTCGTCGCCGGGGACGGCCAGCCCACGGGGCCGCCCGTTCACAAGATCCACGAACTGAAGGAGGTTGCCAAGGCAACCGGGGGTGCCGGACCACTGGATGTTATTCCGCCAGCGTCCGCCGGGACGCCCACGGCAATTGGAAGCCGGGAACTGCCAAGGCCGGATTCACGTGGTAGTGGAGGTGCAAAGGACCACGAGCGAGGGTCGCCGCCCATGCAGCGACATCTCCACACCCATCATCACATGCACATGCTTGGCCCGCCGCTCTTCAGCGGTGTCTTCACGGGTGATCGTAAGTATTACAGCTCCATTGCTTTTTAGCTTGATGTGCGTTGCTGATATAAATTATTTGTCCATCTTTATACGTGTATGGTGGCCATGTTTATGTGAGTAATTGGACATTAGAATTGGATAAAATGGCGTTTTCCATGCCAATAAGCTATTAAGAAATATTTACATCACCATGTGCAGAGCACATTACAGCAGTTGTAAGTTGTCTGTCAGTCTGTTCGTAATGATGCACAGTGGTCAGTTGGGTTCTTGTTAAGTTTGCGAGCAATTAGCTTAAAGTAAAGTTAACTTATGGTGAACTTTTGGATATATGCGGCAGGACTGAGTTAATCTAAAGCTAACAGCTAGAGCTTGAAACCGCAAAGTTGAAAATAGCTTAGAGTGGATGTCATCATGTGTGCCATGTCTCAAAAAACATGCCAGTGTTATTTATTTAAACGGTCAAACTAACTTCACCATTATTACACAAGGTAGTGTAGCAACAGTATTACGGTGAGGTGGGCGAAACTGCAAAGGTTTACGTCAAGTACCTTCACGAAATTGCATACCAGAAATTATTTAAATCAGCCAATGTTTGACGGAGTTATTTAAAAAAATAAAAGTGGCACTTTTTTGAGACACTGTATAGGTTTGTTGGAAGTTAGTTGCTGTGTTGGTTTGATATGTTTAGCATCACTGATGTCGTCATCTCAGGCAGCAGCAGCAGCAACCGCTTGTCCACCTCTGCCAAGACCATTCCTTGGCAAATGATCCGCCGATCCATCTACCCACACAGCAGCATCAACATGGTGGATCAGATTTTTCTGACTGCTGCAATGTGTGGTGTTGCGTGGATAAACTGTAGCATATGTTTGCCCATCACCGTCGTAGTGTGGCGCATAGTCATTAGAACATGTCCGATTAGAGGTGTACCGAATACTTGGTGGCATTTGGCTGAGTAGATGCAGAAATCCATGAAAGGTTGGCGTAACTTTAATATACACCCGAGTTGTCACTACACTGGCTAATATTGTCAAATACTTGGGACAAGTTTCTGCGCAAAAATTGTTCGTAAATAACAAGTTCACAAATTTGATCTGTCCATCGTGGTGCGATATGGCTACCTGTGGCTTACTTTGTGCTATTAAAATCTATATTAAAAAACTACCGTGCCTTGGATGCTTTTTACAGCCATTTTAAAGTAAACTAAACCCACATTGGTCAGTGACTCCCTTGATATTCTTGTTTTTTATCCTAAACATCCTCCCAACACGAAATCTTCCATCTTGACATAATTCCAGTTAATCTTGTTCCATTTGGCCTGGCTTTGGGTCAAGCGGAGAGTTTCTAGTACACCTCTATGTCGACGTTGATTGGTGGCATTTTTTGGTACACCCTGTAGCGGCTTCTCATGATGCTTGAGTACTGTATGTGCGGAGATATTAGCAAAACACTTGGAGAAATGTTGGATGTTTGATGATGCGTGTATGCTGTCTGTTGGGCATATTAGCAGAATTGAACTGTTTGCATCCCATAAAACTTCAATAGAAGCCATGTCCGTGAACACAGATCATGTCGCCGACTTTCATGATGTGTGTTCGTGATTGCATGATGTGTGTTCGTGATTGCGGACTTTCCTGCCGACTTTCCCCGTGCGTCGTAACGGACTGAATTCCATTAAAGCAATACAAACGGGTTTGTCATAGACTTTGTCGCAAACGTCTCGACATGTCGAGATGTTTGCAACAAAGTCCGTGACAAATCCGTTTGTGTTGCTCTAATGGAATTCAGCCCGTTATAGTGCACGGGGAAAGTCAGCGAGGACTCAAAGCACAAAAGTCGGCGACATGATTTGTGTTGCGGACTTTCACGATTTGTGCGTTATGGAATTTGGCCTTTACTCAGCCAATTTTGGAAAATTATCTGGACTAAAATGTGGAAACAGTTGCAGTCAGAATTTTTCTATTTATGTTGAAATTTCCTTATTTTATAAGTATTTAAAAGTGTGCAGTGTTTGAGATATAGAGTATGTGTAACTTAACGTCCGCTGGCCAGCAGTGAGTGTGTGGCCCCCTGCTGTATATATTCTACTGTGTATGTAAATAAATGTACGATATGATTTTATATCAACATTGTCTTTCTAGCATAGACGACTTCTAAGCGCAAGCGAGCGAGTGATTATTTATAGCAAACGATTTTATGTGGTAATGTCTGCTTTAGTCGTTTGTGACGTTGGCTTTGTTTAGTGATGGGGCTGTGTCGAATTTTGGCATTATTTACCCCCTCCCTTAAAAGATCTGTTAATTTAATATCGAAAAGAATGCAAGTATATTATAGTCGTTTTCAGGTAGGTTTTCCCTCTTGGTAATTTTAATTTTTATTGTTTGATTTTAAATGCAGCAAATATTACTTTCAGGGTTTCCACATCTCCTGGAAAGTCCTGGAAAAATATTCTTGAAAGTCACGTATTTTTTCATAGGCTGAAATGGAAATCAATTTTTTTTACTTGTAGCCCCCTACTTTTAAATTTCTGGTGCCAGTACATTGTATTTAAACATTCGTTGGCTACGAAAAGGTCCTGGAAAATTTTTTGTGGGGGTCCTGGTAAAATCCTGGATTTTTTTTTGTTGGTAAAAGAGTGGAAATCTGGTACTTTTTAAGCAGTGGTTTGTAGCCATCTGTTGTCAGTGAGTATCGATCTTGTTAATTAAGTTGAGCAGTTTTGAAATTAATGTTTGCATTCATTTATGTCCTTAACACGGTTTTGCAGTTTTGTGGTAGAACTTAGCACCAGGGTTCCCATGCCTCTTGGAAAGTCCTGGAATTTTTTTCTTGAAAATTTCAGGACCTGGAAAGCCCTGGAAAAACGTCCTTGGAAATCAGACAATAGACTGTGTTAGACCCACACAGTTTAGTGTCATACAGACCATTCACTGCAATGTTGGTCTGAAGTGTTTTTCTTTTCAATTTTACTAAAATATTTGTTTGTTATTATCGTTATGTATGCATATTTCATTGATATTTCACAAGGTAGTGTAGAAACAAATTTACGGTGTGGTGGGATCTATAATAATCACATTATCGCAAATTGTCTGCAGAGTGTGCCAGTGAAAGAATTTTGAAAATTGGTCCATAATTGGCAAAGACGCATTTTTTGGCCTACCCTGTATATGCAGTCGGTGTGTTTTACAGATTGAGAATTCATTACTTAAACGTTTTCAAGGCCGGATTTACACCCGATTGGGCTCTTTTCGATAAAAATGTGCGGGCTCTAACATAGATTTTCTGTTTGCGAAATAAATATGTAAGTAACGTCAGGGTAAACTTCGAATTTTGCAGTATGCCATATCCCTTCCCGCAATAGAGAACAGTATGCTGCACCAAGTGAATTTTTGAATGTTGCAACATGCCACAGACCCGGAAAATGTTGCACTACTGTCCGACATTCTGTAGACTGTGGGAAGTTGGGAACCCCCTTTTAGGGGACCCCTGTTCGGGCAAACATGGTGAATCTGCCCCTATCTTTGTAGAATTCCTAAGAATTCTTGAATTTGACACAAAATGTTGGAATTTTTATTTGCACAATGCACACCCCTCAACTGAAACTCTGGAGTTTAAAATTTGTAGAAATTGGACTCTCGGTCTTCCATGCAGCTGCTTAGAGTGATTGTGTGAACGCTGTATATATAGTGAGTGGTATAGCCAGTTGACTGTGTGATCATATATCTGTCTGTCTGCACAGTTTGTCATGCAAACAAAAAAAGTTTGGCAGTCGTGTAACTGGGTGTTCCATCGTTCTTATACCACAGTAGATTTTACAAGGATTAACTTATATTTTTTCCTTATTAGTAAAATTAGAATTGGAACAAGTTCAGAGCTAATTGCTTTGTTTGATTACGAAGCAACAAACGCCATTTCTAATCAAACTTCTCACTAAATTTTTAAGACTTGTGTTAGAGGTCTTGAGACTGTAGTGTTGGGAGGTTTATCACAACTAGTTGCCTTCTTAATCTACATTGTCGGAAAATTTCATTCCAAAAATACAACACCTGGGGCTGGAGATCACTATTTTGGGGTTGTATTTTGGGCTGCAGAGCAAAACTGAAATTTTGAGCACCCATCTTCGCTGTCAGAAGTTGGTAGTCTATGTTAGGAAAAAGCAACTTTCTGCTACTTCCCCTTTCCAGGACTAAAACTGGTATACACTTCATCTGATGACATTCAGAACCAGAGACTAATCCAGCTTTCACAATAGGTTTATGAATTAACCAGCCGACGCAATCTTTTGCCATAAATACAGCTAATAAAAACAGGTAGTTCAATACAAAATACAAAAATATATAATAGGCAGTGATAATATGCTGTGCTAAAATAATGGAAAGAAGCTCGATTGGGTAAACAGCATCATTAGAGTACGGATACACAGAAATGTTCAGTCAGACTGGGGTGCATGTACACGAACTGAAGTCACATGGGGGCCCTACTTTCAACATCAGTGGGCGCTATACTTTCAGCCTAAGGGACCACTCACATGTACGGGTAGAAAGACGAGAAAAGGAAAACATTTAAGGGAACTTACTCCCCCCACCCCCAAGACTGACTTATTTTGCTTATAGATTACGAATTGCAAAAAAGTGATAAATTTGTGGATCATGAACGTAATGGCCAGTGTAGCCTCATTATAGCACTGCACTTATTACTTGGGCAGTATTAGTGCCCCTCTGCCTGCCATTCCAAAAATTTATTCAACTTTTCGAGTAACGTCACAGACATACTGGCAAACACGTGCAGTACAGATTACCGTAAACCTGCCACTTGGAAAAAGGAAAAGTGAAAACTTCTGGACACAAGCTCTCTCGGGTAATTTGGCGGCACCATTCTCCCAACCTGATAACAGAACTGCAGTATTAAAGTGTGTTCAAAGTGACAGAAGTGGAATGAACTGAAATCAGGGTTCCCACACCTGGAAAGTCCTGGATTTTTTTCTTGAAAATTCCAGGACCTCAAAAGTCCCGGAAAACCACTTTGGTCCTGTAAAGTCCTGGAAAAATATCCGCATTTTTCATACGCTTAAATAGAAAACAAGTATCAATAGTATATCACCAAGTTTGTGTCAACTGTAACTTACTCAAATACTGCATACAACAGTTCAGAATTTTTTCAGCTCTGCTTCACTCGTTTAAATACTTAAGATTTTCCATTATATTTAAACATGTGGGGTGCAAAGTCCTGGAAAATGTTTCATGGGGGAAATGGAAAGTTTTGGAAAAGTCCTTCTCCTGGATTTTTTTGTCAGTAAAAGAGTGGGAACCTTGTGAAATGCGCTACCGCTTTCATCTCAGTTAACTTATTTATTTTTTTATATCGCTTTAAACACGCCCTTACTGATATCACAAGCCCTAAAAAAATTCCTGCGCTTCCAGTTCCCGTCCGTCCCTAGAAAAAACCTGCTCCCTAAAATTTTTATTGGACCCTCAAAAATATAAGTGCAGATTTTGATTTGCTTTCAAACTTCTACTGATAAAAAAGGTGTTACATCTTGTCTGTAATGCTGCTGCAGTATCTTCACTTTAGTTCTCACGAGTACTATTCAGCACGTCAATTTATTATTATTTTTTTTAGTTTTTATCGGGGTGGTCATGATCAAATTCCCTGACTTTTCCCTGAATTTCCCAGACATTTTAAGGGAACATGGATGGAGTATCACCCCTCGCAACAGTAGCGATATAAAAATGCACTTAATTCTCTCTGCAACACTCATATATACTGACATATCTATAACAACTACATTCTCCAATATACTGCAATGGGATAAAATAAGTATGGATACAAAAGTATAACTGATCCATAGTGTTATGTAGCTTTTAATAGGCTACTATTGTATATCTCGTATACTTTGAACAATACTCGCGGCAACCGAATAATTGTAATAATTCATTTTCCCCGATTTTTCCCTGACCACTTTTCAATTACCTGACTTTTCCAGGTTTTCCATATAGTGGCCACCCTGTTTTATGTGCATAATATTACTAGATACGTGAAATGTCGTGGTATAAAAATAAAAACTAAAAAAAAATTTGTCCACCCCCACATCCCTAATTTTTCACCAGCTCAAACCATAAGCACAGAATTTTTTTTGGACCAAGCACGGTTTAGTCATCATTAAGTTTCGAGTTAATGGAATGAAGTAGATCCTGCAACTGAACTGACAAAGCTTCATCATTGCCACTGTTGTCAATGACGACGTCAAACTTCACTCCAGCGTCAAGATCGCATTCTGATTCTGCATTGTCAATACCTGCAAATATCAAGCCACACACTGTTTACAATATATGTGACGTTGGAAAAACATTAATTATTTCACGTTTAAATTAGAAGTGATCAGAGATCTCAAACCTCCATCGAGAATGGTGTTGCCACCTGGTGAACACAACAGAGTCTCAGTTTATGCTATTCCTACTAACAGTAAAGAACTCACCAAAATATGAAAATCAGTATTACTAGAAAAAGTGCTGTCAATAAGTATTATTAATTATAATTTTCATACCAGTCATAATTCATACTACACATAAACAATGATGACTTTGAATTTAATTGAACATTTATTTATTGACATCATGTAGCACAGAGTGACAGAATAAAGAAAACAATAACGAAAGTAAGAGGGCATTGAAACTGCAGGATCTGCACTAATGAGTGCCCAGCTGCAAAAAAGAAACATGAATCAAGCCTATTAATGCAAATTAAAAACAGTCAAACTAAGAAACATCAAACATCAGTTGGTCAACAAAAAATAGCGAAAGTTAATGCTCATGTTTTTTTTCTATTTTATTTAGCGACTGCTGGCCAATTTTACTGGAATTACTCCACGTTACATTTGGGTCCCAAAAACTACTTAAAAGTTGGAATTGTTGTTAGGAAGGATTTCTACAGGCTGAACGCCGCCTTTTCTGTTACCCAACCAACACCAGCAAAGCAAAGATCATTGTGTTAGGTGGTTCCCCATTGATTCTTAGTCCCCCCATGGATCACTGGCCAAGTGGCCATTATAACTGTGTGTATGTCTTTTACGTACGCCATGGCACTAAAACAATGAAGGAGTGCACAAACTTGCCTGGTGTAAAAATCCAACCACGCCGTTGTCTTGCCTCTTCCGTAGCCACGACACGAACTTTGACGACATGATGCCGATAGTTTTCCTCAAAGTACTGGACATCAGTTCGTCGTCGCGCATCGCTGATGATCCAGACTGGCTTTTCAGAGCCGGGACCCGATGCGATCAGCCGACAGAAATGTCCATAGTCTTTGACACGTTTCTCCTCACCCCAGCGGATCATGTCGGCACGATAAAACTCCTTGTACTGCGACGCATCGAGAAGCCTTTCAAAATCAATCTCATGTTCCTACAGCATAAACACTGTGCGTAAACATGGGCCAAAATCTAATCTAATTCATTAACTAGTCACATATTTGCCCAATAAACACAGCTACCAATAAAAATTTGCAGCAAAGAAGTTTGGACGAGCAAGACGTGTCAGGCTTGTTAGAACACATACCCAACTATATCTAACAAGAAAACCATTTCCACTAAACACTGACAGTTTAAATGTTTATGATGAAGAACATCTAAAAAATGTAGTAAAATTGACAATCTGGATGAAACACTTAAAACTGGCACATGTGCTAAAATCCAAATTCTTCAGCAGCGAGTTCCACACATCTACGATGTCTTCATTAAAATGCTGCTATTACCCAAGATGCACAGTTCAGAGTTTTTACACACTTCATGATCTTAGGTAGAAGGTTGCACATTTAGCTAAAAAAACTCCTCGTTTTCCAAATAAATAAATCTGAATAAAATTTCATATAAATTAATTAGCCACCATTAGTTGTGTGACAGAAAAGAAATCAAATATGTAAAAAGTCATGTTGTAACAATGTCGAAAAATTCACAACAGCAGTTGTTTTACTGTACCCTCCATCAATATTAGTCCAAATTATGGTCATACTAGTTATATACCAGGCAACATACCAGGTGCGGCCGCACCTGGACCAGTAGATGAATCTCCGGAGCTGGTTCGGCCGTAAGGCTAACCAGACCGGTTAGTCTATAAAGAAGCCCATCAAAGTCTTTCTTGTGTGCTCGAGACCATTCTTGAAACAGTTCACACTGCTGGAGTCTATGACACTTTGCTGCAAACGATTCCACCGATCAATCATCCTTGAGGAGAAAAAAAAACGTCTAACGTCCAGATGGCATCTGCATTTAGCAATCTTGGCGGTGTGTCCACATGTTGTAACTGACGTACTGAGAGCAAAGAAATCGATGAATTTAGCTGATTAGCTGAAGATAGTCCTTTGTACATATTGAAAACTTGCAGCAAATCAGCTCTGTTCCTTCGCTCTTCCAAGGTCCACAAACCCAACTGCCGTATTCTATCATTTCTTGAGGCCCGGAATCGTTCTCGTAAACTGATGTTGGATTCTTTCCAACAAGAACTTGTCTTTTTCATAATACGGCGATCAGGCAGAAACACAGTACTCTAGGTGAGGCCGAACAAGCGATTTGTACAGCTTCAGTAGGACACTGGCACTTTTAAAGGAGATGGTTCTTGAGATAAAACCAAGTGCTTACTGGCTTTAGCACATGCCAACTGACACTGTCTAGCCGGCTTCAAATTGTTACAAACAGTCACACCCAGGTCCTTCTCCTCTGTCACAACCTCCAGTGGCTGACTCTCCATGACATAGGTGTGCTAGTTATACTAGTTAGTAGTAATTAATAACTCTGTAAGACTGTAACTATAAACCGGTACCAAAGAAGTCGAAACCTGTGCGTATTGCTGCTTCAGTGGACCTGACAAACGCAAGATTGAGCAGACTTCATCGCCCAAGCTGCAATCAACACAGAATAGACATATAAACACAGACATTTTTGCATCTGAACCATTTTTACGTGAAGCCTATATCTTTTTACAACAACTAAGATTACAAACTAAGATCCAATATTCCGAATGGCTGCCAGAACAGTTTAATACACTAACAGTTAGCACTATATGGCTAACCATAAAGTGCCTAATGTAACTGACACGCCTACAGGTCAAATATGCACTATAACAACAAATGACACGTTATTAAAACAACTCGACCATAAAGACTACTTTGTGTGAAGCAACGATGCCACATAATCTTTGCCGGATTTTCGTTTGCCGCTCATTAAAATGATAATTTTAACCAATGACATAGTTAACCACAGAACCACCAAAATGTAAACAAATAAAGCATAAAATATATAACAATTAAAGGACAGATCCAACTGTAGGGGGGTCAGCGACCAAGCACTGACTACAGTTGTTATGGTATAACTAAGTCCGCGAGTGATATCAATTTGCTTATTTGTTAAAATGTACACAATTATTTTTGCATTTATTATTTTTTAACAATAGTGCGTTTAAAGTAGATAATTTGGTTTAAAACACAATTTTACACGAGACGAAGCTTGACACAATCTGTTGTTTAGGTACACCATTTTGTGATCTAAAAATAGTTGTAGCCATTGCGTTGGTTGTTTTTCTTGTGAATTTATGTCTTGTTCGCGAAATCGGCTATAATGTCGCTCGCTGGATTTAAAAAACAGATAAATAAGGCAAATCAGGTAAATATAATGCGAAGTACAAATGTTATTGTAGTAGATGGTGCGGTATTTGGCTGGATTGTGGTTTGTATTCGACGTTTTGGTAGCGCAGTGGGCGTTATCGAGTCATGGTGTTCTATTTATCAGACGTACTGTATTTGTTGTAGAAATAAGTCTGATTTCACTAGAGTCGTGGCTATGCACTTGCTGGATACGGGAGACAAGGACTATAATGACGCCACAGGAAGAGGGCATAATGATGAAGATAACCAAAAATATTGGGAAAATGGGTTTGCCTAAACACCGAGGACACCACAGGATGCCTAACGAGTTTGACCTGCTTTAATTAAATTAACTGGCTAAATTGCTAGATGGTTTATATTGAGAAGTATCGATTACCAGATTTTGGCCCTGATAATGGCAGGTTTAGCATCTGGCTGTTTTTGCTAATCCAGTCAAGTCTGACTTTGGTTAAACAATTTGCTGTATTTGGTTGACTCTTTGCACGAAACGAGGGTATGACTGAAAACCGCAGGACACTGCAGGACACTCTGAATAACCACCAAAAAGTGCTAAAAACAGTAAAACTACAGGCTTTCTTTAATTTTAGAGCATTATATAGCCACATTATAGCGGTTATGTGGCGATACTAATATTTCTGGATGTGCAAGAAAACTGCAGGACATCGCAGGACACATACCGGTAAATGTATTGATTGTAAGCTTAGCCAGTACAGAATTTGAGAACGGGAGTAGCGTGAATGAATGTGCAAACACTGACAACATGAGTGATGTACATTGTAAATTTAAGCGTCTTGGCGCACATCTGACGTACGGCGTATGCATCCTTGGCATCCATGTATGTGGCCTGCATCTCATCATCAGCACGTGGCATTTTGTCCCTGTTTCTAGGCATCTGGTGGCGTGCTGATTTTGTTATTTTTGCATTGTTTAGCATCGTTTATTTAAATTACTGAACTACTGAAAGGTTAAGTTTTGATTTCACATCCAAAAATCATTTTGCGGTTATCATTTATAAATGTGTTGTGCGGTTTTTCTGTGGAGTCCTGTGATTTTCAGGCATACCGCGAAATGAGGGAATTTTCTACTTTCAAAAAAAGGAGTTTCTGATGGCTTTGCTTTGACCGAGTTTTATGTCTGCAAAATAATGTAACAACTAATAATTTCCAGTGAGATGAATTTTTGCAGGCCAAAGAATTTGATATTCTTCACGAATATGTCTGTAAAACTATATCTTTTATAGTAATAGCATTGTTTGTGCTCCACTGTAATTGCTGATACGTGTGATAATTGAGAATGAGACTTATGAGAGTTGTAAGTTGTAAAAAGGGATTTTGGGAAGTTTTTCACAAAATGGGGTGGGATTTTCTACTTCAGAAACTGAAAATTCTGGTGGCTCTGATTGATGCACGTAATCACCAGTGATGGTACTTGTCCGTTAATTCACTCGCACCCGAATTAACTGCTAGAGTTCAGCCTAAGGGTAGGGTTAAGGTTAGGGTTAGGGATAGGGTTAAGGTCAGGGTTAGAGTTAGTGTTAGCGTTGGTCTTAACATGAATAATTTGGGTGCAGACAAGGACCCCCAGTGACTTTATGGGTTTAAAAAGTTGGCAGCTGGAACTTCCAGGAAGTCTACAATTTTTGGACAGAGCTGCAAATTGCAGGCAGAGGAGGAAATTAATGGTGCTCAAAATTCTAACTGTGGCAGCATTGAGACCCCCGGGCACATACCCCCAAAAACTGATAAAAACCCACCCAAAAGAGCCAACCTCAAACTTTATCCAATTTTAGTTTCTTTCTTCAATAATAATGAACAGAGCTGTCACAGTTGATGCATTAATTAACGCATTAATGCATTGATAAATTAATGTGCATTAAAAAAATTAACGTGCATAAAAAAATTGAATGCACATGCAAAATTTATTTCATTCAGTTACTAAATTCTGTGCAGCAAAAGTTCGGATATTCCATTAAACTGTGGTTATATGACAATCGAATGAAATCAAGTAACTAAACTAGTTTTCGTTTCATCACATAC
>Ga0209367_1006434_pt1 | contig 16251 bp, 13 predicted proteins | sample WorMetLIZISLAND2_FD_187412 | JGI IMG/M metagenome (GOLD analysis project Ga0209367, IMG submission 187412) | Marine gutless worms symbiont microbial communities from Max Planck institute for Marine Microbiology, Germany - Olavius geniculatus... ... | reverse complement strand
TGCCTCCGTGGCCTTCTATGCAGGACTCGGTCGGCGGCGACCTGACCCCGCCCACGGGTGGGGGACTCATGGCCGTGGGAGGTCGCGGCAGTGGCGGCACGTCGGCAAGCCCCGCCACAATTGAAGCCCAACGTGGGGCACCGAGTGCTTCTGTTCGCCCAGGTTTAGCCGCCGACATCCCTGTGTTCGACATCAACCGCCGTCAGTTCGTGTTAGCTCCGAGTGTCTACACGTCGACTGCTTCCCCGCCCGTACGTACCCCCACGGACCGTCACAGTCGTCTCCGCAAAGCTGCTGATCAGGCATCGGATCTGAATCGTCACCTGCCATCTGAGCGTCATCCTGCTGACCTGCCGGCTCCCACCAGTCTTGATGACCAGATCCGTCTCGTAGAAGACCGTATCCGCGAGCTTGAGGCTAGCATCGGTGCCTCGAACAGCCCACGTATGTCGTCATCTTGACTGTTCAACACCGGCGCCTCTGCAGTAAAACAGCGGAGACAACTCCCGAAAGTACCACCTACACGCCGACGTAGAACGCTACCACCTATTACTGTAGCTTCGGCAGAGTCCGTCCCACGGTCATCGAGTCGACCACCACCCGACGATGTACCAGGCCAGCACGAATTTTTGTCTCCGGTCATTGACAGTCCTATCAGCGAGAAACGTCATCATTCAAAGAAGGCAACAACCTTGCCTCCCGATGTCACCGTATCGACTCCCCCGAATGCGCATCGACGCAGCAAACTTCGGTCTTCAACGCACGCCAGCAGCAAGTGAAATGGATGATTCCTCTACGTCGGACGATGAACGTCACACCACCCGAAAGAAGAAATCCCATCCACATCATAACAAGGAAGATGAACACAAGCCCATCCGCCAAAGTCGCAGCATTGGTGAGAACGCTAGCCCACGTCCCCAAGAAAAGGGAAAGCTGGTCAAGTCATTGGAGGATGCTGCTGCAAAGCATTAACCCACTGAACCAGCCAAAGCCTCCAGCAAGCCTGCGATCAAGCCTACAGGGGAGGAGCGACACGGAATCAAGCCCGAGAAATACGACGGTTCGGCCTGTGTGGAAACGTTTTTGGTCAAATTCAACGCTTGCGCTCGTTACAATAACTGGCAATCCGCGGACAAAGCCGCTCATTGATGAACTGCTTAACGGGCCCGGCCGCCCTCTTGTTGTGGGATTCTGAAGACGCCACGTTTGACCAGCTGTCGGAAAAGTTGCGTCGGAGATACGGTTCGCGAGAGCAGCAAGAGAAGTTCCGCGTTGAACTGCGCTACCGTCGCCGCCGGAACGGTGAGTCCCTCCAGGAACTCGCGCAAGATATTGAACGCTTGACGGCCTTGGCTTACCCGGCGGTGGACCGAACCCTGCTTGACACTTTGGGTCATGATGCTTTCGTCGATGCTTTCGATAACCCAGCACTGGAGTTCAAAATAAGGGAGAAAGAACCCGGAAGTCTCAACGCCGCCCTCACCTTGTCGATGAAGCTGGAGGTTCTGCACAAGGCACGTGAGATGCAGAAAGAGTCCGCCAAACCAAAGTACGTTCGGGCAGCCTAATCAAACGAATCGGAACAACCCAAGGACCAGCCAGTACCCGAAACCGTTGATCGCCATGGTGGTGGAAGTGATCAGCAGAAAGGGGCGAGAGAAAAGCGTCAGTCGATGCCGAACTATCAGGCTGCAACTCGGACCCAATCGCGGGAAATACAAGACCTCAAGGGTGAAGTCCAGCGTCTCACGGAAGAACTAAACGTAGCTAAGGCCACCTTGCAGCAGCAGCACGCCCAGCCTGTCACCGTAGCGCAGCAGTATCATGCGCAGGAACAGACGCCGTATTACCCCCGGCCCTTGATGAGTATTCCTTTGCCACACAATGCACCCCGGGGGCAACCCCCTCCACCGATCACCTGCTACCATTGCGGTGAGGTTGGCCACATCCGTCGCCAATGTCCCCATCTGACAGGAGAGCCGCGCCCTCCCGACAACCAACAACCACAACAAAACCCTGAATCTGCCCGCATTAGAGGCGCCACTGGGATCGATCTATGCGCTAGCAAGGCCTACCTGCAAGTTAAGATTAACAGGCGTGTTCGACTTTGGATACTGGTTGCGATGTCACAGTGCTACCAGCTAGTGTCGTGATGCCTTCCGAAATACGTCCATCAGCGCAACGGTTGCTGGCCGCTAACGGAACTCAGATACCCGTACTCGGATGTACTACCCTCAATGCACAGATTGGGTCTCAGTTCATCGACATCGACGGCCTCGTTTCGGAACACGTCTCGGACGTTATGTTGGGGATCGATTGGCTCCAGGCCAACGCTGTCACATGGGACTTCGCCAGATCCGAGATACTTCTTAATGGGCAACGCTTCAAGTTGATCGCCAAGCAACAGGGAAATCGTTGTGCAGACGAGTCGTTTTGGCTGAGGACACCGTCGTTCCGGCATGCGCCCAGGTCGACGTTTCAACCAAGCTGGTCTACGACAGTTTGGACTTTGTACCACGAAAGCAGCAAGAAGTATGGGGTACCGAATCTACTACAGTGAAAGATGGCTTACTGGTCGCCCGCACTATAGTCCCAGACAAAGTTGATGATGTACCGGTGAGAGTCTTGAACACAACGAGTGCCCCTGTTGTCGTCAGCAAAGGTACGCTTCTCAGTAACCTTCAGCCACTCGTGCCTATGGAGGAAGCAACAACAGCACCATCCGCTGACAGAAGGAAGGCCGATCTCGAAATTATCACTGATATGTTGGCACGTATCGACGATTCTGTCCCCCTACACCTCTGTGATAAGCTGAGAGCGCTCTTGCATAACTATTCCGATGTCTTCTCAAAGGACGAGTGGGATCTTGGGTGGACTAAGGTCGTCACACACCGCATTGATACTGGTAACCACGAGCCAGTGCGCCAACCTTTCCGGCGTTACCCGCCCGCACACCTGCAAGCAATCGACAAACACGTCGCTGACATGCAACAACAAGGCATTATAGAACCTGCTTGCGGCCCCTGGGCGTCCAACATTGTTTTGGCCAAAAAGAAAGATGGGACATTCAGGTGCTGCGTCGACTACCGCCAGCTGAACGACGCTACCCGAAAAGATGCGTACCCACTCCTCTGGACGGATGACTGCCTCGACGCAATGTCTGGCTCCCACTGGTTCTCTACTTTCGACCTCAGGAGCTCATACCACCAGGTAGCTTTGGACCTGCGACGTGGATAAAACGGCCTTCATCACCCGCCGAGGAATGTACAGGTTTCGGACTATGCCCTTCGGCCTTTGCAACGCCGGCGCAACGTTCCAACGTTTAATGGACTTGTCGCTTACCGGACTCAACTTAGAAGTGTGCCTTGCCAACCTGGACGACATTATCATCTTCTCCCGCACACCAGAACAACACCTCGTCCGATTGGAACAAGTTCTCGAGCGCCTCAGGAGAGTCAACTTGAAACTGAAACTCAGCAAGTGCTGCTTGATGCAAGTCAAGGTGAACTTCCTTGGACACGTCATCTCCGGTGAGGGGATCGCCACAGACCCGGAAAAAGTCCGTCTTGTCAAGGAGTGGCCGACACCGCGTGACCTTCGCCAACTACGAAGCTTCCTCAGACTGGCAGGGTATTACCGGCGATTTGTTAAAGTGTATGCCGAAACTGCTGCACCACTCAATGCTATGATGAAGAAAGGTAAAACCTTCCTTTGGACGGACGACTGCCAAGCGGCCTTCGAGCAACTCAAAGAGGCACTTTCGACACCACCCATTTTGGCGATGCCGGACGAAAACGCGCAGTACGTTCTGGACACGGACGCCTGTGACCATTCTATCGGAGCCGTGCTATCCCAAGTCCATGGTGGTTGCGAGAAAGTAATTGCCTACGCCGGAAGAACTCTGAGTCGGAACGAGATGAACTACTGTGTCACACGTAAGGAATTACTAACCATTGTCCACTACACCCGATACTTCCGCCAATATCTTCTAGGCAGACAGTTCACCATTAGGACGGACCACGCGGCACTTTCTTGGTTAAAGAAGACAGCCGACCCAGTAGGGCAAAACGCTCGTTGGTTGGAGCTGTTAGGTGAATTCGACTACGTAGTGCAGCACCGCCCCGGTAGTAAGCATGGGAACGCTGACGCCCTCTCACGACGACCGTGCTTGAACCGCCCGTCGTGCACTGCTTGTCACCCAGAAACGGTAAAGTGTGATGCTGTAGAAGTCGGCTCACCTCTTATTTTCGGTGAGCCCGCCAATCAGCCTATTTGGACACTTGACGAAATCGCTTCAGCCCAAAGGGAGGATAGGGAACCTGCTGTTGTTATTGTGCTGTTGGAAGTACATACTGAGAAGCCCTCCTAGAAAGACGTAGAAGCCCAATCGTCTGCAGTCAAAACACTCTGGCACGAATGGGAGAGACTCGCACTTTGCCAGCAAGTATTGTGCCGAAAGTGGACGTCCGTCGATGGCTTACATGTTCGATGGCAAGTAATCTTACCATCTACTTTCCGGTCTGAGTTTATAAAGACGGCTCACACTGGAATGAACGGAGGACATCTTGGGCGCTCAAAGACCGAAGAGCAACTCAGGTTGCGAGCTTACTGGCCCGGCTGGATATCTGACGTACGGAGTGAACTTAAAAGATGCGCACCATGCAGCCAGTATCACTGTGGTGGCGCACCACGCCAATTCGCACTTAATCCATTCCCAGCAGGAGAACCATTCGAGACTGTGTCGATCGACATCACCGGAAAACACCCAAAGTCCAGCCGAGGGAATGAGTTCATCCTGACCGTCGTCGACTCGTTCTCCAAGTTTGCCGAAGCTTACCCTCTGCGGGTCCATACGGCCCCTGTGGTTGCCAAGGTGTTGGCCACCGAATTCTTCCCAAGATACGGCACGCCGATGAGGATCCTTTCAGATCAAGGGCCAGAGTTTGAGTCAGAAATGTTCCGAGAGTTATGCCGCATGATGGAAATTGACAAGATCCGCATGACCCCGAATCGACCCAGCACTAATAGCACCGCTGAACGGTTTCACAGGACTCTAAACAGCATGCTTGCAAAAGCCATCACCCAGGACAACCAAAGAGATTGGGACCTACGGCTCCCTTTCGTCATGGCCGCGTACCGTGCGGCGAAACACGAATCGACAGGCTACTCGCCAAACTTTTTGATATTCGGAACAGAGGCCAGGGCACCTATTGATCTAGTTCTCGGACCCCCACCGGTTGATGAAGAAACTTTCTCCAGCGCCGACGAGTTTGTCGCCCAGATGCAACACATGCAGCGCGAGTCGTACGCGCTGGCACGGGAACACCTTGGCGCTGCTGCTGAGCGGCGTAAAGACGCATACGACATCAAGACCAAGCCAGCCAGATTTGAAGTCGGCCAATGAGTTTGGTATGAAAGTTTCTTCAAGACGATACGTTGGGCGATCACCAAAGTGGAACAAATGTTACCAAGGCCCTTATCTCGTCACGAAAGCAATACCATCACGTGACTTCGTCATCCAGAGAACTCGAAAAGGGAAACCATTCGTCGTCCACGGCGATAAACTCAAGCCCTACTATGGCGAAACACCTGCATCCTGGCTGCCGAAAACTGCAGCAGAACAGTCAACGGGCGTGGTTCCCAACGCCGACAACGCAGTTGACGCACCTCAAGACGAGCCCCCGGCTAAGATGTCTCGCCAGCGTCACCGTCAACCTGAGCACCACTTTGACACCGAAGTCGGGCGACGTCGACGCCGCCGCCCTGCTTACTTGGACGATTATCAACTGTAACCGTCGAGACCCTGTACGCGCCGTCCACAATATTCGTCCCCCGCCTCCCTGGATACCACGTAACGTTGTTGGATGCAAGAGGATTCTCCCGTGCAGTCCACGCACCCGGACAACGTTCAAGGTACGGCACCAGGACAGTCCCCCCGGCCTGATCCTGTCATGACAACAGCCGGACCACCGGATTCGTCACTTGTGACAACAATCCCCACCCACGACCGCGGCGCTACTGCAGGTGCTTCACAAGGTGAGTCACCTCCACACCCGCGCGAGTCCCCACCAGTGCCGGAGACATGGCGTTCTCGCGGCTCTGGCCGTGAGACTCCCCCACGCAACTCGTCATCTTCGCCGACGTGCCAAACGTCGCCGGTTTCTCGGGCTCGCTCCCGCGACCGCGAGAACAGATGACCATCCCCGCGACGGTCTTCACCGGCTCTACGGACTTCAACTCGCCATCGTGACGCCAACCAGGGTACACCGTCGCGTCAGCCTTCTTCAGCATCGCAGGCTTCGTCCCGTCGCCGCCGCTCCGTACGAGGGTCGAACAGACAGACAATACAGACGGAGAGAAGAACAAAATGGCGATGACGTAGCTTTTGCGCGTAAAAAGTGTCGTTTATTAACAATGACAACAAAACACTTCAGTGTTTGTCGACTGTAAAAAAGACATCAAACTAAATAAGAAAAATGATTAGCTGAAAATCAGATAAAAACTACAAATGTTGGTCAGATGGTTAAAATGACCTAATGTTTTGTCAAGATCAAACACATACATGTACTGAATGAAATATTCTTTTTGTTTTGTAGCAAAAAGAAATCATGTGACCAAGTAAAGTTGATAAAGATTCATTTTTACGCGCGAGATCTAGCATAGCTATAGCGTGTATTAGCTAAAAAAAATAAGGTTTTTTAGTGATTTTTCGTCGATTTTTGGCTGCAAAAGAGTGAATTGCGACGAAATGGGTGGAGATAGACCAAGATTACCTGCGAACAGAAACCGCTATACGCTCTCGCGCGTTTCATGAGCATTAGCTCAGATTTCTTGTAATGCACTGCAGTGGCCTCGCAACAACATTTATTATGGACTTGTCTGTCAACAGTAGGCCTATCCAATGCATAATGCATGAGCTAAATTATCTTGAGCTCAAAATTTCATTTTTAGCTAGTAAGTCTACTTGACATGTTTGCAGACAAGTAGATATAGTCATGCTTAACAACATTGCTGATAGTAATATAGTTGCTATAGTTAATATAGTTAATACACACCTGGAACCCATCTCTGAATAGTCTCACGGTGTCCTTGCACTGATAATTGAAACAAGCCAAAATATTGCTCATTAATGCTCTTAAGCTTGACTCACAAGTGCGCTATAAGTGAGAAAGCGAGAAAGAAAGAAGAGAGAGAGAATGCAGGTCTATAGACCTACGTGAAAAGCTGAAAAGCACAGGTCTACCTACCACTGTTTTTATAGCCACCCACACAATCAGTGAGCGGCAATAACTCATAAGAACACAATTACATACATAGGCCTACACATCGACAATATCAAAGACGTTAGACGTTAACCCACTGGTGAATGGTGATCGTACGATAGGTCTTAGTCAGCTCTGGTGGCGTCATATCGACAGACCACAATTCCAGGAAGTGGTCGATTCATCTCAGACATTCTATATATCATCATCATCATCATCGTCGGTGGTACTGGACGCAGGACATAATAAGTCCTCTGTGTCCAGATCTTCATAATCAGAGTTGGAGCTCTTCTTTGTAGCAAAAACGAACTGGCTGATTTTCCCATGCTTTGTCCAGTCTTTTGATTCAAATATCTGGATATTTCCAGATGATACAACAAATTCAGGTAAAGCGTTCCACGGTTTCACTAATCTGACAGAGAAACAATTTCTTCTGATTTCCGTCTTACTGTGTTGTGTAACGCGTATAATGGATTTCTTACAATTTTACGTTTGGCTCGTAGGATGCTACTTGTCATTATGGCGGCACCAGAACTGACTTATCGTACGATCACCAATCGGCGATAACGTAACTTCGACGTTGAAGGTTTTACGTCAGTTCTGTCCAGCTCCGACCTTTGGCGTCCAGCGCGTGTCGACGAATCATCCGATGTCTTGGCGGATAGGTACGACAGTGTGATCACTGAACGCTTGGAACACTGTCCACAATCGCTGTCCGACAACGCAGTCACCGGTCATGGTACGACGACGAATGCCGGCAATCGAGGCGAAAGGCACGCAAACTAAAGCGCCGCTGCCGTCGACTCAAAACCAGCGAATCAAAAAACATGGCGAGCGGCTTTGAATGAGTCACGCAAGACCGCGCGCACCAATGCAACCGGGTACTGGAAGTGGAAGACCGAGATAGAAAATGCTTGAACCGACAGTCGACGTCTCTGGAGATCTGTCAACACACTATACTGAGTGTTCAGCGAACAGAAAAACGCTGGTGGACCCTCGTTCACCTCTGAGATCTTTCGTGATTTCGTTGACAAAAAGATAGACGACATCCGATCTTCAACCGCGGCTGCTCCAGACCCGACCTTTACACGATTCGACGCTGCCAGTTTGTGTGCCTTTGACACCGTCTCATGCATTTGACACTGTACTTCGTGTTTTTCAGTCGTTCCCAACCAAACAATCGCACTTGGATCCAATGCCACGCAACATCTTCTTCTCTTCTTCTTTTCTGGCAAGCACCACACCACGCAACATGGCTCCTTGAAGTGAGCGGTGGTGGCTCATCACATCACTAACATTGTCAACGTATCACTGTTCACGGGTATCTTTACACACTCGTGGAAGCATGTCATTGTGACTCTCTTGCTTAAAAAAGCAGGTCTGGATAACACCACACGGTCCAACTGCTGTCTGGTTTTTAAAAAATATTTCTTCCTGTCCAAGGTACTGGAGCGTGTGGTGGTAGGCCTACATCAACAACTCAGGTTCTGTAAGAGCACAATTTATTTCCAACGTTTCAGTTTGCTTCCAGAAAGTTTCATTCTAATTAGATGGCACTCTTGAAATCTTGAAGTTTCTGGAAGATTTTCTCCGACATTACAACTGCTAACTCATACTTCTTTCTTTCTTTGATCTCAGCGCCGCGTTTGCATGATGATAGGCTACCGTTGACCATAATAATTATGACATTCTTACTCAAAGGCTAATTGCGTCCTTCGACGTTCATGAGACTCCACTGCGTTGACTTCAGCCATTCAGTCATGAATACATCACAGATCATACTCAATCCGTTCACTTCGCAGGTCGCTTCATAATGCCGCTTTTAAATGCAACTCCCGAAAGACTCTCTTTTCCCGGGAGCTATAGGCCTGCGCCCGTTCAGTGGGTGAGAGTCTGGGCGTATATCGATCTTCTATATATCTGTCAGTCGCAGTCAGGCGTCTATTTGACCGGGAATGATGCGTCCTGCAGTGTTTATGACTTACGAGTGCGTCCTCGACACGATTTCGTGCTACATGTAACATTCACACGTAATAAAACTCGACCTGTTATTGACTAAACGCACGTTGCTATAGTGCTATACCTTTATTCAGACCCAAACTCCACGTGTGTAGGCTACATTGATTTGTTGCGGATTTCCTGAGCAACGTGCTGTACGAAAAGCTTAAGACAAGTTCAGACAGGGTCGTCGCCACGGTACGGAATAAGGTAGGCATGCCAACGCCACTTTTGCTAGAAGTTGTTCCTGAGATTGATGCAAATCCGGGGAACTTTTATCGGTATGGAGGCGGTCGGTGATGTTTGGAGTTTGCAAAATACGCTGAGTGAGGCAAATTTGCTGCTTTCGTTGGGAATCCAGGAGCTAAAAAGTTTTAAGCTTTAGGGGGGCTGCTTTCTGACCCCCGACCAGGGGCCCTGCCCGCCAGAGACTCTACACCCATACCTCTGTTATAGGCTCTCACACCGAGCTTGCCATAGGCTTATGTGTCCACCCCATATTTTTGACTTGGCGACGCTTCTGAGTCACTCCAGAACAAAACATAAACCACACTCAGCTCGCACTGGTACTGTTTTCATAGCAGTAGCCTACATAGGGCTGCTGCAGTCGTGCGTGAAAAGTAAACGACGGTATATACGTAGGCCTATATGCGATTTGAGCGTGGATTAAGGCCCAAGTATAACAAACCACTGTCTTGAGTGGAAAACGTTTGTACTGCGTACTCGCTTAGCCACTCCAGCAGTGGTTTGACATAAGTAGGGCCCATAGTTTGCAAAATTCCGCGGCTCTCCGCGGCCTTTCATTTTGTAAGTAAAATGAGCTTTATCTTGTTCACAAACTAATTTCTGAAGGGCGGGCCGGCATAATGACATTGTGCTGAGTGATGCTAACAACGTACAAAGAGAATTACCTATTTTTTCGTTTTAAGAGTGCAATCTGTCACGTTGCGTTGCGTTTATTTGCGATTGTGCCATATTGCGATAGCTATTAGTAGAGATCACAGCTTTTTTGGCAGTTCATTTTGATTTTTTTCGTGACAAAAATACGTCATCAAGTCAAAAATCGTACTAATCGCCTGTGAATTTTCAACTTCTGCAAAATTCCGCGAAATTTAGCGGAAATATTAAAATTCCGCGGCAAATGGCAAATTTCGCGGCTGTGGGCCCTAGACATAAGTTTATACGAAATCAATCTGTTACATGGGCTTACGTTTTGGCCTAGGCCTACAGGCTACATATGCAACATATTCAACATTACACACTTGTTTCTCGTCAACACAATGTCATCACCATAGCCATAAATACACCGTAAACTGCACTACTGTTTTCAGAGATCCAATTAAGCATTTTAGGGAGACATGTTTTAAAACATGGCAACTGGAGTCACATAGATTTTTTACGCCTTATGCCAGAAGACAAGACGGCAACAAATCGAAGTGCTGGAGTTTGCTCTTTGCACATAACTGACTGATTGTTAAACTGACAGACCGCCAGCTATCTGACGAAGACGCATTTTCGCTCCACTTTGATTGTTGCGTGGCGCTGAAAAGCTCAAGGCCTGCGGTCGTCTCACACAACAGTCGAATATATTATTATACTTTGACAACACACTTGGTACTTGTCCAGCCAGCAAACCGCCAAATTCCATTCTCGAAGCTATTATAGGCATGCCGCAATGTCTGGCTGACTCTCATTGCGACAAGGTACAATGTTATTAACCTCGATAATAAAAATGTAATGCATTCTTTACTTCTGCTCATCAACTAAGAGACTTTATTACAAATTGAGCGGCGTTTGTCTCGATTCTTCTATTCTCGCGCTTTGTCTTGACGGGCTACAATACAGCGGCGGCGATAAAATAACTGGATACGGACCACCCACGGTTTCTGTAGGACCCGCCGTCTGAATTGCAGAAGCTCACACAAGAACAATTCCTGTATTGCAGTTTGCAGCGCACTGCTGCGAACGAACACCCGTGCAACTCGCGAACAAAGTATAGGGGCCTACTGTATACAGCGATAGGTTCGAGACCAACATTTTCAAAAATGACTAGAGGTCAAGGTGTGGAGGCCAAAGCCAGTTGTCTTTGAAGCCAAGACCCACGCCAAGACCAGACCTTTTTGAGGTTAAAATTAAGGCAACAATTTTTTCTTATTATGCTTATGTCCTATGGCCTAATCCCTGGAACAAATGCATGCGGAAAGTTCGACGGACTCCGTAGTAACTACGTCGCAGTACATAGCTAAGCAGATTTTAGTCAAAAGGTCAACGCTATGAAATTGCATACATGTAAGTCCGGAACCGAAAAAACGCTTTTGACAGAAATTTAGAAGTGCATAAGTAGAGCACCGAGAGCGTTGAAAATAAAACTAAAAAATAAACCAAATTATAGGGCACGGTAGTCCTAGTACAAAATGCACAATGCGAGCGAAGTGCTGCAAAAATACAGCTTTGACACTGACACGCCACCTTGCACCCACAGAACAAAATGGAAGTATGCAATTATGACATGAGATGCGCCGGCAAAAACAGCTAGTAAGACGTATTGCAAGTTTTGCCAGACCGTTCGTCTGTCTGTCCCGTACGTGCTGCTCCTGAGTCGAGAACAAAATGTGTAAAAAAAACAACAGTTGTGCAAACGTTCTCCAGCTCAGACTTAACCGTTCTGCAATTTTCAGTTGAAAACGTGAAAGATCAACGTCAGCGCTGGGTGGGGGTTAGCGTTAAAATGCACAGTGTGGTGGCCCGGTGGGGAAGCACCGGTAGCTAAGCGGACGGTCGCATATTATGTCGGCACTGAGCCGGTGTTTTAATCACTCGAAAAACGCTCACAAAGTTTGCAGCTCAATATATTTGACCGAAAAAACTTCAAAATCTGTACGCTAGTAAAACGTACATTTCTCCGGTATTCATGAGTTTGAAGAGGACGTAGCCTTATGTAATTGTAATTTATACGTCACAAGTTACACCGACGTCACATCCGCTTCAAGCTCATACGAGTGTGGAGGAAATGGACGTTTTACTGGCGCATAGATTTTGAAAGGTTTGTCAGTCTAATTTATTAAGTTGTAAATTTTTTGAACGTTCCTGGTATGGGCTCGAAATCCATCCATTACTCCACTATTTCGACTTGTTATGGATTTGTCGTACAACTTCTTGTATAGCACGTTGTACAACAAATCCTGCACAAATCAAAGCTAGTGCAGTCCGAACAACACACATAGGTTTCTACAGGTTTATGGTTAAAGCCGCAAGCGAAGATCGTGCATCTCGGATTCAGCGAAGCGTGTATATACATCACTCGTTCACAGCGCCGCCAAAAGCATGCTTTCAGCCGCGTTACGATTACGTCCATGTGCCTCGCTGTCTGTCATCTGTATGTGACAACATGCTTTTATTAGACACTGACTAATGCCCTCGATCTGTCCTTCGGCTGGCTCAGCTTGAAGCCGATGACAGACAAAACGGTTTCGGTTACCGTTAGCAGCAACAACCGGTCGCATAAGGATAATTTTAGTCAACGAACGAAAACGCCACTGCAGTAACCGCGGTAACGACAACATAACGAGCACATCTTTGATTCATTAGAAAGTCAGAAAAAGACTAACAAACAAGATATTAAAAAACGAAAATTACAAACCTAAGACTTAAGCTAGGAGTCTATAGAAATTTTGACAGATTTTTTTATTAATTTGACGCTGACTGTAATTTCAAGAAGCGAACAAGACAACCTTCAACGTCAAGGCGAAGTGAAGTAACGCCTACTATCCGCCGTCTACCGTCGACCATAGTTTTAAGAAGCCCAATCTAGTTGGTTTCATTTGTTTAAACGTTTCAAACATTTAACCATAATAAAGTATTTTATTTATTATTAGTGAAACAAGGAAATGTTGCAAAATGATGTGTTGGTGAAATAAACCTCGTTTAATTCGTAAACCTAAGCAGCAAGAATGTTTATGGATAAGTTATTTTATTATTAACTACCAAATATACAAATATATGTTTCAATTCACTTGATGGGGATATGCACTTTCACGAGCACGTTCTACAGTTGATTAAGCTTTTAGTTTTGTATTTGTTTTGTATCAGTTTCGCCGCATACCTACGCATCACCTGACGGAAACCGTCAAGTCTGACACCGGCTTTAGTTGGCTGTTTTGGTTGCGCATGCACGACACGCATCGTCAGGCCAGGATGCAACCTACGCACGTGCAGTGAGCGAACAATTAATCATTTATTATATCACTAGACCCGCAGCAGTTGGGCCTACCGTTCGTTTGCTGTATAGGCCTAGTACTACAGGTAACACAGGTGTGCTTTGCTTTGCTTTGCTTTCTCGGCGATTGCTGCTGCTGCTGCTGTTTTACTGCCGCGCTTTTGATACCAGGTAGGCGCACGCGTTCACTTATCAGTCCAATTAACACCAAAAAGTGCTAATAAGTGGCGTAGCGGCAGGGGCAGAGGATCAATTGCCCCGCCCCTAAATTTTAAGCTTTGGTCAGAAAATTCTTCTTTTTGGAAAACTCGTCAAAAATGCAAAATTTTGGGCTGCAATGCCCACATTTGGAAAAAATTTAAAGGCAAAATTGTAATTTTAAGCACCAATAATTTTTATCTGTCGGAAATTTGCAACTAGTGGTGAAAAAAATACGACTATTGGTTTCACTTATTTTTTAACTAAAAATGACGCTGGTGCTAATCGAGGCAGATTTGCTAGGAGTCTATAGAAAAGTTGACATTTTTTTTATTAATTTGACGCTGACTAATTTCAAGAAGCGAACAAATGCATTCAAATGCTATGTAACCCATCTCAGAGCTACGGAGCGTCACCTGCCGTATGGGATCAAACAGTGTTACCTGCCACCCGACACAGGCGTGAACGCGCCTCGCCTTAACATAAGCCAGATAGGCTGGTACTCGATTTACTTACCCCGGAGAAATGAAAGGCTGAGTTGAAGATAAAAAGTCGATATGGGCCTACTGCAAAAATGTTATGAAACCGTCTATATAAAATACTATATAGGCTCGGCTTGGACAAAAATGTTTTTGAAACATTTTAGCACGTTTGTGCACCGTTTGCATTTACGAAAAATGTACTAATACGAAGGGCGTTTAATAAGTTCCATGACTACGTTCTTAATACAACGACAATAAATTGCACATTTCTGACAGTTATGTTACTTTTCAACATATTCTCCCTGCAGTTCACTGCAGCGTTTCTATTGTTCTACAAGTCGGCTGGAACCCGTAGCATTAAGTTTTTTTTTATTGGAACCTGTAGAAATTTCCAGACAAAATACTGTAGGTAAAACATTTTTATCTTTTTAAAGCTTAATGTCTTCTAGTCATTCGCTTGGTAGTCCAAACAAATGAAAATTACTTGGAGCTAAATCTGAACTGAAAAAAAAACTTTTTTACTTTGCTGTTTTTCTTTTTAATTCGCAAATGGCAATTTTTATTGTAAATTCAGACTGTTTGAAACGCCAATTGTCGAACGTGCTGTGTGTGAACCGTAGGCTGCTTCAGCAGCTGGGGCGTTGAGATGAAGATGGCGGGTGTTCGATCCGCATCAGTGCTGTTGCTGGTTTTGTGCCTTGCAGTCTCCGTACCACGCTCCAAGCAACAGGTTTGAACTGTTGGTTGTTGCATCCAAACTCAGACCAGCATCTACCTACTTCAGTCCCGTCAACAGAACTAGACTTTTGGCATCTTCTGTTCAATACTTTCTACGAAATTTGCAATAACCCTTTTCTCTCCACTGAAGCTTAGGCATATAATCATTCGTTACCATATCACCCCATTTTTTCACTACTACGTTCTACATGTAGGTCTCTTAATTTGTTCTTATGCCATGTGATACTTGTATTTTTATTTGTGCAATCTAGCAACGATTTTGCTACTACTTACGAAAACAATAAAACCTTTTTAATTTGCTTACTTAACAGGACTGCCCGGCCGTCGACCCCCGCTGCCGGTGCGTCAGGGACTTCATCAGTCGGAGCATCGTCTGCCAGCGGCTTGACTATGTTGACCAGCTGCCGGAGTTTGGTAGCTCGACGGCCGTCTACGAGTCGCTGACAATCAAGGACCTCACGGTGGTGCAACGCGTCCAGGCGCGCGCGTTCAACGGTCTGTAGTAAACAGAATCATGGTTTAGTTAGTAGTACTTGGTTACTGGTCTGATTTGTTTGTATTTATCTTGTATTTTTTTTAATTCTCAAATTATTTGAATGTTTGTCGTTTTAATGTCTCGGAATTTGTCTAACTCTAAGAATCTGTACGGAATTAACGTCGACTACAAACTTGTAAATGACTGTAGTATGTAGCTATGCTCAAATAACAACAGACAGACACAACGCAATAGGATTTCCAACATGTATTATAAATTTCGTTAATTATCGGTGTCACTGAATTAAAGCCAATTAAAATATAAACTAGCTAAACATAACCAATTACCATTTTATTCACTTCAGGTCTACGGGTGAACCGGTTAGACTTCCAATCGTTGTGCATCGAGGAGCTTGATGTGGACGCGTTCGTGGGACTCGATGCCTCTGAACTCACTGAGATCCACCTCGGTGATAACTACATTCGGACTGTTCCGGCAGGCACGCTTCGCAACTTGTCCAGGTTCGATTATGCTGCTCAGCTAAATATCTTTCGACGATATCGCTAAATCTCGCTCGGTCGATTTGTTTCATAGTATGAGGAAATCCAACCCCTATACCGAGACGAACTATTGTCCTCCTACCCTCAGCATTCTGATAGTTTACACGAATTTGTGACACATGATTTTGTGTTACCTGCATACGTTCCAGTAATCTCCGTAAAGAATCGTTTGTAGTTAAAATGTCTTTTTGATGTTATATAGTTAGTTTAGATTTAAAGCAATTTGATTTTATGTAGTTAGTTTCCGGTTTATTTGTGTGTGTTTGTCACCACCAGCAGCGTCACGGGTTTAAAATGTAGGCACAGGTAGGAAGTAGGAAGT
>Ga0209367_1006433_pt1 | contig 16251 bp, 14 predicted proteins | sample WorMetLIZISLAND2_FD_187412 | JGI IMG/M metagenome (GOLD analysis project Ga0209367, IMG submission 187412) | Marine gutless worms symbiont microbial communities from Max Planck institute for Marine Microbiology, Germany - Olavius geniculatus... ... | reverse complement strand
TGTTATAACGCCAACGTTTGAAGTTGAACGAACTGTTGATTAGCAACATCATAGTCAGAAGTTACAGCAGATGTTCAAAGTGCTGTCCCTTTACTCGAACACAGGCCCGGAGACGTCTTCTCCATTTGTCGATTGCGTCATCGACCACTGTCTGCCGTAGGCCAGACCAGACCTCCACCAACTGCTGCTTCAGTTCATCCACATCTTTCACCGGCTTCTGGTACACACACTGCTGTACACGGCCCGAAATGCAGTAGTCAACAGGGTTGAGGTCGGGGCTGTTGGCCGGCCAGAGGTCAGGCGGGATGAACGCTGGTGTTTCACGACGCAGAAACTCAATTGTCGCATGTGCCCGATGTGCGGATGCATTATCCTGCTGCAAAACGTACACGTCATCTGCCAGCTGTTAAATCGCAGGAAGCATCTGCTGTCGAAGTACATCTCGATAGTATGCCCCATCCACCTTTACACCCGGTTCCACAAATATCAGGTCGGTGCATCCTAGCTTTGATACTGCAGCGGAGACCATGAGCGATTTGGAGAATGTCGGCCGAGTACGCAGCAGCCGGTCGGCAGCGAATCCCGTTTCTTTGGTAAGCTGGTACCCCGTTTTATGAAATATTGTAAGCCCGTAACACACTACGATATTGAGTACCTTTTGACGATTTTCTCAGCTAATCATTGTTGTTTTTAGGCACAGTTTGTTGGAGTTATTTCAAAACGTAATAGGGGTCTGGTTTTTTTTGAGATACCGTGTAGATTTGACTATGCCACCAACCTATGTGTCTGCATATGTGGGGATACAGGTCCCCCAGCAATTGTGCAGGGCATAATGACACAGACGGTGAACGTCAATGAGGGTCACAACGTCAACTTGACATGTGCTGCGAATGGCTACCCGACACCAAACATTTCCTGGGTCCGCGTGAACGGAGAAGCTTTGCCCGCACCATACAACCGCTTCGCTGTCAAAGTATGCACGCATACTGTACCTCATTGAACTGTGCCCTTAATGTCAATGTTATTATTAGGAGCAACCGTGGGCACTGGACACACAAAGTTTGGGTTTTGAAATTACATTCAGAGGCATTTTACTGCATCTTGTAGGCTGGATGCAGAACAGTGTTGATGCGCATGTAGGTTTTTTTTATCAGCACAGCTTAGGTTAGTAAGCCATGGCGAGCGGAGTGGATGTTTGGTTTGCTGTGTTTAATGATCTGTAGGCAGGTTGTTAATGACAGTCTCCATCTAGTCTGTGTTTGACTCACTGCAGAACTGTTCAGCACAGCTCCCTAGGAACTACTGTAGAACTTCAAATTGAGGTCGTGGATGTAGGCTCAGGGAACTCGTGTCTTGCTTACAATGGTAGTAGTTGTAGTAAGTAAGTAAGTAAGTAGTCTGCATTTGTAACGCGCCATATGTCAAAACAGAAGTTCGAATCGTAAGCGCGGATGGTAACAGTTAGTCGATGGCGGTGTTGCCGGAGAAAAGATGAGTCTTGAGATGTCGTTGAAAAGTGTTGGTAGTGGATGCTGTTCGAATGGTAATTGGTAAACTGTTCCAAATACGAGGTGCAGTTGAGCTGAATGCACGGCTGGCGAACACTGTGTTGTCTGTTGGCTGGGACAGCAGTTGGTGGTCGGATGATCGGAGTTGACATCGTCATCCTCTAATCGTCTTAGTGATGGTGATATTCGCAATGAATGAGTGAGTGAGTGAGTGTTTGCATACCATTCTCTGATGCATTACAGAACTATCATTATTATCGACTTGCACTGTCAGTGAATGACTTTGCTGTTGAGTACTAGGCCTACAACATCGTCTTTGTATGAGGATACGTTTGCGCAAAGATAGAATGCGGTTAAAATACCTACAAATTTTCCGCAAAAGATGCAATCAAAATCAGTGATACAGTCACGACAACCAACGTTAGTTGTGGAGTTGAATAATAATTGTGTTAGGCCCATTATGATTACCATCGACTGGCATTGAATAGCATAGGTTGCATAATTTTTCGCATCTAATCATATATTATTGTTGATCAAAATTTGTTAATCACTGAGTGACATTAATACATTGATACATTAGATCAGTGTTTTTCAACCTTTTTGTTGCTGCGGAACCCTGAACAAGTGTAGAGGTCACTCACGGAACCCCATGCATTGATCCAAGCGTCCAACGACGTACGCGAGGTAGAAGCTACAAGGTGTCTACGGACTCATTTCCCTAGCAGAGCAAAGCCCTTGGGAGGACGACAAAGCAAGCAAAGATGACCAATATTAAATTTGATTACATTAACAGGCAGCAGTACGTTATTGTATTTAACGTAACACCACGGGCAAAGCGGTCGTCGACGGCCGCTTAGCCCCAGCCGTACCAACTGCAAAAAATTTATCATGTGGACGTCCTCGTTAAAGATAGGACTACGTGTGTTTTTAATTTTCCTTAGCATAGTGTTTAAAGAATTGAATTTATTACGTAAATGATCAAACGATTTCGTAACCATAGGCCTAACCCTAATCAATGTTTTTCTCTCTTCTTCATCTTTATTTGCGATAATGCACTTATCCTCGGAGTTGAGTAGCCTAATGTCTTGCATAGATAGCCTACGCTCTTAAAAATGCAAGTACACCAAGACTACTAACAGCAAAAATGATTTAACAGAGTTGGTCTATGCAAAAATGAACGCGTAGAAACGCAATTTTGAACAAAATATTTCATGATGAATATTTCTACGACACTGTTTGGTGAGATTTCGCACGCTAGCTTATTTTTTACTGGCCAGCTGCGGAACCCTTGGCAGATGCTCGCGGAACGCTGGGGTTCCGCGGAACCCCGGTTGAAAAACACTGCATTAGATGATGCATGAAAAGTCTTGGTCTGGAAAAGTCACTGATGGTATACGGGTGATATTGTTATAGATAAAGACGTGTAGAGCGGTGGTAAGGTGAGTTGTTGTTGTGTCTGGTTGCAGGGCAACGTGTTGACGTTGTACAATGTCAAGCCAGAGGATGGAGGCATGTATCGCTGTGTCGCTGACAACAACGTGCGCCCTCTAGCGACATATGACACCAACGTCTACGTTTTCTTTCGGCCGCGGGCGCGAGCCGTGCAGTCGTCGTACGGACAGGCACAGAACCGACTCTTTGACATCACCTTTGAGTGTGTCGTCTCAGGTACCAATCGCTATCAATCGTTTAATAGTCAGCTTCATAGTCAGTCCGTCAGTGTTGCCTCCACGGCAGAGCTACTTCGAGCTTGATGATACTACAGCAGGCAGATTTATGATGTGCTCATGTTGCTGGCTTGTTGTCAACTGATACTGCCAGCTAGTTGCTGAGACTGCATGTTTGATTGATGTGTTTGACCATTGTCTAGCAAGCAGTCTACCATGATGGAGAATTTAGCAGAAATGATAGAATGTGATTCACTGTGAAGAATTAGTAAATGTTTGAATTGGTCACTGTATGCTCTGTTGAACTACAGTATAGGCTCTGACCAGTCATTTTGTCAGTAATTATGTATGTTTATGTGAGATCAATGCTAAAAGTGAGTTCGAGCTCTCAGGAATCTCACTCCAGTGACTGGTTGATCTTAGCATCATGTTGCTCTCATGCTTCATTTCACTGGCCTGTTTTTGCCAGCAGATGAAGTGCCATACGTCATACTTCTACAGTCTATCTATCTATCCCTCACTAACTGTGTGTGTCTGTGCATAGGTTATCCGGCGCCCAAGATGCGGTGGTATCACATTTTCAAAACACAGTCGGGCCTGACTCCAGTGATAGATGACGACAAGCATTTCATTCACCAGCTGCTGAGTCACGGTCAGGTGCTGTCCATCGATGAGGTCTGGTATCAGATGACGATCATCAACGTGCAGGCCAACGACTACGGCATCTACATCTGCGAGGGCACCAACAAGCTTGGCACCGACAGGGTTGAAATCAAGATCTATGGTTAGTTGTCAGTGAGCGCTCTGTGTCTGTGTCGCCGAGTACAAATCACTGATGTTTTCCGCAGCTCAGTACTATGCAGACACACACACACTGGTGCTATTAGCAAACAGATGCCCTTGTTGTTGTGATTATTATTATGTTTTAGCACTATTATTTACTATTTTTGACAGCTCCAGTTGGCGAAGATTCTGGTCAGCATGACATTAAACTAAAAGCAAACATGTAAGATGTTGGGAAAGGGTGGCAAATGCAATCTGGTCTATGATGCACATAGATTTAGCAACTTTTTGTGGATGTTTTGTGTTCGTACAGAATCTGGACAGTGTGAAATTGGCAGTTTCCAGTAATTGCATCAGACCTACATGTAGCTCATGGAAAATGCGGCAAACTGTCATGGAAACAAACAGCTGAATCGAGACATTTTCATAAAGATGTGACATAAACACGAGAAGATTTGCAGTGTCTGTGTGCATAGGCCATGTTTATACCGATTTAGGCCTCACTCATTCTAAAATGTGGGGTCTTCACATAAATTCCCTGACAGGGAACCCTGGTTTTGCGCATCTTGTACATGCCTAAGTCTGCCTCAGATACTATTGTAACGGTTTAAGCCTCTACTTACCTCTAATTTACTCTAAATTTTACCACCTCTTAGACTAAATTATACTAAACTCTCTATTCCGTTAGAAGCCCGTAATTTTCCACTTTCAAATGCCCCAAACCACATCAAAATTGGTCCACTAATGGCGGATATATTCGCCTCTAAAGTTACCTATTTTAATCTCTATTTTCTAAGTCTGGCCTATTTCGCAAAATTACGTTATGTTAAGTCCTGGCCAGCGTGGCAGTGCTCAGTGCGCATGCACCGAATACCCAAACTGTATAAAAGTTAGCACCAGTCATAGAGGCATCAGTTGAGTGCTTGAGCTCGAAGGGTGCAGACCAGTCGAAATGAGCATAGAGCTTGGAACGCAAGGTCTGCCTCTAAGAGTTAGAGGACTCAGTTCACCAAAATTACTAATAGAGGAGTTAGAGAGGATACTCCTCTCAAAACCACGAAAGAGAAGTTGGACTAGAGCAAATACTCCTCTCAGATATTGTGGAATTAGAGTGGATGGGACTCCTCTTCTCTAGTAGAGGAGTATAGAGAACACTCCCCACAGAGGTTAGAGGAAACTCTAAATAGAGGTGTACTTTACGAGAATAAAGTATAAAGGTCCCTCTAAATAGAAGAGGATAGAGGGCACTCTAATAGAGGGAAATAGAGGGCACTCTAAATAAAGGAATACTCTATCAGAGCAAGGTCACGTTGCCATAAGTTCAAAGTTGAGTTTGGGACTTCCTCTTTAATTAAATACGAGTGTGCCGCCACTCTAGAACACCTCGCCTCTGTCGCAGAGCCTTCCCTTGATCCTTGGCATTCCCCCTAAGTTACCGTTCCACCTCAGTGATCTCGCTAATTGTAGTGAATTCATCCAACACGAACCCACTCCACCATCTAACTTCCTCTAATGAAGTTTACTCATATGCCCGTGGCAAAAGAGATATAGCCGACTGAGGAGAGAAAGACTCAGTGGGTTACACTAGTGTTGTCGTAGTAACTAGTAAGCTGGCATATTGTTGTTAATTATTGCTAGTACCTAATGCTGTGCGATGTGTGTTGTCAGAAACATCTGAATGTCAGGGCGCAAACTGTCCACCAGAGGGCGGTTTTGTCGGAGCTGCGAGTCACCTGCGAGTGACGTCATCACTGTTTGTTGTGACGTCAGTGATGACGCTGCTGTGCTTCTACCTTTGAAGGTACTATCATTTCCTGTCCTGTTTGATAGCCATATATCATCTTGCAATATCTTCAGAGTGCATTTCTAGCCACTTGTAAGCTTTGCTGTGTCATATACAAATTTGGCTGTAGGTACCACTTGACATTCTTGTTGATATCCGATCTTGCACATCTTCCATTGATGCTTTAATTGTTCACAGTTGCTATGTTATTGATAGGCTTATGCCTGGAACATGGTGAATGACTGAAAAAATACGACATACTTTTGAAAAACTTTCGTGATAATGGCAACATATTTATGGCACCAACTTACGGTTTCAGTATGCTTATAAGACATTGTCTGTTGTCTGCACTGTCGACATAGTAGTTAGTGAGATGATGTGGTGCGTTGTTGTGCAGTGGCCGTCAAGTCGCCAGCTGAACAATGCTGACCACGAGATGCTGACACCAACATTCCGATGCTGATGCTGACACTAATAGTGACAACTCTTATAGTGACAGCGTTGGTGCAGATATTTTGTCAGATGCAGCATGCAGTGGCGTCGTGGAAGGGGAGCTGTTCTTCCCGTGAATTTTTGCTTGTCAGAAAACTGTCATTTTGTTGAAAAAATTTCTTACACAAATACAACACGTGGGGCTGGCAATCTTCATTTCCGGTGGAGTTTAGGGGCAAGATATGGAAGATAGACATTTTGAGTACCCATATCTTCTCTATTGGAAATTTGCAGCTGTCGATGCGAAAATTGCAGCTTTTTGGTCTTCAACTTTGTCAAGTGGCATTGCTGATGTTATGCCTGGTTGTACAGTGCTTTGTAGCTGATAATTTGTAGACTGTTAGTTGTGGCTTTCATTGCTGTATAGAATTAATGCATTGTATGATGAATGACACCACTGTATCGGAAGTGTTGCTAACTGGCATTTCACAATTCCAAATACATAAAATTTGGCATTTTAAAGAATTAAAATGTTAGTGTAGTCGTTTGTCACTTTTGGTCATTATTCTTCCAAGTTGTTAGCAGTGGCATGACTGGCATTATGGCAGAGGGAGCAGTAGAGGGACAACTGTCCACCCTAAATTTTTCATTGTCGGAAAATTATTGAAAAATCTTATTTCTGTTGGCCAAATTTAGGGTCAAAATCAAAATTTTGAGCACCTATGAACTTTCCTGTTCACTGGCATAGCAAGAGGGGGCACTTGAGGGATGAGGTCTGGGGAGGAGTTTCCTTCCCCACCAGAGGAAGGGTCTTGGGAGGGGGGTCTGCCCCCTTCCCAGAAAATTTGTCAATTTTTGGTGCTGAATCGAAGCGTTTTGGTGCATTTTTGTGCTGTTTTGAGTAACTGATTAGGCTTCTAAAGGGGGGCTCGTGCCCCATTGCCCCCTATATGGTTATGCCTGGTGTCTCGGTCCAAAATTTGCAACTGTTTGTTGGAATTCTGATGGAAATTTGCAGTCTGTCAAAAAATTACAACTTTTTTGCCCTGCTTACTTTTTTGACCCACGACACCAGTGGTTGTTAGTGAAACACGGTTTGACATTAATTTGGCAGTGATGAATAATTTCATTGCGGATGGTATTGTTTAAAATTTGGCACTTTTTTAGTGTATACACAACAGTGGGTATTTTCCACGACAAAGAGTTGCTGTCGATGCATTCATCGGGTTAATTAAACAATGCGAGAAAACAAGCTTTAGTGGGCCGAATGACATGGATAAAATGATATGTTGACTCTGTGCTATGATAAACCAGACTCCATGGAAGCTCTAAATGTACCATGCCACTCTCTGGCACATAGGTTCTGCAGACCATTATTCTGTGTAATATTGCAGCGTTTTGTTACAAATTTGTATGGCCTAAGACCGAACGTGGTTGGTCTGAGTTGTGACGACGAAGCCCTTCAGCAGTCTTCACTGATCTCTGCATTCAGCAGAGTAGTGACAGTGTATACAGTATGGTGACTGGTTCAGTTCGTGTTTTTATTCAGCTGCAGTTACCCTGGCTTTAGACAATGTATATGGCAGTGATTTTCAACCGGGGTTCCGCTCAACCCAAGAGTTCCGTGAGCATCTGTCAAGGGTTCCGCGGCTGGGCAGTAAAAAAAGTCAAAAAAATAACCTAGCATGCAAAATTACATTAGACCATGCCATATAAGTAATAATCACCAAATACTTACTTTGAAATTAGCGCTTAGCCATCTATTTTTGCATACAGCATTGAATATTTTTCTTATTATTCACAGTCTTAACATATTTGCATTCAACAATGTACCCTAAAGTGTTAATGTTAAGAAATCGTTTGTGCATTTATTGAAATAATTTCAATTATTAAAACGTAATGTTTAAACTATATAAAAAGTCTCACACAGCAGCGTAGCTAGCTTGGGAGTGCAGACCACCTGAGCTGCCAGAAAGCTTCCATGTGAAACATGTAAGATTTGATGATAATTTTTGGGTTAGGGGAAGGGGTAAACTGCCATTGGCGATAGTCACGTAGGGTGTTTTTAATTAAATACAATAATGCTTTGCTGTCTGCGTGTAAACTAAAATTGCTAAATAATACTATCTTGTACGGTTAAATTAAACAAGTTTTTGTTTTCTGCTCTGCTTGGTCATCCGTTTAAGAGGGCTTTTCCGCCCAGATCCCCACTGGTTCTCTGTTTCGACTCCGCTGAGAACATCAGCTCCCGGACACTCTGAAACATCAATTTTGTCTACGCCGCTGGACTCAAGGATCATTGCATGGGGTTCCGTGAGTAATCTTGACACTTACGTAGGGTTCCGCTGCAGCAGAAAGTTTGAAAAATACTGGTATGGTCTTTTGTGTTGCACTCTCACTGTGTGCCATACGAAGCTGCCATGCACTTTTTGCACAATTTATTTAGTAAGTTGACTATAGTACATGACTGATGAAATTTGCTGCATTTCAGTTTATCTGTAATGTCGCAGTGAACGATCAGAACTGTTTTCATTTCTGGCAGATTGTAGATAAAGTAAACGCATCTTGGTTGCTTGCAGTGTGTAAATGGCATGAATATGAACACCTCATGACGGCTAAACTGCATCGACTTAATGGGTTATGAGAGGCAATATGATGTGTAACATTTTGTTAGTTCTGTTCTATAGTACTATGTCGAGCGGGATGTCACACTCTGCTCGCTCACTCACCAATGAAATGACTGGCAGTGAAATCTGCTTTTTTTCTCATTTGAGGTGTATCGTGTCCTACTATGGTTCCTACGGTCAGGGGAAAGTCGGGGAATTTTACATTCCAAAGTCAGGGAAAACTTAGAGAGTCAGGGAAAGTCAGGGTGCAAAAGTTAACAATATGCAAAAAAAATATTTTCAACGTTTGTACGCAATCTGTGTACGACAGTTCAGAATTTTTCCTGCTTGCTTCGCATGCAGATTATTTGTACCTCCACTTTCAAATTTGTTTTGTCGCCCTTGTTTCTAGTGTGATTGCAAGCGATTGTAAACTGACATTGGTATTTCGCGTGAACAAATGAGTCAGGGAAAACGATTCATTTTGTCCTGAAAACTCGGGGGAAAAGTCAGGAAAAATGAATTCTGCAGAGTAGTAGGAACCATGCTATACTAAATGCGAGCCTACATTATGTATTTTGTATTGTGATTGGTCAGTCTGCTGTCGATGGCTGACGTTGATTGGTCACTGTGAGTTCATTCTTTTCTGCCTGTATGGCAAGCGCCTTCCTGTAGGGCTGAAAGAAATGGAGGCCGGAACTCTGGAATAATTCAAACTTTTGCTTGAATTTAATGTTGCACAATTTGCACATTGTTCTAAAACTGCTATAGGCTATGCCAATAAAATCATTATTTATGATGTAATGAGAATTATTTTAGCTTCTCAGTTGCACACAATTGTACCATACCATTATTGCTGGTTTTTTTACATGGGTGTTATTCATTCCCAACAACATTATTGTCATATCATTTATATGATTAAAATTATTGTAATTTATTAATTGCTGCGGATGCAGAAGATGTAAAATATGTATATATTCACTGGTGGTAATTGTAGAGCAAATTACTATCTAGAAACATAGGCAAGGACGGCGATTTTTAGTGAGCATTGGGGGGACAGACTAGGTGGTCTTGGGGACGGAAGTCCTTCAGCGGGGTCCAGGAGCCCCTAGTGGGTGTTTGTAGGCAAAGCCCCCAAAAGCTGAGCACTTTTTGTTAAAAGGTTACACAATTTAGCAGCCATTTTTGTACGGAAATGTTTAGAAAGTTGCCTAAAGTTCAGAGTTAGAAATAACGGTACAAGCAAAACACACAAATGTTACAATGAAATGAATGCGTTTGGCCATTACATGAACCCGCGGAGCTTGGGGCTATTTAGGATTTTAAGTTAGGGGTCGTAAAGCAACGGGGTCTGAAAAACAGAAGTTTTCTAATGGGGTCCACCGTCCAGGGACAGAGCCCTCGAAAAGGGTCTAGAGGTTTTGCATTGGTGTAGCTACGGGAATTTTTTTCCTGGGGAAACAAATCCAAAGAGTCCTTTCTTTTCTTTTCCCTTTTTTCTCATTTACTCCTTTCTTCTTCTTTTTCTCGTTTTTTCTATTCCTACCTCTCTAATTAGCTGTTTCCGTTTACCCTTTATCCCCAGCTTTAGAACCCCAAATTAAAATTTTAGTTATAATATAGGGACTGTGAGAGTGTTGTGAGCTTCCCAGCGGTTTCTGGGGCAGAACCCCAGCCAAAAATCAAATTTCGTGCATTAGGGCCTATAGCCTTAAAATGAAACATAGTGACAACAATTTTAACTATTTTTCTGAGTATTCAACTGACCGCATTTAGTACAGTTTAAACAATAGGTCTACCCCTAAAGACGAACAAGGTACGTGGTGCCACAAATTTAAAAGTGGGGCTACAAATAATCTGCGTGCAGAAAAAATTGACATGTTGTATGCAGAAATGTCGCCTTGACCTGATCTGAAATGCACAGTTGAAATGTAAAACTAAAACTTGATCGTTTTGGGGCAAAATATTGGGGGGGGGGCAACCTATAGCTGTATGTTGTCCCCCTGCCCAAATATTGGAGAGGACGTGTCCCCCCGGTATCGCTGTCCATGAACATTGGTCTATACAGAGATTTAAGCTTACAAAATTTCATCGGTGAAGTAATAAGATCATTGCTGTTTTATGTAATTTCCCACACTTTGCATTACCACGCTCCTGCTTATTATTTTGGTGATTGCAAGTCTGCCACAGAATAAGAGAAGACGAGGCAGGTTTGTGTTTATTGTCATAACCACTGAACTTAATATTATATATAGGCCTAATATTTAGTTCAATGATCATTTGATCATGGAAGTTTTTCAGTTTGTTGGAAAAGGGGTGACCAAAGTCATCAGTCACCTGCTCGAAATAACAATGTGTAAAAACTTCCTTCTGTGCCCATATATCTGATCCTCCATTCCTCTCACTTAATTCAGGCGTCAACTTTTATGTACGTGGTTCTTTTTAATTTTGCGCGACCCACGTCTCTTACCGGTTTGTACAGTAGGCCCACTCGGTACCAAATTACTTATACACAATCGATAATCGTATAGATAATTTCAAAATTGAATATCTGGCATCGACCCATCCCTATCATCTTTGTAGTGTTTCCGGTGTGTGTGTGACGTGTATATTTTGTTAATTTTGTGTTATTGATTATCTTCTTAACATTAAAGCCGGAATGAAGCGCGATAAAAAAGAAGAAGAAGGTTGGTGTATATTGCTACACATTTGTGTGGTTAAAATTTTGCAGATGCTTGTTTCGGAATGCCGCACAACGAGAAACGACCTACCGGTAGGCGTGGCTTTCTCTAGACAAAACCTGCCGTCGTGGTCGGGCGTCGCTATAACTACCGGTGACTGATGACGGTTTGGGTCCGCTATTGTCAAAGATGCAATTTATCTGTATTTCTAACTCCGTAACTTTCCCGGACCATATCGTCACACACCCCAGCTTATCCCTAGCAAAAGTTAATAGCCAGTTTTCACACCAATTTGGGTACTTCCCATTACCTAAGCACGACATAATACGAAAAAATAAAAAAAAAACTGTTGAGCGTCTATTACACTAGCGTTAACATTTACATTAAATTTTATAATCGGTCATCAAAAGGCAACTATAACACTATTCGCCAAGATGTTATCTAAAAGACATGCATACCGAAAGTCATTCTACAGATACACACCAATGTCATAATATGTACACAGCCGTTTAAGGTGGCGTAGCTATACTAAACAATTACCTATCTCTATCCTAGGATGGAAGGTCCTTGTCTGTAATCTAGGCCTGGGTCAATTAGATAGTGCTGGTGCTGGAATATGATATACGTTGGAATTAACTAGGTGAGTAGTTATCTTTGGGGCATGAATGAATGTACATAGAGTGTGGATATACATCTGCTGCCAAAGTATTGACAGTTTTGGCATACAAGTGTCCCAACTCTTCAACTGCTGCATCACTTTTGTCGGTTCGATGAAACACATCAAACCACATCGGACTACACCAGCAAAAATGAAATTTTTACTCAACTGCACTGGACCCCAAACTGCTGAAAGTGACTGCACCAGGTTAGGGTTAGCATTAAGGTTGGCAGTGAAAATTTTGTTTTTTTTTGAGGCTATGCTATATAGGGGGCAAAGGTCCAAAATATGTGTCCATGCCCTTCTGTAAGAGAGTGTGTGACCTGTATACTCTCGACACTCGACGGAAAATCCATCTTCTGATACTTTTGCGTCCGATGTGGTTTAGTGCTGTGTTTCATCTGACCCACAGGACTGTTCTATTGAAATTTTCTGTTCAGCTAGGGGACACACTGTTTAGCCTATATCTGGACCAGACACAATGTGAACAGAGTATTTAGTATAGTTGTATTAGAATATTCACTGAACATTACAGGTGTTTTAGTTAGCATATTCAGTAGTGCAGGAGTCTTAGTTTGCTGTTTTAGCTGGTGGCAATCCGTATTTCAACTTGGAGAAGAGCTCAGTGCTTCAGGAGGTGAGTGAGATAAGCTTACGTGCCTCGTACATATTGCATGTTTGAAGCTGATTGCTGTTTGCATGCTTTGTGTTTTGATTTGATTACGATTTGGATGATGCAAAACAGCATACGTATATATACTAAATCCCAAAACTGCTTGTAGTTAATTGTGATCGAACTTTGCAAAAAAATTTGAGGTTTTTGCAGTTGGTTGGTTCTGTTCGTGTTCACTTCCATTGAACTAGGTTGAATGCTGGCAAAGCCACTCTGGGCAATGCGGCTAATTTCGTGCTAGCAAGCAATATAAATGCAGCAAAATTACAGCCTTTGTTTATTTGTCATACTGCATCTTCCTAATGACACGCAGATGTATATTCATAGCAGTGAACTGAAGTCAAGAAATCAGTTCGATGAAAGCAGCAGCAGTTGCCAAAACATCAGTAATTGAGTAAACAAGACTTGTAATTGTGATTAGTTTTTCATTGTGCAATGCTTATTGGCTGCTGTTTTAATGTTAGCCAGTGTAGCTGCGGAGCATGTGCAGTTTTGCTTATTCAATGAGACTGCATGCCAACAAGTGAACTGTTAGTGTTAGCAGCTGTGATTATACTGCATGTTATGTTGCAGGCTCGCACATTCAATGAGACTCCTATCATTGCTAAGAAATGCTGCCTGATTCTCACCAAGATCATGTACCTTATCAACCAGGTTAATACTGCTTATGTTAGTAGTACAGTTGTATTGCATTCATGATGTTTGTTTGCTGAACTGCCTTGCCATATTAAGAATATAAAGTAATATAAATGTATTTGAGTGAACAGTTCAATATCATTGTGAATGAAAATGACTGATGGTGAAAAAAAATAGTGTGTGCACTGTGAGCGTGTCAACTAAAAGTCTAAAAACAATCTGGTATAGCCACAGTAATTGTCACACTGTCATTGAGAATCAGAAGCAACATTATGGCTCCAACCTGTCCTAGGTGCGGTAGGCTTGAAATGACCAAAACCAGAACTTGGATTTGCAGGTGCCTCGAGCGCTAGCAGTTATAGTGTTTGTGGAGCATTTGTGCTGGCCAGAGAGTGGGAGCAGCAATGGGGAAGGAACTGTGCAGTAGTAGTTGAGGGAGGCTTGATGCTGTTGGTGTGTGTGATGATAGCATGTATTGTTTGAGTCTGGTCTGGTTTGGTATGGTGAAAGTTTGAACTGGCTGTAGCTGTTGCTGACTGCAGTAACCGTAGCTGGCTGATATGTATGCAGGGAGAGTTGATTGGCAAGACTGAGGCTACTGAAGCGTTCTTTGCAATGACCAAATTGTTTCAGTCGAGAGATGTAAGTGAAGTCGCTGTACATTGCTTGATGTCTGCTCACTCAAGATGACCATAATCACGGGATTTTCAGGGGAATGGGAATTCCATGGGAGTGAGACAAAAGCTAAACCGTCTATGGGAATTGGGACGGGAATGAGAAGTAAGCTGCATGGAAATGGGAGCAGCTTTTTTTCACATGGGAATTAATTCTTATTGTTGACTGTTGTCTTACAGAATTCAGTGAATAAATGGATATAGCTCCGTGAAAATCTCATGGGAATGGAATCAAAGTCACAGCTACCGGACATGCATATACTTTCCAGCTCATCTGATAGAAGCGAGCAATAACGTGCAACAGTTTGAAAGGCTGCAAAATGCTTTGTAGTTTACCTGTTGACTGTTGAGATCGCGGTGCATTGTCACTTACGTTACATTGGCACAGTTCAAGTTCTTTTTACAGTATTTACTTTTTTGCACTGATGCGGCCACTGTGCTTAGCATATGACCACTTCCCCTTCCACTAGTGTATGTATTGTGTCCACAATGGTAGGACATTTGCTGATGCAAAGATTTGTTGCAACTATTTGTGGATTTGCGTATGCATATGCATATGTATCTAGACAACGGTACATTTAATCACTTACTGCATATGAGTCTGTCTGTCTGTCTGCCTGCCTGTCTGTTCATGCAGTGGTCTGTCAGTGCGTGCATTGGTTTGTTTTTGTGTCTGTCTGTGTGTCTATTATAAATATGTTTACAGTGGTTTTTGTCAGCTGTCTGTCTGTTTCTGTGTACACTGATCTCTCTGTCCGTGTCTGTGTGTAGACGACGCTGCGTCGGATGGTTTACCTGTGCATCAAGTTGATGGCTGACATTGCTGATGACGTCATCATAGTCACCAGCAGCCTTACCAAAGACATGACTGGCAAGGTAATCACATAACACACACTCGTACAGCACCTCTCCTGCCAAGTCTCGTACATCTCGCATGAGTCTCTCTCACACATTTTCATTCAACTCACACTTTTCTGCTCACCAGTGTTTTATCTCATGCGTTTTATTTTTACGCGCAATGGCAGAATGCTTCACGCATCTTAGCTATGGCATGGGCATTTGTCTTTCTGTTTGTTCATCTGTCTGTCTGTTCGTCTGTCCATCCATCACACTTGTGATCTGTATCAAAACAGTGCAAGCTGGGATTACGAAATTTTCACCGTGGGCTGCCTCGAGGACTCTAGTTTATTCTGACAAAATTTTATGACCCTGGGTGGGTTCTTTTCGAACGAGAGCATCAAAGAGGGGTACTCCCTTAAAAAGATGTTATTTTGCCACTATTAGCTCATATAGTGTAAACACGGTTGCAGATAGGTGCAGACATGCTGCATATCATAACAAGTGCTAGTGACAAGCTTTTTAGATTTGTCAACATCGATTACCTTGCATGACCTTGAATTCCAAAAAGAGGGGTTTTGGTGATTTTTTTTGCGATTTTGGCTTGCTGCACACATTTTAAGACTGAATTGCATTGAAATGGCTGGAGATAAACCAAAACAACCTGTGTATGAAATGTTTGGCATTAAACTCTGATTTCAGCAGTCCAAGTCGCGACTCCCTAGGTTGAAGGAAGCCTGCGAATGCGCAAGTCAAAGATGGCTAGGTAAAGGTAAAGGTGCCATGCCCCAACTGGGGTGTAGGCAGGGTGCTCATCTCCCTTACTTAGGCCTTTGAGCCCATCACAGGCTGAATGGTAGTTCAAGCCCTGTGTTAACGGCGACTTCTCTTTCTTATGGGAAAGTCAAAAATTCGACCCCCCACAGAATCAAAACCCCTGATCTGACTGAGATAAAATTTGGCACCGTTGATTACGTTGGCGAGATGACCCCTCATGCAAAATTTCATGTAAATCCCTCCAAGGGGGGCTTCCCGGCAAATGGGTGAAATATACGCAAAAATTTTTATAGCTATATACCTTTTTTTCAGAAACTCATCTACAGGTCAGACCCTTTGGCGGATTTTTACGTGCAATGGCTCAAACGACGCAGTCTCGTGCAAGGATGTGCCTTTTGGGAGTTAAAAAATGTGAAATTAATATTTAACGTATTTATTCGCAAAAATCGAAAAAATTACAATGGCGCCTATGGGGAAAATTAAGCAATTCTTTAAACAGTCATAACTTTGGCTGTGTATAAGATAGAGTTGTAATT
>Ga0209367_1006430_pt1 | contig 16256 bp, 7 predicted proteins | sample WorMetLIZISLAND2_FD_187412 | JGI IMG/M metagenome (GOLD analysis project Ga0209367, IMG submission 187412) | Marine gutless worms symbiont microbial communities from Max Planck institute for Marine Microbiology, Germany - Olavius geniculatus... ... | reverse complement strand
GTCGGTTCCACGTGTCCGCACAACCTTTGCCTCCCGCGGTTTTAGCATTGCAGCCCCCACAGTTTGGAACTCACTACCCTCTAGCATCCGTAGTTCTACCTCTGCAGACACTTTCCGTCGCCTCCTCAAAAGTCACTGCTTCCAGCAGGCCTACTGCTACCGGTAGCGGCTCAGCCAAGTGCCTCAGATTCGGCCACTGGCTGACATTGTGCACTTTAAATATGCACGTACTTACTTACTTACTTACTTACTTAGAATATACACTGTACACTGTGTTCAGAAAAAAACACTCACGTTTTCTTTTTTATCTTCGTAGAGAATGTTCCGATTTCCACAAAATTTTCAGGTAATGTTTAGGAGGAAGCAAGCATTCCACAAGCGTAAAAGTGAGATATTTTTTGCTACCGGTGACGTCAAGCTGACGTCATATTTCCGTGTTTGTAAATTATGTGCTTTACCGTTGAAGAGAGACCTTGGCGAAATGTTAAAACACCAATTAGTCATTGTGCTGACTGAACCCAAAAATATGCTCATCCGTCACACGTTTTTCTATTGTGAACTGTTTTCGTGGTTTTTCTTCTTGGCTGAGTACGAGATCCCGAACTTTGCTGATGTAGGCGCACTGCGTCATTGCATGGATGACTACTTGTCCACTATCTGTCAAACGGCTTGATACTGCTAGTCATGTCAGTTTCTGTATTTAAACATTTTATTCCATCAATATTCAACTGTCTGTGTATTGTCCGGAAACATCTTGCACAAACTTGCTACTCCATAACCCCTGCTGACTTGCAAACATTTTATCAAAGGTTTGTCTTCGACGGTAAAACCCATATTATACACGCACAGAAATATCACATCAGGATGACGTCACCGGTAGGAAAGAATATTAAACTTTTTTACTGATAGCATACTTGTTTCCTTGAACACATTCCCTGAAAATTTTGTAGAAATCTGAACATTTTCCACAGAGATATAAAACAAAACGTGAGTGGGTGTTTTTTCTGAACACAGATGCATAGGTAGGATGTACAAGTAAAGGCTAGGCCATGGTGAATGCCTGCTGCTAGTTTAGGAGGATCTGTGGCGCAGTGGAACTGGCTGGTCCAAAGCTCGGCAGCTGCTTTGTGCTCGTGCTATATTTACCAGATGAATGGCACCATGAACGTCAGTCACTCTTACCACTACTATGTAGCATAAATGATAAAATGAACTGCACGATAACAATGATGGTGCATTATTAGTTGGCTGTTTGATGTCAGATGTTGGCGAGAGATTTCTTGCAGAACTACCTGTTTCTGGCGGTCGGTCGTGTTGGCAGCACGAGTGAAAATATCACTCAGAAAGTAGTCTGGGTGGAGGAGTACGACAAGCGTGCGTTTCTCATTGACCTGCTCAATGCTTCCGGTACAAGTACTGTTTTGAATTAATTACCTCCGCCAAGGAGGTAATGTTTTTGCCAGACTTTGTTTGTTTGTTTGTGTGTCAGCAAGATAACTCAAAAAGTTATGGACGGATTTTTTCTGTAATTGTCTGGGGATGTCAGGAATGGCAACAACTACCAGTGATTCAATTTTGGGGGTGATACGTAAGGAATCCTGGATTCTGGATCACTTTGAAATTTTCGTTACCATTGATTTCAATGGGGCATAATGGAAACCGCTGCTAAACCGAAGATGGTGCTGCCACCTGGCGAACAACATGGCCTTGGCGGAGGTGTGCGGGCTCTGACTGCTTTCTAGTTATATTTGAATCGAGAGTGTAGCAGTAGTTTGCTGATCTCGTTTGTCTGCTGAATGTTTCTGGTCAGATTTACTGCAGTGTCTCCAACATGTCATATGACGTCGTTAGAAGTTATAGTTAAAAGGTTTGTAGCTCCCCGTCTCAAAGCTGCACCTGCCATATTGGATCACACAGTGTTACTTTAGGGTTGTTAAACGAAGTTCGGATTTGCGAACTTCGAATTTCATGTTCGAATTCGTATTCATTTTCAGCCCTTCGATATTCGAATCCAAGCATCACTAATTAGATGCAGACGGTTTTGCCTTGAAAGTGGAGCTGTGTGACGATTTCTTTGTTCTCTGCCGGCCGTCAATTCAAGCGACGCCTGCCGCCGCGTGTTTGCTTACTTCTCCTCTCCCCGACCCTTCCTGCATACCGCCGAGGCGTTCAATTACTCTCCATCTTGCACTGCACCCCTGACGCGTGTTGTAAACTACTGATGCAAGCTATCAAAGTGACAAATCTTGGTGGCCCAGACACAGAGCAGACATTAATTGACGGCAATAGAGCGCGAAATGGCTTGACGTCCTGGCCGATTGCACTGTTGATAGACTGCTTCCTGGCGTGTGGCGTGCGTGCTGTGACCTTTATCTCCCCCATAGTGCAGACATCAGATGCAAATTGCTTAAGCTTCTCCACAAATATATAAACTAAGTTCGAATTTAATCCGAATTTTAGCAGTTGAAATTTGAATTTAAAAAAAAAACGAATTTAACGTCCCTAGTTACCTTTCGCCTTACACTGATGAATGCACCCCACGTTAACCCCAGTCAGACAGACTGGTGCTCCAACACGATTTACCTAGCCTGGACGGATGGAAGGCAGAGTTGTCTTAGTGGTTAGTCACATACTGTGATTGTTTTTTCTGTTTGCACACGGTCGGTCATGCATGTAAATGGTAAAGTAAGTAGGGCTGTTGATGTTGCGAAGTGGTTCGTATTTATTTGTCCGTGTACATTCAGGTCCGGACTCGCTGACTCTAGTGTTTGTGGAGACAAAGCAGGGCGCGGAGCAGCTGCAGCAGTTCCTGTATCAGGAAGGTTATCCGGCTCAGTCTATACACGGAGACCGTTCACAGCACCAGCGGGAGGAGGCGCTCAAGAACTTCAGACTCGGCAAAACTCCAATCCTTGTTGCCACTGCTGTGAGTTCTGACTCTTTAGTTGATTTTATGTAGGCTTAGTCATTTAATTATATTTTATTCAAACGTATTTTATTGTTATAGACTGTTCAGCTCCGCTGTAAGTTGACTCTGTTAGACATTATCATTATCATTATCATTAAAGATTTAAAGTTATTCACACGTTCATGTTTTTTCATACATTGTTTATTATTAATATGTTATTGCACATCATATTATCTGATGTCACCTCTCGGTCTCGGTCTTTAGGCAGCAGCATCTTGGGACTTTATGTTTTTTTGTCTTATCTGACATTTTTTGGCTATATGGTGCTAGAAATACCGTTTGACAATTATTTAGGCAACTTTATACACGTTTATGGTGATTGCATTGTGTAGCTATCATGTAGGCCGTATTATACATCTTGCTTGTCAGTCTGTCCTTGCCTTGCCTTGCCTTCGGGGTGGACAGGCTCTTACACCTGCCCAGCGCTGAGGTCGTTTCAGTTCGGCCCAATGTGTGTCCCCAAATGTAACCACAAGGTTACAAGTAACGGCTATGAAGCCGTAGACGGCTGTGAAGCCGTAAATAACGACTGTGAGGCCGTAAGTAGACGGCTGTGAAGCCGTAGTCGGCTGTAAAGCCGAAACCAGCACAAAAGCGCTGGTAACGTGTAGTAAATGTTCTCACGGATTTGGTCAGCTCTTAGTACGCTCCTATCCTCCAGATTGTAGAAATCTTTCGGGTCATTGGAGCAAAGCCCCACCACCACGTCAAGGTGGCTGACCTCGGTTGGGTTGTCAGTCTGTCTGTTTCATAGCTTTTTTTGACTCAACAGAAAGGCGTACAAGAATCAGGGCAGTAATAACTGGCATATATGTTATTATTTCAACCAGACATCAAAGCCGTTGATTCTCTGATGCAACTTTGAATGATTCTGTGTATTTGTGTTGCTGCTGCTGTCACTAGGTGGCAGCTCGCGGACTTGACATCTGCAACGTGAAACATGTCATTAACTTTGATCTTCCTGGCACCATCGAGGAATACGTTCATCGCATCGGCCGTACTGGTCGTGTCGGCAATCTCGGTTAGCAAATCTCTGTGGATAGTAAACAGTTTCGTAGCTGTTTAAAGGTCCGTGGACGCCAAAATTAACATATACACTTTATCCATTTTCCTGAAAGTGCAGAATTTTCTGATAACTTTGACAGTAATATCGGCACCCAGTGTTCTGTCAACACGAAAAAATTTACCTTTGAAGTCGACGATCTACGAAAACGACGTAGAAAACGCGCCACCATGATGGTCTGCTGTGTGGTCATGAGTTTAGCCTATAGACGTCATGAATATTAATGGCCTAGCCTAGAATGATGACGTCGTTGGCTAGGCCATTAATATTCATGATTTATATGGGCTAGGGTCGTGATGTCACCGCAGGCACTGGTAGATTAGAATAATTCGCATAACGTAACGTAATGCCGCATTTCGTTTGAATTTACGCATTAATTTCATATATTTATGAAGCTCAAATCGACATATTATATATGCGAGGTTAAATGTCTAATTTAAATCAACAGAAATTGCGCGAGTGAGTTTGACCATGGCGATGGACCTTTAACTGATTACTGTAGTGATGCTCCTGTGCTGTAACGTCCAGCATCGTTGAGGACTATGTTTAATCACACTGGTCGCATCTGCAATCTCGTTTAGTCTCACTTGTCTTTCTCTACCACTGTTGAAAGGTTTCATGAACTGAGTGAGTGAGTTTGTACACTGTGTTCAGAAAAAAAACCCAGTCATGTTTCCTTTTATATCTCCGTGGAAAATGCTTAGATCTTCACAAAATTTTCAGGGAATATCTAGTAGGGAACATCTATTCCACCAGTAGAAGTTAGATATTCGTTGCTACTGGTGACGTCATGATGACGTCATATTTCCGTGTTTGTAAATTGTGGGTTTTACCATTGAAGACTGGCCTTTCATGAAACATATCAATTGGTCGTTGTGTTAACTGAACCCAAAATATGCTAATCCATCACGCAATTTTCTATTGTGAACTGTTTTCGTGCAGTGTGGCCACAGGGCCTTGAAAGTCCTTGAAAGTTCTTGAAAAAAATGCTCATTTTTCCAGGGCCTGGAAAGTCCTTGAAAATGGAATAGGTCCTTGAAAGTTTTGGAATTTGATGTAAAAGGTCCTTGAAAGTCCTTGAATCTAAGTACAGTAATCACTAATATTTAGCATTAAAATTTTGCACTTAATTCGTACATCAAAAATATCCAGTACACAGCATTTTACTTACTAAGTTGCTGGATTACTTAGTGTTACTTACTTTGTGACTTGTGGAAATCCGCCAAAGTGGATTAGCAAGCATCATCTGCTGTGTAAGGTTAGAATTTTTATTTTTTTTATGCTGCGCAATGGTTTTCTTTTGATGCCAAAACATTGCATACTCTCTAAAATTGTCATAACTAAAACCTCTGTAACTTGGCAGAAACATCGACAGAATAGGTCTGGAAAAGTGAGTTTAAGGTCCTTGAAAAGTCCTTGAATTTTTTTTCTTCCCAAACTGTGGCCACCCTGTTCGTGGTTTATTTTCTTGGCTGAGTGCGAGATCCTCAACTTTGTTGATGTTGGCATCCTTATGCACACTGCGTGGATGACCACTTGCCCGCCATCAGTCGAACAACTTGATACTGCCAGTCGTGTAAATTTTTTTATTTAGAAGTTTCATTCCATCAATATTCAGTTATCTGTCCATTGTCAAATGTCTGTCTTCAACAGTAAAACCCAAAATTTACAAATGCGGAAATATGACGTCGTCAGTAGCAAAGAATATCTAACTTATTCACCAATGGAGTGCTTGTTTTCTTTTAAACATTTCCTAAAAATTTTGTGGAAATCTGAACATTTTCCATGGAGATATACAAGGAAACGTGAGTGGATGTTTTTTTCTGAACACAGTGTATATTGCAAAATGTTGAGGGTAAAGCCCATATCTGAGGTGCAAATATTCTAGACTACAGTAGTTGCAGCACATATGAGCTAGTGCTAGTAACTTTAGAGCTGTTTAATGATTAATTATTTTGTCATTCTTCTTTTTTCTTTTGTGGATTCTGGGCCATTATTCGTGATTCCTTTCCATTAGGAATTGGGTCTAAGCTGACACTTTGCAGTTTATTTCGATAACTTAAGGATAGAGTTTGGTGAAATTTTATGGAGATTGATCCGAGGAAAATACCATTCGGATCCAACCATCAGTGCAGAACTAAACAGTTCAGTAAGTACAACGTACAAACACTGATAGTCAGCTAATTAACTAATTAACTAGTACAACAAACATACAATACACAACACACTTGGATTTCGGTGGCAGTCTTAGTCAAATAAATGTACAAAACATTAGTTTGTACACTTGTTAACGGCAACATTTAAGGACTTGCACATCGAAAACAGCAAAAATTACAAAAGGTGATATTGCCCGCATCACACTGACTCTATCTTATGCACAACCAAAGTTATGACCGTTTAAATAATTGCTTAATTTTCCCCATAGGCGCCATTGTAATTTTTTTTGATTTTTGCGAATAAATATGTTAAATATTAATTTCAAATTTTATAACCCCCAAAAGGCACATCCTTGCGCGAGACCGCGTCGTTTGAGCCATCGCGCGCAAGAATCCGCCGAAGGGTCTGACCTGTAGGTGAGTTTCTGAAAAAAAGGTGTATGGCTATAAAAATTTTTGCGTATATTTCACCCATTTGCCAGGAAACCCCCCTTGGAGGGATTTACATGAAATTTTGCATGAAGGGTCATCTCGCCGACGTAATCAACCGCGCCAAATTTTATCTCAATCAGATCAGGGGTTTTTATTCTGTGGGGGTCGAATTTTTGGCTTTCCCATAAGAGAGAAGTTGCCGTTAACACAGGGCTTGAACTACCGTTCAGCCTGTGATATGTCCGTCATAGACTAGTAGTAAAGTAGCAGGATATTTCTATGACACGCACAAAAACGAGAGTCACTATCTGGTTCCATGGTTCTTGAATTCGGATCTTAATCCAGGAATTGCCTCTTTTGGGAAGAAGTTTTTTTTTGGTGAGAGATGCCAAAGCGTTGATTGCATTGCCCAGGATTCAGCAATATTCTCAGTTGACATCCAGGAGCTTCGGTCACTTGTTGTTACCATCACAGGCTGAATGGTAGTTCAAGCCCTGTGTTAACGGCGACTTCTCTTTCCTATGGGGAATCCAAAAATTTGACCCCCACAGAATGAAAACCCCTGACCCGATTGAAATAAAATTTGGCACGGTTGATTACGTCGGCGAAGGGACCCGTTGTGCAAAATTTTATGCAAATTTCTCCAATGGGGGCTTCTTGGCAAATGGGTGAAATAATACGCAAAAAAAATTTATTTATATATGCCTTTTTTTCTTGGGTCAGACCTCTTAAGGGACTTTTCACCTTTTGCGATTTTTGCTGTTTTCGATGTGCGAGTTATTCAGTGTTGCCGTTAACAAATGTATTAAATGATGTTTTGTACATTTATTATTATCTAATTTTCAATATTCAGTGTGGGGCAGGGCAGCTTTGCATCACCCCGTAGGCTAAAGCCACCTTGTCAGCCCATTATTATCACTAAGATTTTTTCTGTGCCGGTGTTGTGAAGGTCTGGCGACGTCGTTCTTCAATGACAAGAACAAGCCGATCGTGAAGGACCTGGTGTCCCTGCTGGTTGAGTCGCATCAGGAAGTGCCGCCATGGATGGAACAGCTTGCTTACAAGACTCCACAGGTCACTGGCGGCCGTAAGCCACTCAACAAGAGGTATGTGGTCTTCTGGCTTTCATTGCCTGTGGATTTGATGAAGTTATTTAGAAGGTGTGCAAATGAGGTGCCCGGTATATAAAAAGGCGAAAAACTACACGAAAACCCTTTATTTCTGTGGTGTCATTCAGCATTTGTCTGTCTTTCTGTGTGACAGTGTCTCTGCTATGCATTCGTGAATTTTCAGACTTTTGTGAGTAAAAAGTATATAAGTAATTTGGATAGCACGATTACAGTAAATTACTTTGAAACTGCTTAGTCATCATCATCATCATCAGTCTCGCTTGACCAGCTGGGGTCGTAGCGCCCTCCAAATGCAGCGGTTGACGGCAATATCCCATGCAACATCAGCGGAGGTACCGGTGTCGATCTCCACTTGTCGGACCCAGGTGTGTCTTGGTCGTCCTGGTCGTCGCTTCCAATGTGGATTGTTGGTTGTCGCTTCCAATGTGGATTATTGTTGGGACGGCCTCCATCTCACGTGTCAACTGCCAGTTGCATAGCCATCCGACCTGGCGTCTCCTCAAGTAGTCGACGGACGTGTCCAAAGACCGCCATACGCCGTCTACAAATGTGACTGGTGAGATCTTCCTGCTCCGTCTGACTGGTCACTTCAGCACTGGTTACACGATGGAACCAGCGAATTCCGAGGATGCGTCGCTGGCATGACATGTGAAATGCTTCTAGTGTCCATTCGTCAGTTTTCAGTATGGTCCACGTTTCACATCCGTATAGGAGAACAGACAGGACAAGCAAGTTGTAAACTGCTTAGTCTGCTAGTAGAACAAGAAGTAAAATTTTTTTTACATCCGTCGAAAAGTAAACACAAAGTGTGCACTATGCTGCTTTTAACATATTTCCGAAAGGCACATCCGTATAGGAGACCAGATAGATGGACCCAAATAGATAGACCCTTAAAAGTGAAACACTCCTTGAAAAGTTTTAGGCAGATTTGAAATGTGTGTACATTATCCTGGTGAACAGGTCTAACAGTGCATTTGTTTATGAATCAAAGAAATTCGTGGCATCTTTATTTGTAGGGCCCACAGTTTTCCGTGGGCCGTGGAATTTCGAGCCGAGCCGCAGAATTTGCCTTTTTTCACAGAATTTTGATATTGATGCGAAATTTTGCAGAAGTTGAGAAATGACTGATGATTAGTACAATCGTCAGCTTGATAACGTAATTAGACTAACTATGTCGCAGAGAGAAATCAAACTAAACTGCGTTCCTACTACTGATTACTGTCATAATACGGCACAATCGTAAATAAACACAATGCAACTAATTGACAAATTGCAATTTTTAAAAGAAAAAAGATCGATAATTTTTTTTGTATGTTGCTAGCATAACTGAGCATTGTGCCAGCCTCCAAAAAGTGAAGTTTTTTAAACAAAATAGAGCTAAGTTTACACACAAACGGTAGGTCGCGGTAAGTCACTGAATTTGGACAAGTTTGTTGCAGTGAGCTGCGGAAATTGGTAAAATTTTTCACGGAAAACTGTGGGCCCTATTTATTTGCAGTCTTTATGTCATTTGTTGTATAATTGTTGGACTAGTTGTACTTAGCGAACTGTTTAGTTTTATATCGTTGATGGTCGGATTTCAGTAATTAGGAAAATCTATCATGGCTGTGCTGATTGGCTTGGTCCAAAGGTCTGCATTCTCCCAGCACCGGTGCTACATTTATCAAATGAATGGGTGAACTCTTGCGATAGCAGTGGCATGATGACAGCACTATGAACGTTACTGTTATGATGATATTATTGAACATATCACTACTGTGCGGCAGGTTCAACAGCGGCTTTGCATCGCGTGACTATCGCCAGCAGCATCAGCATCGTCCGACAGGCGCGGCGGTCGTGCCACCGATGCCAAACCCGATGGTGTTCAACCCAGCTGCCCAGCCTCCACAACCGGCAGCCCCACAGCAGGCATCATTCCTCTACAGTGGAGGGGGCTACGGCAACTTCTACCAGCAACAGCCGGCCGTGGCTGGGTGGTGGGGCAGTAGTTAGACAGCCCGGTGACACCCACAGCTTAGCTCGGCCGGCCGGCACTTAACCTAGTGTCCAGCCGAGTGTCTGTCATCTTCATGTCTTCATCGTTAGTTGTCATTTAATCTTCTTTACATTTAGATGCGGTGCGAGAGCCGCACACATTGTTAGCTGCGGTCGATCAGTTCGTTGTAGACGTTTCTCTTCGTCTGTTGGCTTTGATTCTGAGTGAGTGCAGTTTTCCGCCAGAGTTGTTCGTTCACGCATTTTGGTTTCTGCAGTTCCGTAGTTGCTGAAAATGTTTTTGTTCTAACTGCATTGTTCCAGTTGGTCGAATTGCTGCAAACTTCAGGATCTACTGAATATTCGGCACAATGTTTGCAGCATTTTTGAAAAATTGGTATTTGGTCAGATTTGATGTACTGTTATTACACCTTGAGTATGTGATTTATGCCTGAAGTTTTTTTATTAATTTTCGAGAAAAAACGTAATTATGTATAATGTAGGCAGTTGAGCCTTTGTAGATATTCCACACAAACACACGATCTTTGATATTTGGATGAGTAGGAACTTTGCTGCTGAATGTTGTGGAGTTGAATATCAACAAACATCAACCCATCATTTGCGTCAGGCAACAGAATTTGCAGCAATGTTTTGAAGAAAAGTTTTTTCATCAGTCAAACATCTTGTAAATTGAAAGTTCTTCATGTTCTTCTCTCACTGTCAAGTGTTGTTTTAAACCCTGCTCATCCTATTGTCACGGATTATTGGTGTGAAAGAACTTTGTCAGCTGTAACGATCACAGTTGAATCTCTCGCTTGTGATCGGTTACAATATGATCTCTCTCTCCTTCAGGCTGGTTTAGATCCCTCGGGTGACGGGTCAGCCACAGTATGATGTAACATTATAATATAAATATGATGCAGTAATATTATAAAATCATAGGTCATAAATTACCAGTGTTTTTGTTTGTCAGATCTGTAATACTGTAATTTGACTGATTAAGTTTATATCTTATTGATTGTAATTGACTCATTTGTTAAAGAAATCGTTTTAAGTTTATTACAGTTATGTTATTCTACATTTGAACAAGTAACACATGTATTATCTTTGGTGTTTTTTGTCCATAATAGTTAAGATATTTGGTAAGCTGCAGTCCGCAATATGTTGCATTCTTTAGCTTTCTGCACGTCTTATTTGCTCCTTAAAATGACTTTATTTCATGTATATTGTTTTTTTCTTTGAGGATGCATTTTTCGGCTCTCAGAAAGAGTTAGGTTGTATATCATCTATCTGTGTGCAGGCAGCAGGTGCTTGTCGGCAAAGCTAGGCAGAACCAAACAGTTAGTGGTCGGGTAATGTGTGTGTAACTGTGTATCTGTAGACTTAATGCTTTTGATTCCCAAGTTTTCCGTGGTTGCGATGACGTCTCTTTATCACACATGATCATTCCACCGCTGTTAGCATCACCATCGTTTCCACTTGTGTCGTAATATGCCGCGCCACTTCCCGATGATATCGGATGTGTATGCCATGAAAGGTTTGGTGACGGCGACCAATAATGCCCAAACTCCACTGCTTAGGTTTGTTATCGACAGCAAGTTATGCAGCAAGCGTCTACACAACATCTTCACATGTTGTGGATTTCTTCTCGGCTTTTTTGGGCAGCTTGTGAAATTGCTGCTGTTAACTTTTGATTTTTTCGGTATCTTTGTTGCGCTGCTGTATGTTGAGCAACCAGGGTTTGCCCAGGCAGATACCCCCCAAAAAAACCTGAGGTTTTATTGGGTGAACAAATTTTTAAAAAGCACTGAAATCCCACCCAAACAAAAACGTCATAAGTTAATCCAATTTTTGCTATTTCTTCCACTAATAATGAAGGTTTTTATTATGGTTAAATTTTAGATTTTGCATGATTTGGATATGCTACGCTCTTGGGAGTAGAGCCATTTAATAAAGCCTGCGTTTTTTCAAGCCCTGTGTGCAACAGATTAGAGTAAGTGGACTTTGGGCTTAATGGTGATGCCTTTCTGGACTGACGTTCGTGCAACACAGTAAGTGCTGCGATAGACCAGTGAGTTGCTATGTCACATGCCACTGCGAATGACGAGACACAGGGTATACGCGTCGTCAATGATTGAATGTGTTTTCACTCGTTCTAGTCAAACAGTCGGCTAACGAATGCCACTTCGACGGCACGCATTATTATCACTCACGCTCTGGTTATTTCTGTTTTTATTTCTCATATGTATGGGGAAAGTTATAGGTGATGAACGCGAATCGTTTTATAAATCGTTTTGTATATAGCTGTCTGCTGGTGCAAATGCAGTTGATTGATCGGCGATGTTCGACTTATTGGCGATTGTGTACATATCAACTGCTGCTATTTTTTTACTGCTACACTCGGATATTTTTCCTCCGATCTGCTGTGCATTTCGAAGCGTTGCCTTAACAGTCGTTTATACCCTGTCAGCTTTTAATTTTTGTATGCACTAGGCACTCAAAAATCTGCTAGAGTGTAGCCGTTTTTATGTAGTGCCACGTACGATATATGTGCCGTTTTTTTGACGACTTGGTACTTGTTAATTTATTTGACATTTGTTTAAGGTGATTGTGTCTTTTACGTGAGTAGTACTGAACGAATAGGCATCGTCGTCTTTTGTTCTGGCCACGACCGTTGATAGTTTTACATCGCCACCAGCAGGCAGTTGTTGCATAAGCTACTTAATCGTAGACTCGGACTTTTTACGCGATATTATTTGTACCAGAAATCTTTCTTTTTGTGATTAGTTGTGCTGATGAAACCTGTGTCGTTGTTGTTTATTCCGACAGAATGAGTGAAAGGATTGTTGATGTGACACTGACGCGTCGCGTGCTTGTGTGCATGTGATCAACTGACCATCGAGTTCTGGTCTGTGATATCAGAGTAATGTGACTGCTAGCATATTGCGCTAGTGATGTGGCATACATTCGACGCTGCCAACAATGGACAGTATTAACACACTTATCTACTGTTATATATAGACATACGTACACATACATCTATGTTCGGAATGCACAAGCGTGATAGGTTTTCGGAGATGTGTGCCGAAGTCATATACGGTTTAATGCGCAATTTCTCTTGAGGATTGTTGTATCGAGTGCTGCCACAATGACTGTACTGTGGTCAGTCACCTTTATTGCATAGTTGGCAGTACCAGTACAATGTTATACTGCCACGTATCATTGGACATGCATATTACTTCGGTGAAGTGATTTTGCAGCACCATTATCGGTTTGTGCTCACAGAGACTTGTTTAGAAGATAACCGTGCTTCTAGGGCTTAGGTTGATGATGCGGAACATAAACCAACCTCGTTACTTCTTCTCGGCACCCGACCAGGAAAGAACCTTAGCTTTGTTTGCCGACACTTGCTGTGCACACAGTCTGTTTTCATTGTGAAATGAAATTGCATTTGCAAAATTGTGACTGTTCCACCGCGGTGTGTTTTTCATGAAAGAAGGATTTCTTTTGAAGGGTTGGCCAGCGCCGGCGGTGCATGGTTTTGTGTTTCTGCCTGTATATGTAGTACACTATATGTTAGTTTGCTGGTGAAGAACGTTCCTTATTACTGTATTTACCTTTTTCTTCGTGTAAGTTGTATGCTGCATTTCTTAGTTGTGTCACCACTAGCTTAGGCCATCAGCCAGGCAGTCGTTATGACTGCACATCGCATGGCGTGTTGTCGTTGCCGGGACGTTTTGATGTTTACTGTTTAATGATTTTCGTTGTTAAGCTTGCAAGAGTAGTTATGATAGGATGGTGAAGACGTCTCGTGTGCGAGTGAGTTGTGAGTGTGCAGTGCTGGCACATAACATCTCGGTGAATTTCGGCTTTTTCGCAGATCATGCCAATGCTTTCTGGCGATTGTCGTGGGTAGAGAACATCATTTGAAATAATGATATATTGTGACTTTTATGTTGCCAATTAGTAGACATTAATGAGCATGCCAATGCAGGCCTGTTGTTGGCATTCTGGGCATGAAGTTAACTGTTAAACGGATGCTGTAATGTCCGTTATACATTATGGCATCGAATAGTAAGACCGTAGTCGATTTAGCAAAACTGAAACCAGTTTCAGGTTTTACTGTGTCAATGCACTAGTCAAAATTGGTTTATATACACTGTGTCCCAAAAAAACATCCCCGACATCTTCGACTGTAACTTGAAAACCAATTATCAGATTTTGATAATTTTTGGTACGAATATTTCTGACACAACTTGCCATCAAATGACTGTTTAGTTTCCCACCTCTCCTATGTATGCTTCTGCACTACCAAGGGAAAGCAAATCAAGCAAAATATGTGTTGAAATAAACAGAACATCTGAAAAAACATTCCCGACGTTATCGATCATAACTTGAATAAAGATTAGCAGAGTTTAATAATATTTGACAGAAATATTTCCGACACAACTGGCTATTAAATAGGTATTTTATTTTCCACCTCACCCAACATTTGCTTTTGCACTACCTGGGGAAAGCAGACTGAGTATAATACGTGTCAAAATGAATGCAAAAACATCAATAAATTCCGTTTATCCTAATCTGCGGGTCCCAACAGCAGGTTTATTACAAGGTTTGACTGTCATGCAGCCATGATGAAGTTTAGAAATGTTTGTGAAGTCAAGAAGCGACTGGTACAGCCTGGATTGGTCTGGAGCAGAACATTATCGATACTGCTGTCAATGAATGGAGAAAGCGTCTCCTTACCTGTGTTCGCATAGTGGGCCAACACTTCAAGCAATTTCACTGCAGGCAGTTGAAAAATGGACCACTGGATGAATTGTCAGCCATGGTGTTCAAAATGTGTTTTTACGCGTTATGTTAATTAAGCAATCATATTGCATTGGATAAAAAGTGATATTTCGCTGGTTGTGTTTTTCCCAGGTAGTGCAGAAACAAACGTTGGGTGAGATGGGAAACTAAATGGTCTTTTGTTGGCAAGTTGTGTCAGGAATATCGCTACCAAAAATTATTAAAATGTGGTAATTGGTTTTCAAGTTACAGTCGAAAATGTCGGGGATGTTTTTTTTGGGACACAGTGTAGTTAACAAAATGCAAACGAGCTATGGGGCACGTTGCCATGTACTGTGATGTCACTACATGATAACAGAATACAGCAGCGAAACAGTCACGTGTCACGCACGCATACGTAAATATCCGCCACGTAAACTGTTGCATAATGCTGGAAGATAATTTTATCTCACTTTTGGTCATATTTTCGTCTACCCTTGCACACGTAAACAAACTGCAGTTTCCAATTTTATCGGCAAAACCATCTCCTTCTCCAGTTTCAAGTTTTAAGTATGGTTCATGAAACTAGTTTTGGTTTCATTTCATAATGGATTGCAGAAAACTGCTGAAACCAACGAAATTGAAGATGAAACTAGTTTCAGTTTTGCGAAATCGATTGTGCTTTAAGTGCCAACTGCCGAACAACGTTTACGTCATTTGTTGGCAGCTGTTAATCATGTTCGGCTACCCATTCATAATTTTGTCTTCAGGAGAAACGGTTCATGCGGTGCCAGTATTGCTGTTGAAATGTCATTGAATTTTCACACATTGATTGTGTTGTTGGCATACTGTGACACGGGACAGAATAAGTCTTCACTCTTATGTTTGCTGATTAAGCTGTGGTGGATTGCAATTGTACGTTGCTATTGATTAAACACGTCTCAGTATCTTGTGTTTTGCTTTGATGACTGATCATTTTAACAGGTGCGACCGGGTTTTAGAAGTCCGGTGTCTTTTTTACAACAGTTCTGTTTATTCATTTTGTAAAATGTCGCCCTTGTTCTTCGATCTTGAGGCAACGTTTTTTTTAATTTTAATAACATTTTTTCACCCCAAGAACCTGATTCACACATAGACATAGGTTTCTGGTTTCTATGTCATCTAACGATTAGAACTGTGCGAAGCGTTGAGACTCGATAATCTGTTCATTCTAATAATCCGGAATTTTCTATACGGTTACTAAAATATGGTTAGCCCGAACTCATCGATAGTCGCGTTTGAGAGAACTGGTAGGTGCAAGATTACTTGCCAAGTCGTAATGAAACCGACGGCGCCAGAAAATTTCGACGGCGACGCTGCTACAGACCGACTTGGAAAGTCCAAGTCGACTTGATCGGCCCGACTCCCAGATCTATTTCTGCAGCAGAACGTACCCAACTTCATCGAGCCTTCTGTCTGGTCGCCGAACAAGCCAGGGGGCGAACCGGCAAAGGGGCGAAAAAGCCAGACACCGCCGAACAGTCCGGACATAAACCACGTCGATTTTGCTGTCTGACCCAGCTAGGAGCGAACGTTCAGCGAACGTTACAGTTTGGTTGTATTAACGTCCGTCCATTTTGGGACGTTCACGGAACGTTCGTATAACGTTGTAAGTAAACGTTCGCTGTGGACGTTTATATAACGTCCGTGGGAACGTTCTGAGAACGTTGAATTGCATGTTTTTACAACGTTCCTGGGACGTTCATAAACGACGTTCTTTGTAC
>Ga0209367_1006429_pt1 | contig 16256 bp, 12 predicted proteins | sample WorMetLIZISLAND2_FD_187412 | JGI IMG/M metagenome (GOLD analysis project Ga0209367, IMG submission 187412) | Marine gutless worms symbiont microbial communities from Max Planck institute for Marine Microbiology, Germany - Olavius geniculatus... ... | reverse complement strand
ACCGAACTGTTTGCCTGGTCTTACAGTCATGACGAACAACGTCACATTGCACTGACTACTATTACGTGACTTCACTGTTTAGGCTTATTGTTACGTGTCCTTGTAGTCTTAGGATTTAACGCCACGCTAAAGTTAATTCGTCCTTTATCATCATCATCATCATCATCATTCTGGTCTTCTTGGGTGGTGAGTCTTTCGTAGTAAAGGTAGACATTATTCGAAACCGAATGTCAACTGACGAAAATACTCTAAAGTTAAAGATTGGTGTTCAGATTACTGCAACGAAGGCCATTTTTCCAGAATATTGCGACTTAACTGATCAACTATTATAGGTATAATTATGAGTGGCAACGGCAGTCGGAGGGCTTAGGTGGTTTGTTTCTCGGGTGCGGATGGCATTGACGTCTTGGGTGGCGAAAGGCGACTTGTGTGTAAAACCGTAAGCTGTCAGAATTGAGAATAGATGCAATAGTAATTTGACAGATTTTTGATGATGTGAATGTTGGTGTGCGCCGATCGCAGGTGTTCAGTTCATCGACATTCGAGGAGTTACAACAAGCTGCCTTTAGACGTTCGACTGCTGCCACATGCCCGCTGACTCACAAACCCGTGCCCAGTATGCCATCATTGTACTCGCTATACTAATAACTTGCAGTCAGATATTAATTATATATCAATAACACACTGTGTCCAAAAGCGCTGTGCAAAAAACGGTGTTGTCAGAACGCATGGTAGTGTATATAGCCTATGTTTGTTTCAAATTTCCTGGGGTATGTTTCTGCAAAGAACTAACAAAATCGGATAAACTCTGTCGAAGTTATTTAGAAAAAAAGGCTGACATTTTTTTCTGAAACAATGCATTTCTTCACACTTGTTGCCTGCTGTTCACTGGTTTTTTACGACACAGAAAAGCTGGGTGACGTGGACAAGTTGTTGGCGACGGCTGATGAGAGCATGAACAAAACAGCTCCGGACGGTTCCCAGCATCAGCTACTGTCAGACGACGATTCACGCGGACTTGACGCCGAGCACAGCATCGAACTGCTTGTCATTGATGACGACAGCAAGTCTCAGGTATAACTGATTGTACGATGCGATAAGCCTACGTTGAACTTGACGACTTGAGATTATTTTTATCAATGTTCGGTGGTAGTGACTGTGCAGTGTGGATTATTTTTATTTTGACATGTAAATGCCCATAAGTTTGAATCTTGAACTTAGTATTTATTAGCCGAGTGCCGACGTTTTCAGTGGTTACTCAGCGATAAAAGAATCAAGTTAGCAAACTCGCACTGTGTAACGCACTGATGGCATCGAAATGGAACGCCGTTGCACGCACGGGAATGTATAAGTACAAGTAATTTGAGCTAAGCTCGCGTGACGCGCGATAGCATAGGTCCTGCCACTTTGGCAATCAGTGTATGCCTACAGCAATAAGATATTAATGCATCTTGAAAGAGTATTTAAGTTTGAGGCCTCCGTACGGAAGACTCCTTGAATTTAAGACATCGAAACTTAGATTCTTAAAAAAGTACGTTGCATGCTAAAAATGTCATACGCAGGTTGTCCTGGTCCATCTCCAGCTACTTTGGTGCAATTCACTTTTAAAATGTGCGTCGCAGCTGGAAATCGCAAAAAAATCAGTAAAAATCCCTATTTTGGGGATTCAAGGTCATTCAAGGTCATTCGCGTTGACACTAATAAAAAGCTTATCACCAGTGCTTGTTATGATAAGCAGCATATCTGCACCTATCTTCAACCGTTTTCACGCTACTCGAGATAATTGCGACAAAATAACCACTTTTTAGGGGGGTAGCCGTATTTCACGCCATCCTGCGCCGGCCTCCTTGAACCTAGGGGGTCGGGACTTAGATTGCTAAAATTTACGTTTAATGCTGAAAATTTCATACGCAAATTATCTTGGTTTATCTCTAGCAATTTCGTCGCAATTCAGTGTTGAAATGTGCACTGCATCCAGAAATTGCAAAAAATTTACTAAAATTTTTTTTGGGTCGTTTTCAAGGTCGTTCAAGGTCAACGATGTTAATAAATTCAAAAAGCCGTGATTAGTGCTTGTTATGATGAGCAGCATATCTGTATTTATCTGCAACCGTTTTTATACTAGAAAAGCCAATAGGGTTAAACCCCTCTTTGACGCCCTCGTTCGAGGGGAACCTTCGCACCTTGGGGCACGAAATTTTGTCACGAAAAACTAGAGACCTTATGGCAGCCCATGGTGAAGATTTTGTGATTTTAGCTTGCACCGTTTTAATACAGTGCCAGGGTGTGACGGACGGACGGACAGACGGACGGACCCCCAGACGATGGCTACGACGCGCGAAGCATTCTGCTGTCGCGCGTAAAAAATAATATTGTGAAAGATGCAAAATTCAGCCACGTTATCATTATTATGGCACCATTTTTACGTTACGATGCGTACGTTTGGCAGCCTGTTCTTACTTTTCGCTCAGAGCCACATGGGATCATCACATGCAAATTGTTAACCCACATGCCACTAGACACTGGCAAACGCGCTTCGCCTCAGCCCCAGCCAAGCCAGTCGGTACTCGATTTACCTACCATGGACGGATAAAAAGGCTGATTTGACCTTGGCGGACAGTCTGTGTGTAAGGTACTAGATACTATCATCCAGGTAGTGACCACCGGAAGTCAAACCCACGACCACTTGACCGTAAGTCTAGCGTCCTAACTGTTAGCCACAAAGCCAACTAGAGATTTATAGGCCTATAATGGCAGACTTTCGATCTGCTATGGATTTGTTGTATAACACGTTGTGTATACAATTCGACACTACGTCGTTTTGAATTCAGCGGAGTGTAGGCCTATGTGAGACGACGCCGATGGGCGTGTAGGGTGCGTCGATGGACGAAAAATCGTTGGACAACATGAGCGCCGTGACATCGGACACTGTAGGAGCTACTTCAGCGGCCGATCAGGCGGCGGCTGCTGCTGCTGCTGCGGATGAGGAAGAAGATGAGACCATCGCCAGTGCAGCGACATCTGCCAGCAACCTGGACATTGTACTGCGTGTACTGTCAGGAATGTGTGACGGACAGTACACCGACCTACAGGTAAGCTTAATCGTTTTATACACGTTCTGCGTTGAGCAGCGACGTCGTGGGTTAAAAAAATACGAAGTTGGCAATTTTTCGACAGACATTCCCAATATTCCAACAGAGAAGATTACGGGCGCTCAGGATTTTAATTTTGCCCTTACATTTTTTTCATCCTAAAATGGGTGATTTCAGCTTCAAATTTACTATTTAAAAATAACTTCGATAGGTTAAATATTAGAAGGCGGGGGAGCAATTGCCCTCTGAAAGAAAGAACTCGATGTTAACCCAACAACGTTCTGTATTCTAATAAGCAATCTAACGTTTTAACATTGCGTTTATCTGAAAATGAAACTAGCAGTCAGCACACAGCACGGTCACAGCGGTCAACATCAAACGAGGCTTACGGTCAGTTGGATTGTTATTAGCTATGAAAAAGAGAGTTTATGGCCCAAAGCAGCAAATACATAATAACGAAACAATTAATTGATAGCATAGAAGGGTGGCCAAAAAACATATAACCTTGAATTGTTGCACACAATACAGCTAAATGTTAGCCTACATAATAGACGAAAGGTACGTGTAGACGGTAAAACGGCATGCAGTCTCAGCAACAGCCTACAGTCTCTACTGTACGGTCTTTGGTTTATCTCTGCAGCATCTCCATACAATAGGCCTATGTAACGCAGCCGGTAGTACACGTTCACTTTGCTTGAAAAAAGTACTTCATGGACTTTTAAGGAGTTTTCCTCAAGGACCAGAACCAGGAATTTGCGTCAAGGATGAGGACAATTACGCAACTTTACGTCACATTTTCAACATAGACATCATTAATTTGCGTTCGAGCAACTTCAACATTAAATGATCGAGCCTGCTATTAAATAGAATTTTTCTCTGAGCGACTTCAGCGTAGTTGAGCGTCTGAGCCAGTGACGTCACTGAGTGATGTATTTTCAACTGACACTGAGTCATCAGATACAGCGACAGAGTCAGTTGAAACATGAAACTGTACTTGCTTTCCCATCTATACATGCACTGGATTTGCCATCAGCACCAATGCAGTCAGTGATACAGTGTCGTTATCGAACAACTGAATGAACTCCGGATGTGTTGATACACGGCTCATTGTATCAGTACTCAGCAACGTGTGTACGTTCTGTGTAGACGACTGAAGGCAGTTCTGATAACGACCGCGTTTGTACGCGTCGAGTGCCTAAAAGTCGGTTGTTGCAACTACATATTTCGACCGAAATCTTTGCGCTTGGAGAGAGGGTACGATGTGAGATGATTAAGTGCAGACCGCGGCAGTAACACAACTAGTTCAGCAGCATTATATTTTATTGTCATTTCTTGCTTTCGTTTTGTCAATAGGCTAATTAAAATTTAGTTACGTTTCTACTGTTTTTCTGCTTGTTCTCATACCGCCGTATTATGGTGAATAAAGGTGTTCGTATTTTAATGTTATTCTGTACTGACAGAACTACATTCGGGACCAGCCGGACAACGTGGAGTCAGTGAAGCTGGTGACTGAGACGGTGGCGGTACTGGACACGTTCTACCTCAACATTCGCTGTGATACCATTACCACCATCACCCGTATCTTCTCCACGCTCAATGAGTTCACCAGCGGCAACCAGGCTACACGCACAGAGCTGATCGACGCCAAGGTCATCGACTACATCAACGTCATACTGAGGACCCACGAGTTTCCCGGATGCTCTGAAGAGGACGTATGTTTCTTGTATTATTGACACTGTCATAAGGTGCGTACAAAGCTACAGAAATAAAGTAAAATAAAATACAAGAAGCTTAGCTGTCGCTAAGATAGCCGACCGTACTGGTTGTCAGTGAGTTTTAAGGTCATCCGAGGTAGATGATTTTTATCTATTCGGAAAGGGCGTATGCGATTTCCGATTACTGATCAATAGCAACCTTGGCTCTAGCTCGCACCGTTTAGCCACAATAATGCGTACCGACTTTTGAAGCCATCTGAGGTCAATAATTTTAATGTAATCTAAAACGGCGTATGCCATTTTCTATTAGTAATCACAGTGCAGCACGGTAGTGCTGACACTGTTGTAAGGGCAATAGTTTGGGGGTCCTGTAACTCCGAAACCTCTTAACCGATTTCCATAAAACTTGGCATCAGTGATCACATCACCCACCCGACCCCAGGCGCAAAATTTGGTTACTATCGGTTCAATGGGAGCGTGGCTGCGCATGCGCGAAATTTGCCGTTGGACGTCTATTTTTTCCCTTGCGCACGGCTAGGCTTTATTGTCATTTTATCTTAGATTGTATTGTTAAGCACCCGCCGTCCGTCATTATTATACGGTCGCGTTAATAGTCCGCATTGCGTTCCTCGCCCGTTCGCCCGTTGGTTTGTCTGTCCGTCCTGAACAGGCTCCCAACTTCAAAACTGAAAGGCCTTTTAAATCCAAAGATAGCGCGAAGGTTTTTTTTATCTTAAGAGTAACCGATGCGTTATTTTTTTGGCTCAAAATGTCTAAGTCTGAGGTTAATAGGGTCGGCTAAGATTTATATACACCTTTATTCGTCAAATGACTGCAATAAACAGTGCTAGCGAGTGAAAAATAACTAATAACGATAATAATAGTAATAGTTATAGTTTTTAACCCCCGGGATCTTTACTACCAGGGGTAAAAAGCTTTTTAAAAATAATAGTAATAGTAATAATAATAATAACAAAATAAAACAGTTTATCAAATGTTTTGCAAGCTCTCTGGTCTCTTCCAGTTTGCACACTGTTTACCATAGCGCTGAATAGGGCCTATAGTTAGCGACAGATTTTATTACTTTCACCATGTATCTGCGTGTTTAGGTAATTGGTCTGCAGTTGTCAATGGCAAATCTTGTCTATTCACTCATCGAAGAAAACGGACCCAAAGAACTGGCTATCGCCAAGGTTTTTACGATCTGCAGTGTGTTAAATTTAGCTAACAAAGAGTGTAATTTGATGAATTTGTAGTTTGATATAGTCAAGGCTGTGTTAATTCGGGTTTATTCGATTATTCGGCCGCGTTGTTTTTTCATTGCAACTGTAACATGTACGCCGTCACCCTCCAATCCATAGATAGGAGAAAGTTGGTAGGACCCCTCGTCTCAGTTCGGGGAAGCGATACACATCAGGAAAGAACAAGTCAAGTCGATGAAACAAGGGGTTTTATCAACTCCTACACATCTATGACTACTTACTGTCCGTCACAGTGACACCTGGCGGACAGTCGTTCCCATGATGTAAGTAAGTAAGTAAAGTGTAAATTTATCTAGCGCATATTCAAGAAAATCTCTAATAAGCTAAATACATTTTGTCGTCAATATTTCGCGAAAAAGTATGACTTCAGCTGATGTTTGAAAATGACAAGACTCAGTTCTGGGTCACGAAGACTGTCGGGCAGCGAATTACAAGTCGACGAGCCCGCAACAGCTAAGCGTCGACGACCTAAACTGTACAGTTGATAGCCCGGTATGACCAACTTCCGCTGAGTGGCAGACCGCAGATGTTGACGACCAGTGACGTCTGCTGTTAGCGTGCAACTGTCCATCAAGTACGACGGAGCAGTTCCATGAAGGCATTGATACATGAGCACTGCGAGCTTAAATCGTACTTGATCGGTGACATCAAGCCAGTGGAGCTCATCATGCATTAGTCGCGACAAACCACTGTCGTACTTCCGAGTGTTAGTGACGACGCGGGCAGCTGAATTCATCACTCTCTGCAACTTGTCTGTTATGACTGTCGGCAACTCAGCCAGCACAGTATTACAATAGTAAAATGCTTGCACGAGGGTTTTAGTCGACCCGGTATCCAACGACTGCCGGACACGACGAATCTGTCTGAGATGAAACAAGCAGACAGCACTGACGGCTGAGACATGTTTCGCAAGACTCAAATTAGACGACAGAATAACTACTATGACGCTACATGTCCACTGGGCTTGATATCTGTGACACAGTACTCAGTGGCTTCTATCCCCCCAAATCTGGAATCAAAATTGGTCGCAAATCTCCCCCCCCCGTTTTGGGCTAAGGTTTTCCCTAATTTCTGACTCAAGTTTTGCCCTCCATTTTGGGTTTTTTCCCTTTTGGGTGGAAAGTTTTGTTAAGGGTGTAGTTTGCCCAGTGAAAAATAGGAGGAAGTTTTGATCTACAACCTTATCAAAACTTCCCAACCTATTTTTCACTAAGCGTACAGCTGTCCATCAAGTACGGTGGAGCAGTTCCATTGAGATGTCAATACATGAGCACTGCAAGCTTAAATCGTACTCGATCGGCGACATCAAGCCAGTGAAGCTCATCATACGGTATTCGCTGCGCCCACCATGTATAGGGCTAGAAGCCACTGACAGTACTCGAGCTTTCCAGCAGCAGTCGGCGTATCATCGCAACGACAACGCTCCTTCAACTGCGTATCGTCAGCGAAAGCGTGATAGTTGACGCACTGCCTCCTATACTGACGGTTGACGCCGTGCTCATCAGCCTTCTCTTCGAGATCAGCAGTGTACGTGATGAACAACCGTGGGCCGAGTACCGAACCTTGTGGCACAGAGCACGTGACGTGAACGGTATGCGACGTACTACCGTCATAAACGACTCGAATAATTGTCACACAGATACAACTGCAACCATTTCAACACAATGCCACACAACGAGCCGAACTGACGCTCGAGCTTCAGTAACAGGCAGCAGCGGTTGCCGAAACGTCAACCAGTTAGGTCCAACTATAAAGAACTTTATATATTGATGGATTTATTTAACTTTATTGTTTAACGTTTTAAACTATGATTATATTAAAAGTAGTACTAGCAGGAGCAGCATCAACCTATAATTATACGATTGACAGGACGTTAAGAACACGCTTGATCACGGTGCCGTCTGTAGCCTCATCGCATCCTGCTACACCGCACATACGGTCAGCAGCTTTCTATTTTCCCTTTTCTCGCTACACATTTTGTTGTCTCCGAGTCAGATTTAAACATGTAATACTTTTGGGTTGTTTTGTGTAGTGTATTTTAAACTAAATTTTACTAATATTTATACTAATATATTAATTTATACTAACTTATGCTGTAGATTTATACTACTTTTTAAGCACTTTGTTTCGGATTTTAAACAGTTAAAAGTAATACAAACTTTTATACGTTTTAAAAAAATTATTAATTTGAACTTTGTGGTGTTCGGCGTGGGTGGGCCACAATGCTATCAGGATGCCTAAATAACTGAATAAAACTCAACACACGATATTGAGGTTTTAAGAGTCAAAGCCAACTTTATTAATACTAACGAACCAGCTTAACTAAGCAAACGACAGTTTGAACGGTCCAGGGACAGGGTAGACAGAGTGACAGACGGACAGACGGAAAAACTCACAGATACGCAGCCAAGCAACTAGAAGTCCGCAAACATAGGCTAACACATCAGCCTACAGTAACCACTCGACTCGCCGCCACAAACTCAAACCAAACCCCTCTACTCTACGCTAAAGCTACCCTCCCCTAAACTACACAACTCGAGGACTTGAGCTAAACTCAGCTGCCCCAACAGAACTTTAGGACTTAAGCCCACTACGGCTGCCTAAACCAAACAACTAAAACCACGCCAGCATCACGCCAGCGTGCGACTCAATCCGATGTCCGACGGCGAGTAACGGCTCTACGCAGGTCTGCAGACACCCAGCATAGCAGGCCCAGTCACGTGGTCGCAGATGCTAGCCCGTGCTACCTGCGTGACCGTGACAAACTTTAAAAAAGAATAGCAACTTTTTGTTGCTACAGTTATTTTATGAATGGCATGCCCTGCCCTTGGTTGTGAAGATTTTTTTGTGGGGGGGGTGGAACAACCGTCTAGCGTGCGTTTCAAGGCATGTTTAGAGTGACAGAAATGAAATGAAATGGAACGAAATGAAGTAAGCTGAACTTAAATCCATTGGTCAGTTTTTACCTCTCGCGCGCTACGTTCCTAACGTAGCGAAGAGGAGTATATGAGATCAGTATATTATTGAGGACCGATCGACGACCGACCTCTGTTCTTGGAAAAGCCTTCCTGGAAGAACTTCAAACGACCATGTCTCCGTAACGGTGCTAGATAGACGCATGGTCACTATGGACCACCCATAGGAAGTCGACCCCCGGGAGTCGAATGGTCACGTGACCGATAACGTCACGTGACCCCAAAAGGTCAAGGTCGTTACCCCATTATCTTTGAGGCGCCATATTCCCGTAACGGTGGCAGATAGCCGCATGCGTTGGGGTATAACAAGACAAATGACAACTAGCGTCATCGACCATTATTATTTTTTCCTCTCAATTCCAACAAGAAATTTGAGCAAAGCTCACGAGACGCGCGAAAGCCTATAGCATTTCCAGTTCAGTAGTTATAGTTTTGAAAATCACCTATCATTTGGACTCGGCCCATCGGGACCACATCGGCCATAGGCGCGTGTGGCGTTGGCGACGGTGGCGCCTCCTTGTGAATGATATAGACTCTCACAGGCAAAAGTGGCCGAAAATTCCATTAAAAACCCCCTATTTTTGCATTCAAAGTCATTCAAGGTCATTGAATTCGGCGCCAAACGAAAGCCAGTATATGATTTCCTATTGGTGATTAATAGTAACCTAGGCCTTATCTCGCACCGTTAATGAGATACAGCGAGTTATTGGCCAAAAATCGCAAATTTTGACCACCCCCTCTCATTTAGCGACCTCGTTCGGGGTGACCCTTTTCGAATTTATGAAAAAGCTTTACGGTTCTTGAAACTAGAGTCTTCCAGGCAGCCGATGGTAAAGATTTGGAGATCCAAGCTTGGACCGTTTTTGCCTGATCCACCCATGTGACAGACGGACGGACAGACGGACAGAATTGCGATGGCTAAGACGCGCTGAAAGCATAGCTGCTTTCGCGCGTAAAAATCGGACAATATTTTATGAACTTCGGGGAGACAATTTCTAATAACAATATCGACGCCAGTACTATTAGTAGCGTATAATATTAAACGGGTTTCAGTTAGACGCCGGGTTTCTAATACAAGCCGAAAGGAACGAAAAGCTCTTAAAAGAATACAAAAGAAAATGATGCGCGCGAGGAGTACATTAGATTGGTCACAATCTAATAATATTTCTTGTAAAATTTTATTTTAGTTAATTTTGTGTTCATAACGAGTTGAGTTTAGTTCATTTTATTTCTGTTGCGCTGAACACACCATTAGAAAATAAGAAAGCATGCAGTAGGCCTACATTAAGGCCCAGCAGCCCCTAATGCATTAGTACTGTGAAAAAATAAATAATCGTCCAAAGCACTGGTTTAGTTCACCCGTGTGTGTCCGTCTGTCTGTAACTCTACGCATTAGGCTTATTGCAAACAAGAAAGCCTGGCTGTCGCTAGGAAAAACGTGCTGCAACCTATACATTTTCTGTTGCAGCACTGACCTTCAAAATCATTCAATGATTTTCAGGTCATTCAAAAGCCAATATGCCACTTCTTATTAGTGATCAATAACAACATAGGCCTTATCTCGCACCGTTTAGCCACAATAGCGCGTACCGGCCTTCAAGGTCATTCAAGGTCGATGATTTCCATTTTATTTGAAAGGGTGTATGTCACTTCTTATTAGTACGCCTAATTAATAGTAACCTTGGCCCTATTTCTCACTGTTTCCGAAATATGGCCAGTCATAGCTTGAAACTTTCCGTTGAAAATTGAGGCCAAACCGCTGCAGATGAAGACATGGTTACTATTGACAGCCTATAGGAAGTCGCCAACAGTCTGCCATCAGTGTGTGTGTGTGTTTGTGCGATAGGTGAAAAAGCCCAAACTGCGCGATCTGCCGAATATTTGTAAGTTTGTGAAGATAGCTACGAACTCTATGAAACACAAGCTGGTAAGTAGCTTAACACGTTTAATTACTAGCTTGTTCAATTACTTCATGCGCCTAAAACGATGGCTTATTAACATTTTTGAAAAAGAAAACTGCAAACATGCGTGCGCAATAAATGACCTTTTCAGTTTACCACTGCCCCGAATTCGTTTACTTTGTGACACTGTAGGTCTTATTCCATAGTTTCAGAAATATTCGTGGACATTTGCAGACATGTAGCAACTTTCTGTGTGGTTTATAGCTATAACTTACAAGTGAACCAAACGGTTTGATGCATGTCTTGTTGGTCATAGCATCTGTTTTCGCTTTGGTTTTTCTGTTTATTTTTCCCTATTTCCATATTATGCCGTTATTCGATGACGGGCTGAATATAAGCATTTTTGGTTCGATGACAATTTTGCTTGTGCATTTCGTCGTCCAGTTTTAGTAGTTTGATTTGCGGACAGTTACTGCGAACTTTTGTAATCGAAAACTTTGTCTTTGTCACCGCTAAAACGCGATGCCATTCTGTCACATATAGCTTACACGGTTATCGCTATCTTTCTCTTGTGATTTTATGGTATTTCTACATACATGTTCAGAAAAAAATTGGCTACATTTAAATAATTTTTCATTTACTTGTGAATGGCTTGGCATAACACTGGAGGGAAGCTTTTTAACAATGCTAAAACCAAGTTGATTAGAAATTATATGGCAGTTGAGATGAGATAGTGTTTGCTATCAAATACTGGGGGTGCTTAAGCCCAACTTTCATTACGCCGACTTTGCGACTTTCATGATTTCTGTCCCCGACAAAGTTCGCCGAATTTGTCCCCGACTTTCCCCGTGCATCGTAATGGACTAAATTCCATTAGAGCGACACAAACGTGTTTGTCACGGATTTGTCACGAACTTTGTCGCAAACATCTCGACATGTCAAGATGGTTTGTGTCCTCGACTTTCCCCTCGGAAAAGTTTCGACAAAAGTCGGCGTAATGGAATTTGGGCTTTATACAGTATTTATTGCTATGCAGCGTTGGGGCAAACAGGAGGAACTTCGATCAGCGTACAAGGACGTAGGTTTTGCTTATTTTATCATCATGCGTCGGTTTTGCGACACTGACCCGGAAATGCAGCATAAGTACTTCGATAGCGGTCAGAGCTTTTCTTTTTCTCTTTCTGTTTTTCTCTGTTTCTCTGTCTGCTTTTTGTCCCTAAATTTCATTTCTTCAGAATTTAGGTCTGGTTGAATCTAAGCCAAATGCATTTTACCTCGTAATTTGCCAGGAAGTCTTATGAAATATAAGCTAGGCAGTTTGTATGTAGGCCCTATGCGATTGCCCATATCCGTAATGTTCTTTTTTGATTATTTCCGTACATTTGTTTCAAACACTATAATGTGATAAAATGTTTCCTGCAGATAACTGCTCATTTTGTCTGTGCATATCATACGTTTAAGTTTCTCGGGTGTTGCGTGTTAGCGTGAGTCGTAGTGGTGAAATACGTGCAAGCGACTTGCTTTGTCTGAAACTGACCTTATTTAGTGTCCACCTTGTGTTTTTGATTTCGCAGTTTCCTGGTGGACTTCTTGCGGTAGCCTAAACGTGACGTCAAGATAAACTGCAAAGCTGTTTGTGTTTTTCCCCTCCGATAATTTCTACGCCAATAAAATGCGACGTTTCGGTTAAAAATTGTGGACAAGTGTTTTTCTTCTGCAGCTTTGCAGAAAAAGCACAAGCACAAGAAGAACGGGAAAAAGAACGGCGAGGAGAAGATTGATGAAGTTTCGCCGAAACAGCAGAAAGCTTTCAACTACTACGCCGGTCACACGCAGAGCATTGAAATAATCAAAGACGATTGCATTCAGAAAGTCAACTTCCGCGTTCGCGATAAGGTCTGCTTGTTTTGCTTTTGTGAGGTGTTTTTCACGTTTTTTTTCTCGAGTGGGATGTTTTTCTATACTTTTATAGACATGTAGGGGGGCATTTTAGAGTTCGAATTTGGCCGGAATTGGCATTGCGAGTATCATGTGCTTTTGAATGCGTGGCTGCTTTACACGTTTGTGATAAAGCATGCTTCCCGTTGCCGTCTGTCTCTGAAAGCCTACATGTCGAAAATTTTTACTGGACCTCTCAAAAATATAGCTGCATTTTTGTTTGCTTCCGTAGTTTTACTGAAACGGAACCGTTTGCATCTAGTCTGTTATACTACCGTATTTTTACCGGTAGTATTCAGTGTGTTACTTTGTTTCTATGAACTTATGTGTTATATTACATGTATTTTGAATATCGGGAAATAAACGATTAAAAAAATCACAAAACTATTTCCCCCGTTCTTACTTTTTTTGCCAAACTGTAACTGAAAGCATGTGAGTTTTTGAAGTTTTTTTGTACTCTTTTACAACATTATTGTGTTTCCTTTTATTGGTAGAAAATTCTGCGCGAGGAGATCAGAGAGATGGTGAAGTGGAACGTGGACCGCACATCGCCGTCAGAGAAACTGCGCGACTTTCACCAGTGGTTCAAGGACATTCGCAAGGAGATCCGCTATCAGAAGATGGTGCTCGGTAACTTCGTCATGGCATTCATCACTGGCCGATGGTTCGCATATTCTCTTTGTTATGTGTCTGTAGTCGTTGTTGTTGCGTAGTCGTATAGTCTGGCGCGTCGCGCTTATGGGGCCCGTGTGGCCCGGGCCCCAAATATTTTCTAAAGAAAAAAAATGTTTTTGTTTAAAAATATTTTGCACACGTAACACGTTTAGGAGTAAGGTATCTACCTCCTTCTCTCAGTGCTTGAAAATGTGCAATTTCAACATTGATTTCTTGAAAAAAATTTTTGGAGCATAGACCTTAGACCGCCATATTGAGGAGGAGTGCCCAGACTTCATTCTGCTCGGCGCTCGGGCGTTTCGCGCCTTTTGCGTTCGTTCGGCGGTACCTTTGATCTCTTCGTCGTCAGGCCGTAACTTTTTCCCCATCCCCAGATGACGCCCCTAGTGTTTTGATGTCACTTTGCGAAGATTGACTGTTGCTGCTGCTGATGATGATGACGATGATGCTGATGTTCGCGCGTGTGTTAACGTTCTGTACAGGAGCATCTGGTGCTACGCGTGCATGCTGCTGAGTCTCATCATTAACATATTCATGATGACGACGTGGAGTGCTCGAATGTCATTGTCCGAACTGCAGGACTGGTCAGGCGGCGAAGAACTGCCCAACGCACTCTACGAGTTAGTCTTTTAGTCTCCCTAATAAATAAATATATAAACGTAAATAAATGGAAAAAAACATTAAATAAATAGTTAATCAGAAATTAATTAGTCATTTAATTATTTTAGTACATCGTTACAGTAATCGTCGTCATTTCGAGACCCTATTACGTCAGACACGGTAAAATAAAATATGCGGTAGGGTACTGCAAGTAAAACACACACGTAAAAGTATAACGACACACGATAATTAGCAAAAAGGAAAAATTTTTACGCGCGAAAGCAAAATGCTTCGCGCGTCTTAGCCATCGTCTGGGCGTCTGTCCGTCCGTCTGTCTGTCCGTCTGTCACACTCATGATCTGTATCACAACGGCGCAAGCTAGGATCATGAAATTATTGCTGTTACTTTTGGGTGTGTAGTCCAGTTCCCAAAGTGCCGGATGAAAAGTTTCAGCGAAGTTTCATCCTGATCGCGGGAATCATACACAACGTCTTTGCGCTACTTGTCTTCATCGGCTACTTTATGGCGAACCATCCGCAACTGCCCAGCTCCAGACGACTCTTCTCAAAAATCAGGTTAATTTACTTTAATTATTCTTCGAAGTTTTCATGCGGACATTTTTTATCCAGTGTTTTCAGACGCGTAGCTGGAGCTGCTGGTATGGTTAACGTGTTTGATTTTTGCTAAGGGCGTTTATTTCTGTCGCTTTTTACATGCCGTTACAGTAGTTTAGTTAATTCCAGTAACGATGACTAGAGAGGGTTAACTTTAAGCGCGTAAGCTCCTTTTCGTCACTTTCACTGAAGAGTTAACCTTCGTTGCTCTGTTGAGCGGCCGTCCTAGTAATTACGGGTTTTATCCATCTGTCCGTCTATCCGTCCATCCATACATCTGTCTCTCTGTCTAACTCGAAAACAAAAAAGGGCAGAATTTAAACTTTTAGGTCGGTGTGAACGTTTCCAACCAGTGAGTAACCAGTGTGCTAACTTTCAAAACGTTGAAGCTTAGGCTAGTGCAGTGAGCGAGTACGTGGTAATTTTCGGCTGTTTTTACATGGTGCGGTGCGCGCTTAATACACTAAAACATCAACTGGATTTTTACGCGCGAAAGCAGCTACTGCTTTCAGCACGTCTTAGCCATCGCAATTCTGTTTGTCCGTCCGTCCGTCTGTCTGTCACAGCGGTGGATCAGTCAACAACGGTGCAAGATAGGATCACCAAATTTTCACTTTTAGCTGCCTGGAAGACTTTAGTTTCAGGAACCGTAAAACTTTTTTTATAAATTTGAAGGGGGTCACCCCGAACTAGAGCACTAAATGAGAGGGGGTGGGCCAAATTTGCGATTTTTGGCCAATAAGTCGCTGTATCTCAGTAACGGTGCGAGATAGGGCCTAGGTTACTATTAATCACTAATAGGAAGTCGTACACTGGCTTTCGATTGGCGCCGAATTCACTGACCTTGAATGACCTTGAACGCCAAAATAGGGGGCTTTATAGATTTTTTTGGCGATTTCGGGCTGCGACACAAGTCTATATCATTTACAAGGTGGCGCCACGCTACTATCGTTATGCGATCCAGATAGAGAATTTGGTATTTGTATATTAACTTAGCGTGAACACCCTGATTTTCAGCTAAACTACTGAACCGGAACTGCTATAGGCTTTCGCGCGCCTCGTGAGCATTAACTCAAATTTCTTGTTTTTATTAGAGTCACTCACTGAGTTATCTGCAGTTATCGTCATTTATAAAAAAATTGTTCTCACATTTGTACTTTTGTACGATTCTAAAATGAATATATTTTTGGTGACAGTCGTTTCGTGAGCGGCTCGAAGAAGTCGAAGATGAAAAAGCTCACATCGGGCGACGATTCGGAAAAGTCGAGGATAGCCGTCGAAGTCCTCAGCGCTACCACCTTTTATTACGTCGTCAGTTATTTACTTACTTACTTATTTGTTATTTACATATTTTATAAACGAACATTTACTGCATCACGCGTCTTAGAACTACAGCACGACACAGTAAATTTCTTTGTCCTCGAATTTTTTTTCGAGGAGGGCCGTCAAATTTTGAAACCTGGATTATAAAATTGAACATACT
>Ga0209367_1006428_pt1 | contig 16257 bp, 10 predicted proteins | sample WorMetLIZISLAND2_FD_187412 | JGI IMG/M metagenome (GOLD analysis project Ga0209367, IMG submission 187412) | Marine gutless worms symbiont microbial communities from Max Planck institute for Marine Microbiology, Germany - Olavius geniculatus... ... | reverse complement strand
ATTTCGGCCCGGGATTATAAAATTGAACATACTTAGGAGCATCGTGCAAAATTTCGCGGCGATCGGCCCACGGAGCTCGGAGATTACGCGAGGGGAAAAAAAAGAAAATAAACCACAGCAAAACTTAAGTCCGCTTCCACAAGCTATCGCTTACGGGCGGACTAACAAACAAACATCAGCAGTAGAACGTAATGGCCTCGACTTACATTTGTAAGTTGTAACGGAGCCATAATGAACATATCTAAATCCTACAATCCATAGAAATCTGACACTAACTTTCAGACTAATTTCACAGATATCTAGACTGCTAACATGTGCAGTTTTCTTAGTTCATTACAATTTTTTCTAACTTCGGTTCTTGTCATTTCCTTCCATTTGTAGTTTTCCAATCTCAGGCTGTTTGCATGACACATGCTGAACTTGAATTAGCTGATTTTATCAACTGTATGCCATGCCATCACACGTTAAAGTAAATGATACAGTACCTTAAGCTGTTCACGGACCAAGTCGACAACTCGTATGAGGAGGTAAGTAGTTGGCCGAACCATGCAGATAGCAACAAGATGAATATGGTTCTTATCATCACGAAGAAACAGACCCTTTGCCACAAGACCGACACGAACCACTCGAGAGATTAATCTACAACAGATGACAACTTATAGTTGGTCATATGTAGCGTGTAGACTAATTAATTAACTGTACCATGGCCTGGGCCCTAAAACCAAATTTTGTGGCCTAGGCCTTGAAATATGTGGGTCTTGGCTTTGGCCTTGCCAATGTGGGCTTGACTTTTCCGTAAAACTTTGTGGCTTTGGAAACAAATTCAAGGCCAAAATCTTGGCAGATTGTCCTGCAAATGACCCACAAAATTCACTGTTCACCTCCGACAAGTGCATATTCCAAGGTCTTCTTTCCTCACTTAGTTACCATGGGTACCTTACTGTAGGCAACTGATCCTAAGTCCATTGGAAAAAAACAGAAGGAGTTCAATGTTTCATATTTTATCTTCAGCCTTTGCATTGTAAAATGGCCTTGGCACTTGGCCTTCGCCTTGACTGTTCTGGCCTTGTTGACATCACTGACTAATAAAACATAATAAGATGTGACATAGAATGTCACACCTTTAAAAAACAAAGTCAATCATGAGCCACAATGGCGCTAATGTCCGTTTCATTACCCCTCAGCAAGACAGCAGATGATGGTTCATTCACACAGACATGAGCGTGAGTCTGACCACCCTTATATCGCATATTTAACGCATGGAGGTGCAACAAAAACCGTGAAGCCTGGCGTGAACTTGCGGTTGGGTGCAGTGATCCACAATCACTTGACCAAAAAAAGAAAGAGATAGAGAAAGTTCTCTATAACTAAGAGCAATGCATTGATCACTGCATCACTGCATCACCCAGTGACGTGGCATGATAACAGAGCGCAATGGGACCCCAAATTTCATCCTGTCAGATAAAAATCCCCAATTTTGAAACCACAAATCCCCATTTTAAAAAACAAACAAAACTATTTTTAGTACCCATAATCTCTGCAGACTTTGACTGGCTGCTATGTATGGCTAGAAATGAATCATTTATCCAGCTGACTTACCTTACAATTCAAGCCGCTAATGGCTATGACAACAAACGCCAAAAGTGACGTTTTAAGATAATATATTGTAATAAATACATAATAATACGCAGTAACAGTTAGTGCAGACTTTTACATTTATATGTAAAATGGCTGGCTAACTATACATTTAATTGTTCTTTACTGCAGCAATGCAAGCGGCTAGCAAGCTAGCAAACGCAGTCCGCCTGATGATGGCTGCCATCAGTTCAAATTCTCCAAGCTTCTGTCGTCAACGTCCAAATCACCTGCTGACGTCGTCTGTTGTTGGCTATAATGATCTCGACGTCGGGTCGTGCAGTTCACTTCACGTTGTCCCGGAATTACACAGAAATTCTTGGTTATCAACAACACCTTACTGCCAGGTCAGTGAAGGCTTCGTGTCCACAGGCCAGAATCGTCCGATTCGTTTCAATCAGCACTTTCAACGTTCCACGTAGCCTCTCTGTCGGACTACGACCACCTTCGTGGTTTTCAGTATCTCAATACTAATTCTCACATGAGAAATTAACTTTCCTCACTCAGAATATAACGTTTATGAATCTATTAATGGCTCTTCACATCTCTTCACTTCAAATCATAACTTGTAACTGCCGTTGAAGTTAGTGATGCACGGATTCTCAGTTCAGTAAACATTAAATTCTGGCAATGTTCCAGCGTTGTGGTTGATGCCGAGGAAAGCAAGCAAGCAATAAAACGCATAATAAAATCCATTTACTACTATCTTATGCCAGCCTTGCTATAAAATATTGGTGGGCACATTTCACAACCTTACAATCTCTTCTTTTGAAAACTTGCAGTAGTCTGAAGGAAAATGGCTATTACTGGCCTCCCCAAATTCTAACCAATCACCTTGCCACAGAAAAAGATTTTGCATAGACAGATAGTTCCATTGTGTGGTAGCTCATCTCCTTTTTTGGCGGTTTGAGCTGGCCCACAACAGGCAGGCAATATAACAACTAGCCTCTTGCGGTCGTTAAGCTTTTCCAAGACAGCCTCAAGACATTTCTCACACACTGTCACGAGCTTCTGTATACGTTCCAGCTGTCACAAGAAAACAAACATACATCGACTTCCTCACATCTATGACTACTTATTGGCAATAATGTAGAGGTAAATTGCTGCTAGCAGTGACATCATCCTTCCTTCTTCTCCCCTCCCCTTAAACGAAGGCACTTTAATTCAGCTAAAAGGGCTAGGGGAGCTCAGTAAGCTCCCCTCAGTGAGGTTTGAGTCAGAGTCTGACTGCAAACATATTTCTAAGCGTTTCTGCACTGCAGGTCAAGCCTTAAAGATAATAGTTAACAAGAAATTTGAGCAAAGCTCACACGATGCGCAATAGCAGTGGTCCTGCCACTTTGGCAATCAGTGTACAGCAATAAGATATTAATGCGCCTTGAAAAAAGTACTTAAATTTAAGGCCTCCGTATGAAAGACTCCTTGAATTTAAGAGATCGAAACTTAAATTCTTAAAAATGTACATTCTATATTAAAGGTGTCATACGCAGGTTGTCCAGGTCCATCTCCAGCCACTTTTGCACAATTCACTCTTAAAATGTGTGTCACAGCCAGAAATCACAAAAAATTCACTAAAAACCCATATTTTGGTGGTTCAGGGTCATTCAAGGTCATCGACGTTGACACCATAAAAAACTTGTCACTATTGCTTGTTATGATAAGCAGCATGTCTGTTCCTGTCTGCAACTGTTTTCACGCTACACGAGATAATTGCGGTAAATAACCACTTTTTAAAGGGGTAGCTGTCTTTGATGCCCGCCTGCGCCGGCCTCCTTGAACCTACGGGGTCGGTACTTGGACAGCTGAAATCTATGTCTAATGCTAAAAATTTCACACGCAGATTGTCTTCGTCTATCTCCAGCCACTTCATCACAATTCAGTGTTAAAATGTGCGCTGCATCCAAAAATTGCAAAAATTTTCTTAAAAACCCCTATTTGGGGGGTTCAAGGTCGTTCGAAGTCATCGATGTTGATAAATCTAAAAAGCCTGTCACCAGTGCTTCTTATGATAAGCAGCATGTCTGACCTATCTGCAACCATTTTCACACTATCCGAGCCAATAACAGCAAAATAACGTCTTTTTAAGGGGCGCCCTTGTTCAAGGAAAACCCCCGCACCCACGAGCACGAAATTTTGTCACAATAAACTAGACTCCCATGGCAGTCCAAAGTAAAAGTTTCGTGATCCTAGCTTGCACCGTCTCGATAGGGCTGCAGAGTGTGATAAATGGATGGACAAACACACACACACAGACGCCTAGGTCATGGCTAAGACGCGCGAAGCATTCTGCCATCACACGTAAAAAGGGCCAAGCAGTTGTGCCGTATATGCAACATACATGGTGTTCATAAAAAGGAGACCCCTTTTTGTTTTTTTCATAATTCATAATTCCATCGCAATTCTGTCTGTCCGTCTGTCACACGGGTGGATCAGTCAAAAATGGTGCAAGCTAGAATCACCAAATCTTCACTGTCAGCTGCCTGGAAGACTCTAGTTTCAGGAACCGCAAAGCTTTTCCATAAATTCAAAAGGGGTCACTCCGAACGAGGACGCTAAATGAGAGGGAGTGGGCAAAATTTGAGATTTTTGATCAATAAGTCGCTGTATCTCAGTAACGGTGCGAGATAGAGCCTATGTTACTATTAATCACCAATAGGAAGTCGTACTCTAGCTCTCAATTGGTGCCAAATTCAATGAACTTGAATGACCTTAAATGCCAAAATAGGGGGTTTTATAAATTTCTTTGCGATTTCGAGCTGCGACACCAAGTCTATATCTATATCGTCTGCTCGTCCGTCCATTGGTTGAACGAGATAGGGCCTAGGTTGCTATTAATCACTAATAAGAAGTCGTACACTGGCTGCTGATTGGCGCCAAATTCAATGACCTTGAATGAACTTGAACGCCAAAATAGAAGGTTTTATGGATTTTTTGGCGATCTCGGGCTGTGACACAAGTCTATATCATTCACAAGGTGGCGCCACACTACTATCGTTGTGCAATCCAGATAGAGAATTTGGTATTTGTATATTAACTTAGCGTCAACACCCTAATTTTCAGCTAAACTACTGAACCGGAACCGCTATAGGCTTTTGCGTGTCTCGTGAGCATTAGTTCAAATTTCTTGTTTATTTCTCGGTTTGCCCTGTTTCATTGCAACGACCAATCAGCCCACTTCCGGATCTAAATTAGCAAACGTCGGAGTTCGTTTAACGCTCGCGTTGTCGACCGTCATGTGTTTTATAGGCCTAGTCTATCTATAATCTGCGATCTTGTTTATTTATTTATTCCTTCATTCATTTCTATTGTCGTCAGCAACAGCTCATTGTAAGCTATTAGCTTGTACCTTCTGTTCGTCGGGATAGATTTCCTTGTGCTTCTGATGAACAAGAACATCACTGTAATGGCCCAGCCTCTGAATATCAATGTTGTTACTGCCCGGCATATGTTTCTGCAATCAGTACAGTCCAGGCATCAAGCGGCAAAGATATAAGCCTACATGCTGAGCATAATGTAGCAGAAGCAATAGACAAAGACGAAAGTGATTTGGCGAAAGGCGAAATCACTCTGGTAAGTCCACCTGATGCATTGTTTGTATTTGACAGGTGGTAATAAAGTATTGACAGTTTGGATACAATTTAACCCAAAAATTTCTTCCAATAATGGCTCAAGAACCCCCATCTCAAACACAATGCATTATTGGACCCACAGGGGTTCTTGCCAAATGGCATCTGAATCCACTCAACAGTTTAAGCAGGAAGAAATACAGACAGAAATACAGAGAACACACACTGCATCAACCCCATATCCAAATTTATCTAAGGGAGGGGTTCGACTTTACCCCCACGCATGAAGCCAGGAGACCTGGGGAGCACTAGAAGCTCTCCAGTGAGGTCCAAGGCAAAGTCGTGGCCAATAATGCATTTTTGGGCATTTTAACCCCAAAAATTGCATCTAGTGATCATGTCTTAGGAGTATTTTTATGCAGTGAATCCTTGTTCCAACATATGGACGAGAAAGAGGTTGGTCGAACTCATCAAATCCTGTAAAACATCGCCGCTCGACGTTCTGCCGTGTTTGCTGCTCAAGGACTGCGCTGATGTTTTCACACCAGCCATCGCCAGACTCGCCAACCTGTCGCTGCAGGCTGGAATGTTCCCGGCACGGTACAAGTTGGCACAAGTGCTGCCACTACTAAAGAAGGCAGGTCTCGACAGATCGTCGCCGGCAAACAACAGGCCAATCTCCAACCTGTCGACAGTTTCCAAGGTTCTGAGAGGCTGGTGCAGGCAAATCTGCGACCTCATCTGACGAACTGTACAAATTTCAGCCAGTTTCAGTCTGCCTACAGACAAGGTCACTGCACTGAGACCACTCTGCTTGACGTCCTAAACAACGTATACACATCGGCCGATGAGAAGCAGGTCACAGTGCTCATCGGCCTTGACCTCTCTGCAGCCTTTGATACTGTCTGTCACCAGACACTGCTGCAGCGGCTGCAGTCGGAGTTCGGTGTGTCTGGAACTGCGTTGTCGTGGATTTGGTCATACCTGACAGACCGCAAGCAGTTCATCAAGCTTGGTCTGCGCAATTCGCCTGAAACCAAGCTGGAAGTCGGCATACCGCAGGGTTCAGTACTGGGGCCGCTGCTGTTCACTGTGTACTGCAGTCCAGCAGCTGATGTCATAGTGTCACACGGCGTCCGTCACCACCAGCACGCCGACGACACCCAGCTGCACCTGGCGAAGCGTGCTAACAACATAGCTGCCGGTCTGTCCACTCTCGCCACGTGCACTTCCGACGTTAAACTCTGGTTTATGCAGAACGATCTCCAACTGAATCCAGATAAGTCTGAAGCGCTGATGATGGGAACAGCCAACCAGCTACAGTCAGCATCTTCTCTGACATTGGTGAAGGTCGCTGGTGTCGATCTGCCTGAAGCCGATGACATCAAAGTACTCGGAGTCCTTCTAGACTGGCGTGTGGCGTTCGACAAACAAGTCTCGGCCATGGCACGATCATGCAACTACCATGCACAGGCGATCCACCACATTCGACATCTACTGACTATGGATCTTGCACAGACGCTTGCATGCAGTCTGATTCTATCCAGAATCGACTACTGCAACGCTGTGCTACATGGTGCTCCATCCGGCACTATCCACAAGCTGCAGCGAGTACAGAACAACGCCGCAAGGATCGTTCATCAAGCACCAAGACGATCACACGCATATGCACTGCTGAAGAAACTACACTGGTTGCCGGTGGAGCAGCACATCTCTTACAAGCTGGCCTTGCTGACGTTCAAAATATGACAGATGTCAGCACCGGCGTACCTCAGTCAACACATCATAGCACGCAGTGGAACTCGGTCACTGAGATCATCGGATGTTCCACTGCTCCATGTGCCCTTCAGACGGACCGCCATCGGCAAACGATCGTTCAGCTGCGCTGCACCGACAACCTGAAACTCTCTGCCTGCTTCTGTCATTAACTGTGACAATCTCTCTCTGTATTTAAATCTAGTTTAAGACCCACTTAGCTAACTGACCTGCTCTGCCAGCGCCTCTGAAGCTATGGCTCTACGGCGCTATACAAATGTATTATTATTATTACTATTATTATTATTTGTGGCTAAGGGCCTAAATATATTACTAGTACAGTAAAAATGTCACACAAGCCACTGCTTAGAACGTACAGCAGGGAAAGTTGTTTCCTGAGGCTTCACTTTTCTCAGCTCTTCTGCAAAGCACTGCTCCTCCTGCCTCATGCTGCAAATAATGCAATAATAGTAATAGCAGCAGTGAAAGATAAATGGTGTGTATAGCTCTTTATGGAAAACCCATCGCTCCTGCCATATAGGACCACATGGTGTTACCTGCCACCTGACATAGGTGAACGTGTTCCATCTTTGTCCCAGTCAGACAGGCCTATTTAATGCCCCAGAGGGATGGAAGGCTGAGATGACCGACAGTGGTGTCAGTTATATACCAAGCATCAGCCTCACAGAAACTGGCCTCGTGGCCTTCAAAATTAACATAAACGATTATTCACAATCTTACCATTGAAGCTCATTTCTGTTGTGCATTTACCAGTTGCTTACTTAAAACTATGACATACAGAAGTTGACAACCAATAAACAAATGTTCTTTGCATGACTTATCATTAAGAACTTAAGCAGTTAAGGTCCCGTTCTTCCATGCACATTTGATGGCCGATTAAACTGATCTCCGATCGACTTTGAGACTCGATCGGAGATTATCTCAATGACCGTTTTTCCATCGCCAATTAGCGACTGATCATTCATCAAATCTCCCATCAAGTTGCTGGCCGAATATTGGCTGATCAAGTCAGTTATCTGATTAAAACATGGCAATCTGCAGTTCGTTGCTTATTCGCACCAGAAACATCGCTTCACTTTGCCAGTCAGATCAGCAATTCACGCATTAAAATGAAGTTCCAGGTATGGTGAACAATCACTACTGATCAATTTTTACTGTGCATAGTGTTTTGTGAAAAAAGTAAAATGGATAGAAGCTCCCCTATTGACTTATGATAGAATGTATTTTGACAGCAGACGATATGGATGATGTCATTGATATAGTTGCTACGATTCCACTTGCAGCGCATGCTGAGTAATTTAGCACAACACTGCAAATCAAGGTCAGGTGTCAGCCAATCAGATTGGCACAAAGTGGGCTCAGTTGACGGAAAATCAACAAATCGTCGATCATGTAATTGGAGATCAAAAATGTATGGAAAAACAAAACACAGCTGATCGACGATTAACTCAGAACATCAAGTTGATCAGAGATCAGTAAATCGGAGATCAAATTTGATTTGATTGGTGATGAAAAAACCGGACCTAAGACAATATCTTTGTTCTGATGTTACACGATAAGTTTTTTTCTAATGTGCATGGCCTCAGCCTCATGCAGTACAATGTGGCCTCAGCCTAGGCCTTAACAAAATTTATAGGCCTCAGCCTTGTCCTTGGCCTCGCTCTTTCTGGCCTCAACTTCAGCCTTGGCCTTATGTGCCCAACTGGCCTCGTTAACATCCCTGATTTTCAGGCAAACAGAGTTGGACCGGTGGAATTCACCAGTGAATAGAACAATGCGTGGTTGTTTACCTCTTGATGTCATCAGCCACACGTTCAGCCAGCTTCTTCTTCTTCTTCTTGATCTTTATCTCACCAAGCTGCACTTGCTGCTGATGCCACACTCTAGGGTCAACATGTAGAGACGAATCCACCTGGTCCTGTACAAGGCCAGTGTTACTTCTTTATTAGACAGGTGGTATGACGTTGTTTACTTCCAGTCATGGGCGCCATTTTGTTTCTGTTCGTTGTACCCATCGAACGTCTACCAGAGAAAATTTAATTTTAGCAAAGAATATTTAATTTTTTGACCGCACATTTTAAAGGAAAGAAATTCGAAACAGGCAGTTAGTAAGGGGGGGGATTTATTGTGAAATTTTTGAGCTCCGATGCACCGTTTTCGAGATATTTCCAAAAATGTGTTTCTAATTTAGCAAATATTCACATGCAAACAATATGGCGCCCATAGGCCCGATTCCCAGCAGCCTAATCCGTCGGATGACCTGTCTACAGATAAGCACTGGTCTCGGTCCTGTATACAGAAATAACATCATACAATGCACTAGTTGATAAAGTCAGTCCAAAATGGCTTGGTGGCACCACAACCGTTAAGATGTTAGACTCGTGATCAAGATGTCAAGTGTTCGACTCCCGGTCGAGTCACTATCAGGTGGCACTACTTGGGTGGGGACTGTCTGTGCACAGATGGCAGAGGTATTCCCTTACTGCATGTGATGCCCAATAGTTCCGATACAGGTTATTTCAAACCAGATGCATGCTACGGCCTAGCTTTACCAAATTTTACCATAGTCTAGTATTGCAGTTGTCCAGACTTCAGTCTTACCCTCAATACCCAATTTTAAATCTTGTTCTTGGTTTCAAAATATCATATTTTGAAAAACCGAGTCTAAAATGCAAGCCTGCTTTTAACAGCATTGCAACAACAAACAAAAACTGTTACATATTTTTTGACACAAAATCGCAAGTTCACACAAACAGCTAAAACAAAGTGGGTCTGTGCCCTCTACTATACAAGTAAAAAATGGCTCAGAAAACCTAAAATAAAATTTTACAATAAATTGAAAAGTCCATATTTTAGGTTTTTTTTACCAGATATTTGTGTGCAATTTGTAATACAAATCAAATCAAAATTTATATTTTAACCATGATTTCTGAGTTCTGGCATCACATTATTCACTCAACAAAAACTGAAGTGTCATGAAGAACTGTGTATAATTATTGTTATTCTGTGGTCTTAACGACTTCCTATTAGTGATTAATAGTAACCTAGGCCCTATCTCACACCGTTATTGAGATTCAGCGACTTATTAGCTAAAAATCGCAATTTTTTCCCACCACCCTCTCATTTAGCACCTTCATTCGGGGTGACCCCCTTCGAATTTATGGAAAAGCCTTATGGTTACTGAAACTAGAGTCTTCCAGGCAGCCGACGGTGAAGACTTGGTGATCCTAGCTTGCAACGTTTTTAAACTGATTCACCCGTGTGACGAACAGACGGAAAAACAGATGGATAGAATTGTGACGGCTAAGATGCGCTGAAAGCAATTGCTGCTTTCGCGCATAGAAAATTATTAACGCTTGAACAGATCCATTTTCTTCGTACATAAACCCCCCAACCCAAACTTTTAAAAACCTCTAAAAGTGTAAAAAAACTAGAAAACCCTTGAAATGGTTTTAAAAATAAAGCTGTCAAATTAACGCATTAATTAACGTGTTCATGCATTACTAAATTAAAATTTAACGAGCGTTAAAAAAATTCATGTGCATTAAAAAAATTAATGTACATATGTTAATTTATGTTAATTTATTAAATTAAGAGAAAAAAAGCTCCAATATTCCATTAAACTGTGGCTATTTGACAATCGAATGAATTCAAGTAACTAAACTGCAGTTGCCATTCCATCACTACTGTAAATAAATAATGAATTTCACAACAGGCTAATAGATTTCTATGCTAGCTATGACGGCAGTTATGCACTGTGTCTCAAAATAACATCCCCAACATTTTCGACTGTAACTTAAAAACCAATTATCAGATTTTAATAATTTTTGGTACAAATATTCCGAACACAACTTGCCATCAAATGGCTGTTTAGTTTCTCACCTCACCCAATGTATGCTTCTGCACTACTTAGGGAAAGCAGATCAAGCAAAATATGCGTTAAAAAACAGAAAACCTTAAAAAACATCCCCAACATTATCGATCGTACCTTGAATAAAGATTACAAGATTTGAATAATATTTGGCAGAAATATTTCTGTCACAACTGGCTGTTAAATAAGTGTTTTACTTTCCACCTCACCAAACGTCTGCTATTGCACTACCTGGGGAAAACAGATCAGACATAATATGTGTTAAAATGAATGAAAAAACGTCAATAAATTCCATCTGTCCTAATTTGTGGGCTCCAACAGCAGGTCTATTACAAGGTTTGACTGTCATCAGCAGTGTGTCTACCAGATAAAGTTAAAAAATGTTTGTAAAGTCAAGAAGTTACTGGTACAGCCTGGATTGGTCTGGAGCAGAACATTATCGATACTGCTGTCAATGAATGGAGAAAGCGTCTCCTTGCCTGTGTTCGCATAGTGGGCCAATACTTCAAGCAATTTTACTACGGACAGTTGAAAAATAGACAACTGAATGAAATGCCAGCCACAGTGTCAGAAATGTGAAAAAATGTGTTTTATGCATTATGTTAATTAAGCAATCATATCGCATTAGATAAAAAAGTGATATTTCGCTGGTTATGCTTTCCCCAGGTAGTGCAGAAACAAACGTTGGGTGAGGTGGGAAACTGAATGGTCACTTTGATGGCAAGTTGTGTCAGGAATATTTGTACAAAAAAATATCAAAATCTGGTAATCGATTTTCAAGTTACAGTCAAAAATGTCGGGGATGTCTTTTTGAGACACAGTGTACATTAAAAATGTGCTTCTAAATTTCTATATTCTATAGGCACCCTGAGGTAACTTACCTCCCTCCCCTACTCTCCTTCTTGACGGTCCTGGGTGCATTAATAAGGTGTTTATTAATGCATGGAAAAAATGAATGCAGTGCATTAATGCATGTAAAAAATTAACGCTTCAACAGCTCTATTAAAAAACCTTTAAACGTTTCTAAAAAAACTTTGGTTTTTCTACACCAGCTGGGGTCGGATTCACAAACATTTTTATAAGATTCATATTGAACTCTGTCTTAAGACCATCATAAAACAAAAGCTAGAATGTCCTATACAATCATCCTACTAAAGGACTAAAGTCAATTCACAGAATTTGTATTAGACAATTGTAAAAATTGTTGAAAAATATCAAGAATTTGTCATTGTCTTAAAACATGTCTTGTTTTGTGGATTCAATCACTGTCTTAAAATAACAGTATGGGTGAAAAATGTCTTAAGATTATCTCACGATCGTCAGCGAATTGGCCCAGCTGAATGACAATGCTCCGTACCTTGTACCGCATGTAATGATCTTGACTAATGGCGTGTTGAAAACGAGCCGAGACTTTGCAATTGCACAGGAAACAGAAGAAGTTAGACTTCGACTCATCACGATGTCGACCAATTAAGTTAAGACCTAACAAGCACCAAAGCAATTTAATAAAAGGCATTATTGACTTCCACCCATGACTGTTTTCAGCAGGTGACAGCAGCAATTTGCAGTCGAATGTTTTGGCTGGAATTCGAGCCCCAAAGCCAGTGCAGTTGGAACTTGCACGGACGACTGACTGTAGGCATCTCGGCATGTAACCACCACCCAGGTCAACACACATCCTATTCTACGTGGGATGGTGAAATAAGTATCAGACTTTGGGCTAAGTACAAATAAACTGCGATAGCAAACACAGCTGTACCTATCCAACACAATGTGTCACTGGACCCCACAATATATGGCATCTGAATCCGTCAAAACGGTTTAAGCAAGGGGCACGAATGTGACAAACAGATGACAGACTATGCTTTAATGTGCAACTATAGGCAGAATCTCTTGTGCAAGATTGACTCCACATAAAAACATGCATAATAAAAATGAATTTATACACAGAGCCTTAAAGCAACAAGAAGTCCAGTTATCACTAGAAAAAGGCGACCGTACCGCCTACATCCAAAGCCCAGCCTCTGATTTCCAGTAACGAAGAGAAATCAATTTGTCAGAGGTGAAACAGTTCCATGAATGTTATGTTAATGGAATGCTGTCTTGAAAGATACAACGAACACTAATATAACAGACATCGCATGTGGTCACTTCGCCAAGCAATATAAATAGCTACTGTTCCATGCATGTGGTCATATCGCCAAATGATATAAACAGCTAGAGAGTAAATGAACAATGAAAATATCAGATGCAGGTTTTGCGAATATTTCTCAAATAAAAATGACTTACTTGGAAAGACATGTTACAGCCTATACAGTTCCTGTTGCCGTACTGACCTTCAAGGCCATTCAAGGTAAATGATTTTCATGTCATTTGAAAGCCAATATGTGACTTCCTATTAGTGATTAATAGTAACCTAGATTGTATCTCTCACTGTTAGCGAGATATGGCCACTTATAGCTTTAAACATTCCATGCAAAATTGCAGCCAAACCGCTGCAGATGGACACATGGTTACTATTGACAGGATACATGTAGTTGCCATTGCCCTCTCCCATGGTACCATCACTGAATCTCTACGACTTACCGTTCACCCACAATACCACATGATTGGCTAACCAGTGCGTTATTACCCTTCAAGGTCATCCAAGGTCAATGATTTATACATCATTTGAAAGCCAGTATGCGACTTCCTATTAGTGATCAATAGCAACCTAAGCCGTATCTTGCACCGTTTAACCACAATACATCCGTGACAGATGGACAACGGACAGACAGATAAACAGACAGATGGATGACAACTCATGCCAATAGCTTGACCTTTACTAAAGTATGGTCGGCTAAAAATCATTAGGCACTGAAATTCTAAAAGTTTTAGCCTGCTACAGCCAATGAAAATGTACAACATATTTTGTCAATTTTAAATGTAGTCTCTGCTGCAACTGAAATGCAGTCAGTTCAGCATTTTGCCAAACTTCAGATTCCACTGTAGAATATTTGGGTGTCTTAAACGTCTAGCAGGTCACATGAAAATGCAGGACCTAAAACGAACGAATCAACATGAATTTAGGGCATAAAACTGCAGAACCTGACAATGGCGGACTGAATAGCAAGACCTGTGGCCTATGCAAGAAAAACAAAAAAACATACTAAGTGCCCCACTGGGAGCAACAGGGCATAGTTCTAAGTAAGTCACAGGAAAAATTTCTTACTTCAACAATAAGCAACAAATAATTAATAAACAATACTGACCAACAGGCTTGACATAGCTGACTTTTTTAGAAAAAGGAAGATCTGCCTCTGTTGAACATGAATGCATCTTGTCTGCTGCATCGCAATTACACAACAAGTAAATACATGTAATAATTTCTACTGATAATTTCTACTGATAAGACGAGGTAAATCACCCATAGACAACAATGCCCTATCATAGATCTGTGACCCTAAAGGTCAGTGCTTATCTCCATTCACAATGTCTTGAGCTGGTGAAAAAAATTTAGGTGTACAGCTCTTAAGTAGCAAACCCCTCACACAGCTACGAAGCGTCACTTGCCATATGAGATCACACACTGTTACCTGCCACCTGACAGAGGTGAATGCGCCCTGCCTTAACCCCAGACAGATAGGCTGGTACTTGATTTACCTACCCGGGAGAGATAGAAGGCTGAGTTGACCTAGGCGACTGGTTACATACCGAGATGGTTTACCTGCCCACAACCAGTCACCCATCACAATACTAACCGGGCCCAACGTACAGTAACTTCGCTGATCAGATCAAACGTGTTACCACTACACCACGCCATCAACCCAGTAACTGCAAATACAGAACAGAGATAATGATATATACAAATGCAAACAGCGAAGGCTAAATAAACAACTAAAAATTCACCGTTAACATGAAAAAATGTGATTATTATATTTCTAGTGACAGAAGTCTCACTACAGAAGATCACCAGTTTCTTTGTGGTAATTTTTCTCCAAATACAGTGGACGACTTCACTTTCTGACTTTTGACTTTCGCTGAGCCTTTTCACTGAGCCAAAGCTAAAGCTGAACGCTAAAGTCTGTACTTAGACCAAAGTTCAACTAAACGATTAAAAATGGCGGAAAACCGGTAAACCTAACAGAAAATAAATCAACCACTCATGCTTGGACTTGCTTATTTAATTGCAACGCGCAACAAATGACGTAATTACGTAACGTCCTACGTCATTGTGTAGCCAATACGGCGTTTATTTTTGTTACCAGACTGTTTTAATTTACTAAACTATCCGTGTTAGTCGCCATGTTTACGCTCAGCGAAATAACTTCACTTTTTGACTTAAGTAGGTACTTAGACCGAAGTTTAGGTTCAGCAACAGTCTCAGCGAAAGTCTAAGTCAAAAATTGAAGTCGCCCAATACAGTGAGCAAGTATGCCAAATTTCTCAGTTCACTGCAGCAAATTTTCTTAACGCGATGACGTCGTATTCACCAAGTAAATTGAAGAACTTTTGCCAATTTTTTTGGATTATATAGAGTACAAAAATGACTACTACTCTCTGTATCAAATGTTCAATATAATCACCAAGTAGGCTCAAAAGTGATAAGAATAAATTTTCATGCTGCAGCAAAGTTTTGCTGATTTCTGTAGTAGTCAGTCGGTCAACAAGTTCAGCAGTTTTGTCAGAAAGCTTCACAAACATGGTTGAAGCCCGAAAGTAATCTCCAGAAAGCATCAAACTCTGCAAATTTTTGCTGAAATACAAAAATTCTGCGGAAACATGCAAATTCCGTAAATTAACTCAATATTCTGTAACCCATAGAAAACTGTGATCTATAATCACCATGCCGAGTTGCCAACTGTATTTGTGATTAACAGACTTACTACACCGTGTCTCAAAAAAAACTAAGCAGATTTGTTTTTGTCAGAACTGCGTCAAATTTCCACCGATTTTGATAATTTTTGGCAGGAAGATGGTAAACGATCCAAATATATGCGAGGTGCACTCATTTTCCACCTCACCTAATTTGCGTCATCACCTTACCATGTTAAACGCAAATGTTCCAAATGGCTACATAACGCCGAATGTTGTTATCTGCAATAAACTTTTAAAGACTTAATTAGCGCACAATAAACAAAAGGTGCTTTATTTAGCAAAATTATAAGAAAAGTTTATCGCTCCAAAATTGCTGACATCGATGAACTCAAAACACGTCTCGTCAACGAGTGGGCGCAGTTCGTCCAGTCGATCATTGATGCCGCAATCAGCCAGTGGCGCCACCGTCTGAGCGCTTGTGTACATGCACGTGGGGCACACTTCGAGCACAAGTTCTGACAATTTTGAACACAGGTGTTATAGGAACTTATAATTTTGCTAAATAAAGCACCTTTTGTTTATTGTGCGCTAATTAAGTCTTTAAAAGTTTAT
>Ga0209367_1006426_pt1 | contig 16261 bp, 6 predicted proteins | sample WorMetLIZISLAND2_FD_187412 | JGI IMG/M metagenome (GOLD analysis project Ga0209367, IMG submission 187412) | Marine gutless worms symbiont microbial communities from Max Planck institute for Marine Microbiology, Germany - Olavius geniculatus... ... | reverse complement strand
AGCAAAACAAACACTGTCAAAGCTACAGTGGTCTCGGAGAACAGGCAACACATAAAGATATCAATTTCGTAGCATAAAATAGTTAAGCTTACTTACTTATTCGCAGTAGTGCCTTGTGACGTCATTTTTACGTCATATTGTGTTCACTTACTTTGTTTACCAGTAATAATTTTTAGAATAAATCGTTTGATATGGGCAGAATAACAAAGGATGATCGCTGTTTGATCATGGGCTTACGAACTGAGAACCGTTTTGCTAGGTAATGTGGTCACACAATAAAGGTGCGGTGGGTGAAAGAACTTTACGTTTATGCGCCATAAATTTCTGCTTGTAACAGTGAAAGAATGGTTAAAATCGGTGCTGAATTACCGAAGTTATCCCAAAATAAAACTGGGTATCCGTTTTTTTGAACCACCCTGTAGTCGCCACTGTGGCCAGATTAGGGACTAAGCGGTATCGGTAGGGTGTCAGACTTACGATGGAGAGGTCGCGGGTTCAACTCCCGGTCGGGTCGCTCGCTATCAAGTGGTTACTACTTGGATGGGTGATTGTCTACGGACAAACAGCCTAAACCGTCTGGGTAGATGACCAATACCAAGGTCAACTCAGCCTTCCATCCATCCGGGGTAGGTAAATCGAGTGGCTGGGGAAGACAGGGCGCGTTCACCTGTGTCGAGACAGTTGAGTGACAGGTAACATTGTGTGGTCCCATAATCATCATCATCATCAATGGATATCCGAAAGCAGGCCGAAGGCCTCTATTTCCGTCTGAAGTAGATAACTTCAACACGAATATCAACAAAAACTAAACTAATACTGTTTTTACATTGACTTCCGTTACTAGTTGACGGATTTATAATCATAATACAAACTAAAACCACGCCAGATCAAATCTAAACGTCTCTTAAAACTACTAACACTGCATGCTGATACAACATCATCAGGTATTGAGTTCCATCGCTTAACAAATCTATTTACAAAAAAAAATGTTTCCGGAGATCATATTTGCATAACTGGGGCACCAATTTATATCTACGACCCCTGGTATCATATCGCTTTTCTAACATAGATTTATACTGCAACTGTAACACAGAATTGGTATCATACTTGTTATTTACATATTTATATAACTGAAACATATCTCCTCTTAATTGCCTACAGCGTAAAGTTGGCAATTGCAAAACACGTAATCTTTCTTCATAAGAACGACTAGAAAGACCCCTGATTAATTTTGTTGCCCTCATTTGGACTTTTTCAATTTTTTCTATATCACATATCCTTCTAGGAGCCCAAACAGTATTAGCATATTCCAAATGTGGTCTTATACAGAACAACAGAACATTTCCGAGATAATTCTCGGAAGTTTCTTTGCATAAGTTTCAACATAGAATATGCTTTACTGACTATATTGCTAATATGTTGATCAAACAATAAAAATGGATCAAACAGGACTCCAAGATCTTTATACGACTCGACCTGTTCTAATGGAACACCATCTATTTTGCATGTGAAACTATTGTTCATAGTATCATACTGACGTTGATGGAATGACATTGATTTACATTTCTTTGTACTAAGTTTAACTAGTCATTTGTGAGCCCAGTTTGTGAATTTATCTTTTTTTGACTGTAATATTTCTGCGTCAACTATACACTTAATATGATTATCTAGCCTTGCATCATCTGCAAAAAGATAAATTTTGGCATCTTCCCTGCATGACTCAAAGTCATTAATGTAAATAATGAACAAAACAGGTCCAAGTATTGAACCCTGAGGGATGCCACTGAGAACATCGGACCACTCTGACATAATGGCAGGTGACGCTCCGTAGCTCCGCGATGAGTTTCCCATAATTACAGCTATGCACGACCTTTTAACCTTTAGGCCTAACCTTTAGTGTCGTTTCCATTCCAGCACCAAATGCAACAGCAGAGAAAGAAAAACATGTTGACAACTTGCAACAGTGGAGAGTTGGTGAACACTGATTGGCCTAACGTGAGATAAGAGATAATCCATTGCGTTTCAACATGGCTATTACGTGCTGTAAGTCATATGAGAAATAATCACAGTTAGTTTACCAGATATTTCTGGCAGAAGACCCCTAGTGAATTGGTTTAGGACCCTATTTTAAGAGATTACACACAGTTGAATGATATCACGGAACACAAGTAAACTGTGTTGTTTAAATTGCTTCACACAAGTACTCGCAGCGACAGTGTTACCATCGTGAGTTAAAACAAAAAATTTGAGCTAATGCTCACGATCTGTTCGCAAACTGTCAGTCTGTCTCCAGCCATTTCCTCGTGACTTTTACAGGGGTACCACTCTTTGATGCCCTCGTGTGCAGGTTTCCTTGAACCTAGAAAATCGAGACTTGGACCGTCGTAATCTACGTTCAATGCTGAAAATGTCATATGCAGCTTGTCCATGTCTATCTCAATTGGTTTCGGCGCAATTCGCTCTTGAAATGTGTCTCACAGCTCGAAATTGCCAAAAATCCATAAAACCGCCTATTTTAGCGTTCAAGGTCATTCAAGGTCATTGAATTTGGTGGCAGTCGGGAGCCAGTGTACGATTTCCTGTTAGTGATTAATAGTAACCTAGGCCCTATCTCGCACCATTATTGAGATACAGCGACTTATTGGCTAAAAATCGTAAATTTTCCCACCCCCTCTCATTTAGCGCCCTCGTTCCGGGTGACCCCCTTCGAATTTATGGAAAAGCTTTATGGTTTCTGAAACTAAAGTCTTCTAGACAGCCGACGGTGAAGATTTGATGATCCTAGCTTGCACCGTTTTTGACTGATCCACCCTTGTGACGGACGGACAGACAGACAGACGGACGGACAGAATTGCGATGTCTAAGAAGCGCTGAAAGCAGTAGCTGTTTTCGCGGGTAAAAAGTAGCCTACATGGGGCTGGAAGTTGTAATATTTTCCCACAGTTTTCCGTCAGCCAAAAATTTAAAGTGGGGAACTGCCCTCATTGGCCTTTCCCTCTCAGGACGCCACTGAATACTTGCACTGTTATCTAAACTCACAAATTAACCAAATTTCAATAAATTATGGAGAGCTTGTATGACTTAAGACTTAGAATTTAGAACTTAACTTTTTAGCTACTGAATCGTATAGCTTCCTTTAAATCACATTTGTGTTTACCACTGGCGTAGCCATAAGGCTCTACACATGTCCAAAGCACTTTAGTTTCACAGAAAAAAACCCAAAAATTTTTCTTCCCCCAATGGGCATAGTACCCCTGCCCACACCTCACCCCTTAAGTGCTCCCCCTATATCCAGATCATGGCTCTGCCACTGGTGTTTACTGTATAATTACATCAGCATAGAGGCTGGACTCTATGGGAATGGTTCTGTGTGTTCAGAGCCGAAGTCAGACAGGAAATACTTTCATGGCTGACGACAAAATACGTCTGCGCTGTATGACATCAACTGTTCAGTTTCATTTACTTACTAAACAACGAACACTGCTCATCAATTTGTCATAGCAGAAATATTTCAATTATGTCTATTGTGCATTGTTAACACCCAGGAGATTATTCCCTTATAGTAACTAGGCCTAACACACTGATAAATAGCATTCTATTATTGAAAGCCGGCTGGTAACATCAGTTGCTGTGTTTGACATCCATGAGGTGAACAGTCGACAAATAGTAGGAATATTTTTCCTAGAAAAAAAAACAAATGCAAATTGTGATGCGTGTAAACTGTTCGTGTATTTTGAACAGCTAATGCAGTATGCTTCACATAAATGTCCGTAAAATCGGTTTTGTATGTAACGTACATGTATAATGTCTATAAATGTCCATAAAGGGTGATCTTCTGACGATTGCCAAAAAATATTTGTGTATAAAAAGCTTTCAGCGCCTTGTCTTCTTCTTTGCAGTTTCTGGACACAGCAAAAAACAAACAAGCATACAATCAACCACTGCAAATAAAGTCTTAGGTTAAATAACAAGCTACAGTCACACAGCTTTATTTGCTGATTCGTTGACGTTTTACCGTTCACAAAACATCAACAAACAAATAGGTAAAAATAAAGGTTGTAATTTGACAAACTTATACACCTTTTTAACCACATAAACTACCATAGAACAAAGACAACAGTACTGAGAGAGCACTGCCTATCAGCCAGTGGCTTCTATCCCCCAAATCTGGAATCGAAATTTGGCGCAACTCCCCCCACCCCAGATTTGGGCTGAAGTCCCCCCCCTAATTTCTGACTCTTCCTCCATTTTGGGCTTGTTCCTCCTCTAGGGAGCAAGTTTTGTTAGGGGAAAAATGAAAAAAAGGGAAGTAAAAAATAGGGGGAAGTTTTGTTAAAGATGCAGATTGAAAAATAGGGGTGAAGTAAAAAAATTAGGGGAGGGAAGTTTGCTAAGGGTGCACTGCAGATTGTCCAGTGAAAAAAAGGGAGAACGTAAAAATAGGGGAGAAATGGTAAAGGTGCTAGGGGGAAGTAAAAAATAGGGGGGGGAGTTTAAATCTACAACCTTATCAAAACTTCCCCTCTTGATTTGGCACAAGATAAAAACCATTGCTAATAGCAGCAGAAAATATAACACAATGCAGTTGATAGTTCTAGTTACAACCTAGGTTTGTATATTATACTAAGTTGTTGAGTACAGCTAGATGTGGCTGATTCACTTGATCGACTGAACTTGGAAAGATCACCAACTATTAGGTGATTAATCTAAGCCTCTGCCCCCTTGCTGCGACATTCACCTTTCACCAAGTGCAAAAAGAAATCAGTTGATGCACGAATCACAAACGTTTGGTGAAAATCCAAAAATAAATACCACGGATACTGATGGAACAATGGACCGACAACATGAGAACATAATGTGAGCAGCGGTGCCTAACATGACTGAGTCCTCATGAGGCAACATTTGTTGAAAGCTGAATTATTGAGAGAGATGACTTAATTCGGAGTTACAGCTAAAAAGATAACCACTTTCTATTAAACCAAAAGTAAACCTACAGCAGCAACAGTAGTAATGGCAACAGTGGCTTATTACTGTAATGGCAGGCCGTCCATCTTACGATAAGAAATCAGGTCGCGCATTGAACTTCCAGTTGGCTGGCCATAAGGTGAATAATACTTGGATGGACAAATGTCTGTTAACAAACAAGTGAACCATTTCGGTATATAACCGACCAGTGTAGCCACGCAGCTCAACCCAGCCCAGCCCTCCATACCTCCAAGATAAATCCCAAGTATCGGCCTGTCTGGCTAGGCTGATGATGGGACACGTTCACCTGTGTCGGGTGGCAGGAAACACTTAGTGATCCCATATGGCAGGTGATGCTCCATATAGCTCTGAGGGCATGTGTTCAAGTGAACAGCTACACCTTTGAACCATTCAATGGTAGTAGTACTCGTAGCAGTAGCAGTAGCAGTAGCAGTAAAGCAGTGTAGAGCAGTCTGATCTGTTACTGACTTTCTGTAGACGTTCGTAGAAGTCTCTTGCTGTCAGAATCTGCAGTCTTCTTAATTTTCTTCTTGTTGTTAATATTCGTGTGCTTCGGTCTTTTCTGACTGTTATGAGACTCTGATGTTGTAGTTGACATGGGCGCCATACTTGACCATAGACTGTCGTCAGCGTCCGCATCACTCACAGTACTATGCAGGCTCTGCACACACCCATACAGCTTATCATAATAGCATACATGTCTCTTGCAATAAGCGTAACGGTAATGCGTTTCATCCAATCAACGAAGTTACTCTACGCCGGGCTGGATTAGTACTTGGATGGGTGACTGCCTGCAGGCAGGTAAACCATCTCGGTATGTAACCAGCCACCTAGGTCAACTCAGCCTTCCATCCCTCCGGAGTAGGTAAATCAAGTACCGGCCTATCTGGCTGAGGTTAAGATGGGGCACGTTCACCTGTGTTGGGTGGCAGGTAACACTGTGATCCCATATGGCAGGTGATGTTCCGTAACTCTGAGACGGGCTTCCCATAAAGAGCTATATCACCACGTTTAACCTTCATATCTTTACCAGATGCTGACTGATTTTCCAAATTTTCACTGAGGGACTCAGCAAAAAAATGGAAGAAAACGATCCTCACCACATCTAAAAACAGATACAGACAACAGCTTAGGGCCGTGTTTTTGACTCGTGGTGTAATGTCAGCTCACTTGGCTGATATCATCATCGTCATCATCATCATCAGAAATGTCATCCTGCCACGGCTGCAGCAGCACACAGTCCGACACACTGTAGAAAAATTTAATCAAAACCCCTTCATATTTTCAGTAACAAATGGACAGACACAAAAACTCGATGTCCTTTGTTTGGTGGAGGAAAAATAATTTTCATCAATTAATTAATTAATAGCACTGTTATCTGTGGGTTGGTAAATTACCGGCTGCGGCATTACAGTGGATGACAGATGAGTCGTTGTAGCAGTGTCTTCATCGGTCACCGAACGGCAAGAGTTCTCAGTGAACAGCAGACGATTGAGACGTGACTTCAGATAGAACTAAAACAATCGCCAAATACGCTTGTAAAATATGGTTGTAAAATTTTCATTCTTTGAAAAACAAAGTTCGGAAAACTTTGGGGGGAGGTTAAATTTTCCGACTCACACTGCACTGTACAACAAATATGATAACCAGAAAGAGCGCATAACTCTACCACTTTTCCTTTATGTTCACCAGGTGGCAACATGCTATTCGGTGAAGGTTTTCCCTATCTGGCAATGGTAGAAATCCTTCAATCCTATCCGAGATCTAGAGGCCGATCCGGATCACTGCCAAAATCTAACAACCTCCAAGCTGAGACAAGTCTAACCTTCCCTAAAAAGATTCAGTCGAATAAATCTGTAATTTTTGCATAATGCTGCTAACAAACAGACGGATAAGTAAATTAATACTGGGTAATCACACAACCTCCCTGCCACAAATAACAACTCCATTTGCCACTTGCCGATTTTGGCTAAGTCCCGCCAATTTTGCTTAGTTGGAGCAGGGCAAGATGAACCACAAAACAGCAACTTTAAACAGAATTTTGAATAATTTTAGCGGAAGCAAAAGACGAACCTTGTGAACCAGCTGCCTGCTGCTGATATCGTAAATTCTGAGAAATCGATCGAGTCCACAAGCTGCTATCAGGGGTTCTGTTGTGTGACACGCAATCGACCTAATGCTGCCTTCAGCACCTTTGTACAGCTGAACCACACTACCTGCGACCCAACAGAACCAGTGCGTACTAATTAACCACTGTCTATCAATCACCAATGTATACTAATTAACTAGTGTCCAGTAATTACGAACAGGTACAAATTAACCACATACGTCTATTAGTTGGGCTATCACAGGCTCCATTTCCTGTACCACAGTAAGTGGCCATAAGTGAGTAACCAAGATGGCACCACTGCATAATTACCAGCAAGTGGCTGACAAGATTAAATGCATGTTTGTGAGAAAAAAATACTAAAGAAAATTATTTGTAAAAATCAGTAACTGGTCGAATAATTTTTGGCTTCAATGAACAATTTCAGTTTTTCAACAGGGAGACATATAAGCTGCAAATATAAGCGAAAGGCAATGGCACTTAAATTCCGATGACTGCTCCAATTAAATCTTCTTGCATTTCGACGTTGGTCAGTTTATTCCGGAGCCTCAATTAAATTGTCTGCCATATATTTTCTGTTACATTTATGTCTTATCTTTGCACAGGCCATATCACATTAGATATCCATTTTTCCATTTTCCAGTTTTTTTTGGTTAATTTTTAGTGGTATGCTGGAGTTTACCTTTGTGGAATATAAAAGGCTTTCACAGCATAATTAATAACAATCAGCTACAAATTAGCATCTAGAATATATTTATAGATTTCTTAGCATCAACAATACTATAAGCTGAAATCAGTATTTCTATGCTATTGTAAGTTATGCATCCTAAAAGCACAAAGGGTATTTGTGAAGGAAACCATTTTGCCCATACATTCTGGCAGCCACAGTTTGTGGCTGATTCCCATAGTATTTCTGTTACAATATTTATTCAAAAACTTGAAATATACGCACGACTGTCTCCTACATATTTGACCATATCAAGATGAGTAAAATTTTTGTTCAGTAACTTAAACCAGTTATTTTAACGCAGGCATTTTTTGATTCATTCTTTCCTCACCTGTTCACAATTATCTGCTCATTGAAAATAAAGTTATGCACACAATGACGCCATTTTGATGTCAGTGCATGCTCACGTAACGTTGCTACTTAATGCGATCCAAGAATAATCAATATGGTAAACAATTCGAAATTTTGGCTTCAATGTTTCTGCCAACGCTTTGGGGAGGCACATTTTTGCCTATGCATTTTGGCAGCCACACTTTGTGGGCAATTTTCTACAGTATTCCAGCTATTTTTTTAAAAAAAGTGAAATATATGAATGGTGCTTTCCTAGGTATTTGTCAATATTGATACGAGCAAAACCTTCGTTGATTAACTAGAGACAATCATTTCAACACAATCCCTTTCTGATTTTTGCTTACTTTAACCTTTCACAAACATCTATTATGCGTAGATACTATTATGCACATAATGACGTCATTTTGACGTCAGTACATGCTCAGGTAATGTAGATACTTTAGGAAATTCGTAAATAGCCAAAATGACCAAATATCAGAAGTGTATGCTCAAATGTTGCTGCCAACACTTTGGTAACGCACACGAATTTTTGCTGCTTAGTTACTCACTTCTGGCCACTTACTGTACACATGCAGCATATTCAATGGACGCTAGAAACACACTGAAAGCATTATGCGCCCTGATTCTTTCTGAGACTTTGGCGCTTTATAAATCATTTACTTACTTACTTAATTACTTACTTACCTCGCACAAGTTACAACCCCCGAACATTGGACAGCCAGCCGAGATTTATACCCCTACCCTCCCCAGCAAGCAAGAAACATCTTGCAGCAAGACTATGTGCTAAGAACACCACTAGAATCAGAAAGCAGCCAGCAAATAATTTAATGAAACATTAAATAAAAATGTCTAGATAAAAAGCTGTGCCGATAAAGACTGTAGTAGATAGTGGGCGCAGACCTTGCCGACGCAAGTCAACCAGCGCCAGGCCGCCGTAAGAGTTAGCAACAAACACGCGACTGCAAACCAGCAACATGCCAATCAGTCAATCAATTTATCATTCAATGAAAGTTGCCATAACAGTGAAGCTACTTCAAGGTTACTAGTAATTAGTAACATAACGTAAACTCTGAACAGCACCCGGCTTTTATACATACATGTACAAGTTCCTTCGACCCCTGGCCCGTATCTGGGATTTGGCCTTTAAGCAGAACTAGCACTCATTACTAAAATTCATTAGTACAAGTTATTACTACTACTACTACACATTCCTGGGACCCAATTCCAATTTCAATGCAGGGCAGGGCAGCCAGTGTCGCATTGACAACAATGAATTCACACTGGGTAGTGCATGCGTCAGCTCAGAAAATTACTGAGACCACAAAATCATTGAAAATCTGTTGTTTCGTCTTTATTTTAAAATTCTAAGTTGACAAACTGAAATGATACATCAACAGCAAGTGGGCTGCTTGAGTCATGCAGTTACTGAACGTGGTGTTCGCATATGGTGTCAACGTCCACCGCTTGCGTTTGTGCTGCAGAAGGACATTTTGAGCACATGTTGAAATAAAGATGATGTGATGTGACACGTGTGACTTTTTAAGTGATAATAATTGCTAATTGCGTTTGTCGCTATTCACTATGATTTCTGAGCCGACGCATATGCTAACTGATAGGAATTCATTGTTGTCAATGGCCAAACAACGACTTCTGCTTTTCACACGGTAATGTAGCGACAACGTTAAGGTGAGGTAGCCAAAACTACAGACCTTTGCATCAAGCTTTTTCTTAATGTCACATGCCAAAAATTATTGAAATTGGCCAATGTTTCACGGAGCTATTAAAAAAATAATAGTGCCATGTTTTTATGGACCAAGGTACATCGAAGGTAATTCTGTTTTTCAATAGTTCACTTGCCAGCGGCAAAACAAAGAATATTTAACTGCTGTATTTAAACATTGACTTTAGTCATGTAAAGAATTTCTTTCAGAAAATTTTGCTGAAAACCGCATGACTCTGTGATGTACGGTTGCAAAATTATGGTGCCATAAACTTTGTGCCGTTTTTTTTTGGACCACCCTGTATATTATGGTTATATCACCACTAGCTACCATTAGATAGTTAGAGTAAGACTACAGCACACAACCAGCAATGTGTCAGAGGTGTAAAGCTGGACTTCTTGAACAACAATAAACAACAAATATGAGCTAATGCTCACAGGATGCGCAAAAGCATATAGCAGTTCCTGTTCGCAAACTGTCAGTCTCTCTCCAGCCATTTCATCGCAGTTCATTCTTGGAGTGCGCTGCAGACGAAGATCGCAAAAATCAATAAAACCCCCTTTTTGAAAGTTCAGAGTCTTTCATAGTCATCGATGTTGATACGACTTAAAAACTCATCATAAGCGCTTGTTGTGATAGGCAGCATGCCCATGGTGATCCGCAACTGTTTTCACGAAAGACTGACCAACAACGGTAAAATAACGACTTTTGCGGGGGTACCACTCTTTGATGCACTCATGCGCAGGTTTCCTTGAACCAAAAAAATCGAGACTTGGAAAGTCGAAATCTACGTTCAATGCTGAGAATTTCATAGGCAGCTTGTCCACATCTATCTGAATTGATTTTGGTAGAATTCACTCTTGAAATGTGTCTCGCAGCCCAAAATCGCCAAAAAATCCACAAAAACCCATATTTTGGCATTCAAGGTTTTCCAAAGTCATCGATTTCTGTGCTAATCGAGAGCCAGTGTACGACTTCCTATTAGTGATTAATAGTAACCTAGGCACTATCTCGCACCGTTTCTGAGATACAGCGACTTGTTGGCTGAAAATCACAAATTTTCCCTACCCTGTCCTATTTAGCGTCCCTACTCGGGGCAACCCCTTTCGAATTTTTGGAAAAGCTTTACTGATCCTGAAACTAGAGGCTTCCAGGCAGCATACGGTGAAGATTTGGTGATCCTAGCTTGCACCGTTTTTGACTGATCCACCTGTGTGACGGACAGACAGACGAACAGAATGCGATGGCTAAAACGTGCTAAAGCAGCAGCTGCTTTCACGCGTAAAACAAATACAAAATGGTGGTAAAATAAGTGGCATACTGTGGCTTGTTTGGCTGCAGACAAAGTGATGTCAAGGGAGAGTCTTCAACGCTGACCGACAAAACCGGACGACGAACTGAACTCCCCGGGTCAAACAGACGAACCTTCACAGATAGACACCTGTGATTACTAACTCTATACAATCTACACGCTAATAGACTACAGCCAGCTCACACGTGTGGATTTCAAACACACAAATACATGCAGCTATGACATCATGTCTCTAAAAACGATCCCCAACGTTATCAACTGTAACTTGAAAAAGAATTTTCAGAATGTTAACAATTTTTGGCACAAATATTCCTGACGTAACTGGACATGAAATGACTATCCAAGTGCCCACCTCACAAACAGAGTACATCACTGCTTTTTGACTCATATTGCATATTTGCTAAATGTCTAAGAAGAAAAGAACCAAAACACCGGGTACACACAGAAATAGCAAAAACTAGAAATTTGAGGCAAAGCTCAACGTGAGTCCGCCCGGTGCCCTAAGTCCGATCGGGGGAAATTAGGGGGAAGGGGGTAAAATTTTATCGGCACCATAGTCACGTGGCCCGAACTCAAATGCATTGGCATACGCCGAACGCGCATTGTCGACTTAGGGTAGGTCAACATTAGCGCTTATAACTTGGTTCGTAGTGAACGGAATTTCACAAAAAATTTTTTTTGTTCAACGCCGAAAGGATCACTCTCGTCAACGCCATTTAGATTATGTCGTTATCTTCATCGGTTCCAGAGATATTTGCGCTCAAACTCGAAAGCTGTTGTAAATCGCACCGATTTTTGCACATTTTTTGCCCTCCCAAATTTTAAGGGGGGCGGCGCCCCCAAAAGTTGTACTTGCATTAACACCCCCACGTAAAGACACGTTAAGTGCCAAAGTTTCGTCAGGCTACACCCCCTAACTCCGAAGTTATAAGCGCTAATTTATTACATTTAAGCCAATTTTTGACTCCCCTTTGAAAAAAGTTGTAAGGGGGGCCGCCGTCCCCGGTGGGGGGGTGCGCTACGAAGACTTGGTCATTCTCTACCGCGTGTCAAAATTTCGGGGCACAGAACCCCCTAGGGGCCGAAATATGTTCTTCCGAAATATGCGCTTTAGGTGGGTACGATTTCACATCCAGATCTCCAAGGTTCCTGGACCAAACTTCACCGGACTTGTTTCGCCTAACGCAGGAGGAATCACAATAGATGGAATAAAAATCTGATTTTGAATATCTTCATCTGTTTCGGAGATATTCGCTGCCGAACTTTGAAGTTGTCCAAAATCGGGCAAAATTTTGCATGTTTTTGGCCCCCAAAATTTTTTTGGGGGAAAGCCCCCAAAATTTTGACTGGCATTATAAAATTGGGCCTATTACTGACCATCATGCAAAATTTCACGCCGGTCGACCCACGCACCTCGGAGATAATGCGTTGAAAGAAATAAAAAATAAAAAACATCTGGGCTAAAACTTAACTCCGCTCCGCAAGCTATCGCTTCCGGGCAGACTAATAATACCAAAAAAACCGATAGTGTAAGAAATAGCCAGAAGGAAAACATACCTCATGACCATTCGTGCATGTAACTATTTGCCGCGAATCTGGTAAAAACCTGACGTCAGTGTACCATTCGGGAACTCGCAGGTTCAACCAATCATGTGTCACCTACATGCACATATGACTATTTCAACAAATCAAATCTCATCAACAAGAACTAATGATAAGATCACAAAAACTGCTTTATTGTTATAGTTTTAAGACAATTAACACTTATAGCAGTTATAGACACACTGTTGATCTTCATTAACAACTCACTTAAAGTAATAGAGCACAAACGTTAAATTACAATTTAAGAAGCTGCACTTTAAGTCGCAGCATCACAAATAACCCATACCTGGCCGATGCTAAACAAATTTTTCAGCACATAGTCTTTAGACTAATGGGAATAACACAAGTTATACTTCCAAAATGACATTACAATTAAAAGTAATTTGTCATTAAGCAAACATTGCTGAATATTGTAGCCCACATTTTTGGCAGTGAATATAGGCACTGTCAATCGCTCTAACGTCCACAGTCTGAGAGGGTTCTCGCTGCCTGCAGTTGCCACCAGATGGCGTTGTTGTGGGTTGTTACGCATACAGCATACATTGTTTCCAACTGCTACTTCCAGCTAACACACACAAATTATGGATATATAAATGATCAGATGTAAAATAAAATAAACAGTGATGTACAGCTGTACAGAAAAAATTAATAGAGTCGTCAAAGCATTGACTTTTTAATGCTTTAACGCATTGCATTAGTTTTTTAAATGCATAACTAACATGTTATTAATGCATGAAGACCATCGAGAGGAAGAGTAGGGGGCTAAGTTACCCCAGACCCCATGACGTTAGGGGGCCCACCAGTAGTATATAGAAAGTTAGAAACACATTTTTCAACAATAACTGACGTCATCGCTCGCATAGAAATCTATTAGCCTGTCATCTAAATAATATCTATTTACAGTAGTAACGTAATGGCAACTACAGTTTAGTTACTTGAATTCATTCGATTGTCAAATAACCGTACTATAACGGAATATTGGAACTTTTGCTTCAAAGAATTTAGTAAATTAAATGAATTTACGTATGTGCGTTAATTTTTTTAACAAGTGTTAATTTTTTAATGCACGTTAATTTATTAACACATTAACGCGTTAGCTTGACAGCTCTAATAATTAGTAAATACAGGGTGGCCCAAAAAGATTTCCCAACTTGTTTTTGTCAAAACTTCATCAAATCACCACCAAATTTGATAATTGTTGGCAGACAGACGGCCAAGATGATTGCATTATGTGAGGTTCACCCAATGACCACCTCACCTAATTTATGTCAATGCACTACCGCGTTGAAAGCAAATGCTTCAAACTGTTGATTATTGAATGCTGAGTTGTTGTGCCCGTAAAAGTTCCAACAACGTAATTAAGCACACAATAAACTAAAATGTGATTTATTTAGCAGAATTATAAGGTTGCGCAACAACTTGCTTCCTAATTATCAGAAATAATGCCCCGAGAGTACACAACATTTGGTTTAGACGTGATGCCACAGCTGATAGCGGCATTAACGATCAACTGATCAAACTGCACAGTAGTCATTCATGGATTAAATGTGTCTTGAGCTCATCAGTCAGCTATTTTGTTGTCTGCTATTTTCAGCATAAAATATTTAATACCAGCAAATTATTCGAATTATGTTACTAAATTAAAATTATTATTATTATTATGAAAAGGTAAGCAATCTGATACTGATAATCACCACGTAATGTAACAATTTGGAGCATATGCGTCTCACGTGGAAGTGTGCTGAAATAATTCAGGTGAGGTGGAAAATGAATGTACCTCACATAATTTTATCGTTTCGTCCATCTGTATGCCAACAATTATCAAATTCGGTGGGAATTTGACCATGTTCTGAAAAAAACAAGTTGGCAATTTTTTTTTGGGGGGGGGGGCCACCGTGTATAATACTGTACATGAATACAAGAATGAGCTTTAAAAACTGTTAGAATTTCGAGCTGATACGACAAGTCGTTACTTACTTTTTGTTGTCCAGTTGCAGACCAGACACGCAAACAGCCAGACTCAGTGCAAGTTACAAAATCACTACAACAACCAAACAACAAAATGATGTGTCGATACAATATGATGAATAACTTGACCTGAAAACTAGCAGGCAAGCTGAAGCTGCCAGTTCAATCTAAGACAGGTTGGTGGTGCGGCTTAGCGGTAACACGCTTGATTTGATCAACGAAGTTACTCTAAGCCAAACCAGGTTAGTACTGAGATGGGTGACTGCCTGTCGGCAGGTTAACCATCTTGGTATGTAACCAGGAGCCTAGGTCAACTCAGCCTTCCATCCCTCCGGGGTAGGTAAATCGAGTACCGACCTATTTGGCTGGGGTTAAGGCAAGGCACGTTCACCTGTGTAGGGTGACAAGTAACACTGTGTGATCCCATATGGCAGGTGACGCTTCGCAGCTCTGGAATGGCTTCCATCAAGAGCTATAACATCACCTTTAACCTTTAGCCTTAAAAAGAACTAAAACTCTTTTAAATGGCATTGAAATAAAAGAAATGGAACCAGCACTGCTATATAAAGAAATTTCTAAAAATTCTGAAAACAGACATCTTATGAGACATTTACAAGCCTGAGATCAGAATACAAAATAATGAAGGAAACAACCAGAACTCAGATGAAAAATGCATGCAAGGAAAATCGTAAGCAGTTCTTAGAATGTGCATTTGAACATACCACGAAAATTATAACTGATGCATCATAACTTATGACAAGAAACATTAGAAAGACTTCAGTAATTAAAAATTAATACGAGTACTGTCAGCATCGCAAATTATTAGTCCGCCCGGAAGCGATAGCTTGCAGAGTGGACTTATGTTTTAGCCCAGATGTTTTTTTAAAATTTTTTTTCCCTTGCGAGATCTCCGAGATGCGTGGGCCGACCGGCGTGAAATTTTGTACGATGGTCACTACTAGGCGGAATTTTATAATGCCGGTCCAAAATTTTGGGGGGCACACCCCAAAAAAATTTCAGGGGCCAAAAACATGCAAAATTTGGCCCGATTTCGGACGACTTCGAAGTTTGGTGGCGAATATCTCCGAAACGGATGAAGATATTCAAAATCGGATTTTTATTCCGTCTACCGCGATTGCTCCTGCGTTAGGCAAAACAAGTCCGGTGAAGTTTGGTCCAGTGACCTTGGAGATCTCGATGTTGAATCGTACCCACCCAAAGTGCATTTTTCGGAAGACCATATTTCGGCCCCTAGGGAGTGCTGCGCCCCCAAATTTTTACACGTGCTAGAGAATGACCGACGAAACTTTAACACTTGACGCGCCTCTAGGTTGGGGTGTTAACGCAAGTACGAAATTTGGGGGTACTGCCCCCCTTAAAATTTGGGAGGGCAAAAAACGTCCAAAATTTAGTACGTTTTACAACAATTTTCGAGTTTGACCGCGAATATCTCTGGAATCTATAAAGATAGCGACAAAATCTAAATG
>Ga0209367_1006425_pt1 | contig 16261 bp, 8 predicted proteins | sample WorMetLIZISLAND2_FD_187412 | JGI IMG/M metagenome (GOLD analysis project Ga0209367, IMG submission 187412) | Marine gutless worms symbiont microbial communities from Max Planck institute for Marine Microbiology, Germany - Olavius geniculatus... ... | reverse complement strand
TTAACTGTGTTGTTTCAACGATGTTATGAAATTGGTGTTGTAGCATGATCATTTTTGAATGCCGAAAAATCGGTAGGCGGTCATGTTAAAAAATCTATAACTTCGTCGTTTTTCAACAGAATCACAATTTATTTGGCTGTTAGATGTAGAAGGTTTCAGTAAATAAGGCTGTAAAATTTCGTATTAAAATCCCAAACGGTTGCTGAGAAAACGACGAAAAAATTTAAGGGTCCACTTTTTTCTGCCGCACCCTGTATTCACCAAGTGGATTTTTACCAACATAACAAAAATAATACAGGTACAACGTGCTTCTTTACCGTTATCACATTCGGATAATACCGATCTACATCAAAGACCGGGTTAACTTATTTCACGGGAGTTGCTGAATGATATTTCTGAACTCGCATATGACTATCTTGTTAGGCAGATTATTGCCATGGTGCTTTTGTGCGATAAAAATCGTGAACACGGACTGAGCAAGTTCATGCTTGACCTTGGAGTTAATCTTGTTCGCGGATTTGTTAATACTCCTGATTTATACCGCCAGACAGACTGGATGACCGTTGGACTCAGAGCAGGGACGCGTGGCCTTGGACTTGTGGCCACCGACCTCGGTATTCTTGGCACTTCATCAATCAGCGGCAGCGGTCAGGTGTTAACGAAGTCTGGACAGTCTGAGTATTGGCTTCGTACATAACGAAATGCTATCAATTCGTCCCTGGACCGGCCGCCGCGAAACAAGAGGACACTGACCGAATAGCAGCCAGTGTCCACCATCGTTGTGTGACTTCGACAATCACGTTGCCGACTCCCATCAGCGTCTGCCAGCTAATTCTATAACGCACGAACCTTGATCGTGTTTGCCCGTTTGCAGCATCGGTCTTGGAATTGCGACTACCCTCGAATTCCGTCCCCGCATAGTGTCTCGATCGTTTAAAACGCCGACGATAAGGACAACGAACAGTTTATTAAAGTAGTTAGCGTTATCAAGGAGTTGACAGCGCCAGTTGCGTAATCAACGCTCTGTGAAACCCTGAAGTCAACTGTAATTTAGCGGCCATCAGTTGCGGAACTCGAAGGGCTGAAGCTCAAAACACGAAAGGTTGAGAGCACTGGTGGGGACTGGTAGGGGCATACAGCGAGCCCTCTGCTCACCAGCTAGGTAATTTTAATGCCTTTGTGTTTTCAGATGACCTCTGTCCTCCGCTGTTTAAGTTAAAGGTTAAAAATTAAAAGTGGCGTATAGTAGGTCTACTTTATAGGAAATATAGCTCAAAACTACGGAGCGTCAACTACCATATAGGATCAAACCCCACGCGGGTAAACGCTCCGCTCTTTAACCACAGCCACACAGGCCGGTTCTCAATTTACCTACCACGGAAGAATAGAAGACTGAGTGTGTTTGTTACGTACCTGGATGGTTTACAGGAACCCATCCAAGTAGTAACCACTTGATTGCGACTCGACCGAAAGTCGAACCCACGACCTCGAGATCGCAAGTCCGGCACTTTACCCTTTACACTTTACCTTAGATTACCGGTGCTCAAACGTTCAATTTTGCCCCCAAAATTTTTTCAGTGTAAAAAAAATTTAGCTACAAACGTAGAATGTTAATTAAAATAAGTTTTTTTCGGCAAGTTAAAATTTAGAGGGCTAGCAAATATCGGTTCACGGACGTTTCCCTTTGCGTTTCTGCGATACCTGGACATTCTCTCTACTTGGGATGGCTTGATGCATGGAGCGTTGAATTGTTGTTGTTGCCTTTCTGTGCTAGTTTTCTTACGAACATCAACAATTATGAGTCCCTGGGTTAACTATGGGCCACTTTGATCAATCATAGATCCGGCCGGACCAAACTCGCAGAGAAGTGGGTTAAGCCTACCAGGCGATCCATTGAGATATATCCTGCACAGTAACTCGAATGGGACTGCAGGTTAATTAAAGAAGCATCAACTTCAGCAGGACGTTGAACCCAGGATTGACCATGAGCACCGTCCATCTATAGCCTACGCAAGCCATCACTCCCATGCAGAAATTCTGTACGAGACACTTGACCAGCGGTTTCTATCCCTCAAATCCAAAATCGAAATCAGGCACAAGTTCTTCCCATTTTGGGGCTCAAGTCCCCCTTTTCGGGCTTTTTCCTTTTCGTGCCTCCCCATTTATCTGTCTCTTTCCCTCCCCGTTTTTCTTTACTCTTTCCTCTATGCTTTATCCTCCTTTCCTTCCTCGTGTAGGCCTAGATTGCTCGGTGAAAAATAGGGGAAAACTTTTGTTAAGGGTGGTGATTGCCCTGTAAAAAATCAGGGAAAAAGTTTTTGTCCACACCTTTAACAAAACTTTTTAGCTATTTTTACTGGCGGTTGGCTATAAGGATTGAAGCCCCTGCACTTGACACTATTTCGTTTTCTTATTACCCGAGTGATGTACGAGTCGTTGACCAAGTCGTAGTCTTCGTTGCTCTCATTTCGCAGACCGCTGCATCCTTTCAACCTTTTGGAAATTATTAGACGAGTGCAGCTAGCTGGAAATTAAGCCGATTATAAAGCGAAAAGCGACCGTGGCTCTCAAACCTCCGCCGAGAACGGTACTGTCTCCTGGCGAACACAATTGAGTTCAGTTTACGCTCTTACTTCCCAAGAGTAAAGAATCCACATCCATTTATATGCCGGACTTTGTCCCACATCATCAAAAATCCACAAAAATACAAATTTATTTTATTTAAAAACTTTATCAATCAATTAGTTAACTTAACGAAAATAAACGCCAAATCGGCCCTAATTCCTTTACGTCGGTCAATAACTGGTTGTGAGAAAAACAACACATCATGTCCATTGTAACATCTGTTTTAAGCAATTTTGGTCTTATGTCATTTGGTTCTATAGCGCGGTTCATCAGAATAAACAAAGAATTAAAACTATATTTGATGGTCATCCCCTGCAGCTGTAGAATCGAAAAAAACGTTCAAAAACTTTCCCTATCCGATCTTTATTACAAACCACAGTGGTTATGACATGCATCGATTTAGCAATTTGTGAAATGATACTGGTATTAAATCTATAAATCGATGAGATATTCGCAACTCGAGGACCATCAGTTTGTCTATCGATCTGTCCCGAGAGTGCCGATGTCGTTCGACTAAAATACACGTGCACGATTTGCTGTGTAGGCTGTAGCCTACAACGGAGCACACACCCAAGGCGCCCATGAAGGCTGATCGACTATACGCAGAGGAACGCAAGCGCCGTGCAAATATGAACGAACGACTCAATGAATGGATAATTTCTAGCGCGCCGCCACACACACTATGACGCATTCCAGCCTCGAAGATGTGATTCCTGGTGAAGAACAACAAGGCTTAACATCGTTATCATTGTTGTTATTATTATCATTCATATATAGGTATTATCGCCATAGGCATACTGGATTTTGTTACAACATAACCAACTCTGCTATTTGCGGTACTCACGGGTTTGACTTGAAAGAAACTTTGCTGCGTGCGTGCTTTCGATTGGTACTGAGTCGGAAATCGACGACCTTGAATGACCATTACGCCGTTTTATTTTGTACAAAACGTGCATGCTTTATAGCCCACTTTCAGCGGCAGAAATGTTGCCCATAGATATTTCTACACAATGTCATATTAGCGCATCAAAACGATTGCGGCATAGCGCGGAGTTTATCTGCGACAGCACGGCTTTCTTGTTTTCAATCGGAAACAAAAATGGCAGACTGCATTACCAGAAGTGTCGTTATAATTGTGCAACTGCGTTTACCGTTTACGTAGTGCATTAAAGCGAAGTCCATATCAAGCATTAATTAAGTGGTGCGGACACCGCAGGACAGTGATGCGGATATTGAAAACATTAACAGCATAGGTGACTGACGACACCTGCGGCGACATGACAGCTATACAGCAGAGTCAACAGCAACTGCTGCAAACTACAAGGTCGAGATCAGCAGTCAGTATAGGCCTACATGCTGTCCCCACTTTGATCGAAAAGTAGGCTAAATTTTAAAAAGTATGCAGCATCAGCATCACATAGGTTTATCGTATCATATAGCTTTTTAGCTTATCAGATGGTTAGATTACATGTATGTCTAAGCGGGTGTGTTCTACGGAATTGTATAGAACTGCCCTAGAGATAGTGCTGCGTCTCCCCCCTCAGACCTCGCTATCGCTGGAGGAGTTTATGGGTTACGGCACTCTTTATACCCCCACTTTTTTGATTTTATTGGCGACCACACCACATCAACAAAATTTGTTGTCCAAGAACGGATAGCTGTCGGCGTCACTAATTAGCGGACTTCCGCGTGAATAACTGGAAAAGTCAAGACCACTCGACGCTACTGGCAATCGCTGATTTAAACTGACTGCGGGCAATCAGCCAGCTGTCAGTGTATCTCAGCGCCAGGTAGATTAGCCTCAGAGCATACGTAAAAGACGATCGAGAAAGCTGGTCAATTTACCTGCATCCGCCGCTGCCATGCTGCTACGTCGTGTAGACAAAATAATTACAGACAGCGCTAGTGGCACTGACTTTTGCTAGCGCAGAATTCAGGCTGCGTGAATCATTCGAAAGCTTTTTACGTGTTCCAGCCAATCGCTAACTGGAAATGCTATCCAATCAACAAGTCAGCCATTCAGTTTGTTAAATACCTGGGCCGCAAAATTGCAGCCATTTTTTACCAAGGAACGCGAGGGCATATTTTGGTTTTCAGCGGCTTTTAGTTTTGCTGCAGAGTTTCAACGCCATTGTTTCACGTGATAGTTTCACCAAAAGTAACGCAACGAACCTCTGCTTATTCCAGCAGTTTTAACCATTTAACTTTTGTTTCAAACCCCGGCATCTTTACTGCTAAGGAGGGAATATAAAAATTACATAATAAAAAATAGGAACAAAAGCAAAATGATTTGGCAAAAAACGGAATCGCTTTTTGTTTGTATTCGCCGAAACTACTACATCTTTTGGCTGCGAGTTATCCTCCAAATTTCTCTTTTCCATGGGGATCAGGGGCCCCGTTATCTAATACAACGTGTCACTGGACTCCACGAATGTATCTGCCAAATGCCAGCAAAATCCGTGAGCACGAATGTGACAGACGACGACAGAAGACAGACAGACCACGCTGGGAATAATGTATAGGAACAGGCTGAATCGCTTGCGCTGCAAGAGCGATTCCGCGAATTTTGGCCTAATACTAATAACAGACCTGCGGTAAGCTGACGGCGGCGCTGAAGACCCATGCAGCGAGCAGCATAAGACGCACTCTGCGAGGGGCTCGGTTCTTACTGATGGGGTCGACGATTGCCATGCACCGGTCTATGCTGATGATCACTATGACGTACGTCGACAGGTACAGACCGAACACCTGCAAAACACCAAAACACGAATGTTGATCACGTGTATCAACAGGAAAGCTGCCCCTTGTTGTGGCATGCGATACTAATGCACGCCATCCTCTATGGGGTGGTAATGATATTAATCAAATAGGTCAACCATTAAGTGAATTTTTGGCTACCACGGATTTGGAGGTAGCCAACCTTGGAAATGAGCCAACCTTTTGTGTTGGCAACATTCAAACAATTATCAATGTCACATTGGTAAGTAGAACTCTATTATGCGATGTCCGTCACTGGCATGTTTCATGTGATGATCACCGTATGATTAGATTTGCAATAAAGCGGGACAAGCCGGCGCCTATATGGTGCCGAAATGTCAAGCGAAAGGATTGGCAGCTATACGACGAAGAGCTGGAGGCATCTATCAGCATGTGGTTTGGGCTGATTAAAACACCTGGATATAGAGTGGGAATTAAATGTAGGCCTACTCAATACTGCAGTTACCAAAGCTTTCCACAAAGCTTGACCAGAACACCGGGTTTCCAGTAGAAAAAAAGTTCCCTGGTGAAACCAGGAACTAAAACGCTAAAAAGGTAGCTAATAAAGCTTACCATAAGGCGTACTTATCAAAATCAGATCAAGACTGGCAGGCCCATAAAGCCGTCAGGAGAGCCTTTAAGAAGGAGTTTCGCCGCGGTAAGTGTTAAGTACTTCGGTGTAATACTAGATTCCTAGCTGAGCTGGAAGTCCCACCTGGACTCTGGATATCAAAAAGCTATCATTGCTTTTTCACAGGTAAGAAGAGTTACAGGAGCCACTTTGATGAAAGTCAGGTCAGACCCTCTCTGCCCCTTTGTCAACAAGAGGAAGAGACAGCCTTCCATCTACTTGCGAGATGTGACACAATCTCACTCACTAGACTTAACCATCTAGGCCTCTACCGTATTGAGTAGGGCCTATAACGACTTATATAATAAGCTTATACGTTGGTCTTTTCTCCTGAAGCTTGCTAAAGCTTCAGGGAGATTCTGTTAGCCTCTGGCTTTACGGGGATGCGCAATGGGCCCACCTGGTGGCCTGAACGCTGGATGCTGCCTTAACGGGTAGCATCCGCCCCGAAGGTAAGGTAAGGTAAGGTAAGGCATTAGATAGGGCATTTACTAATCTCTGTAGCCTGCTAGTAACTAGTGCGCTAATACAGTTTGGTCGCAATGCGCCATGCATTTTTTTTTTGGGGGGGGAGAGGGTCGAGACCCCTATTTTGGGAGAACAGGTGTCCGTGGGGGGTCGGATAAGGCATTGATAAATTTCTGTAGGTTGTCAATAGTAACTACTAACTAAAGCGGTTTGGCCACAATTTGCAGTGCAAGTGTTCGAGGTGCAGTCAGTACACTCGTTTAGGTAAAATGGGGTAGTTGTAATGGGTCCGACTTGTTAGCCATCAAGCGACCATATTTATTTGTTCAACAGACAGTTTTCCCGTAAGACGCACCGTTTAGCCACAATAAAATATACGTGAGAGACCGACAGACAGAACCGTGTAGCAAAGGCGCTACCGTTAGTGCAGTTGGCTTCGTCGTCCAAAACAAAATCCCAGCATCGAATTTCTGTAGTGAGCTGCACAAGAACAATTTGTGAAAAAAGGTTGTTAAGTTGATTTTCGATGGTCCTCGAACACAAAGATTTCCTCGACAACAATAAGTCAATTACACTGGCAAAAATACACTGCAGCCATAGATAGGCTATCCTATTGTGACGCATCGCTACAGCGACGGGCCGGAGACAAAAAGCGACACACAATCGCGAACTGGAGTCAGACAGATCTCGACTAATCCTAGGACTAATCCTAAGTCTGATTTCAGATTGGCGGCGCAAATGATATTGGCAGCACAGACCGAGATGTCTAGAAAACCAATGCGAAATTACCACCAGAATTCCACTATTTCGACCTGTTGCCAAATTGTAATACAACAAATCAGTAATAACCTAGACCTATGGGTCTACGACGTCTACGTGATACTGTAGCAAACTTTAAGACATCTCGACGTAAAATATAACGAATTTGTTGTGGGCTTTCGCGACTCTGGCGAATTTACACAGTTAGAAAAAACGGCCATTTTTGGACATAGGAGATGTAAGGAGAAAACAAACTAAAGCTCTGGTGAAGAATTCATTGCTTTTCATTGTTTCGTAATTAGTTGTAAAAAACTTGCTGGGTCTGCTGTCCAGAAAAAAGATACCCAAAAAATCATAGCGATAAATGTACGAAAAGTAACAGTAATAGACAACAAGCGTCTTGGTGAGCGAAAAACATATCAGACCAAGATCGCGGTGGATGATCCGTACAACGCTAGGCTGTGTTAGACCAATTTTTCTGGATATCTGGCGTGTTAATCACGTGTTTGGAACATCTGGTCCTTTTGGCTTAGTATAGACACCAGTTCAATCATCCACAGCATGTTATGTTCTTTTCAGTAATCACGGGTTGCGGAGGTGTTTTCTAAATAAACATAATTTAATTTGAGTACGAAAATCAATAGAAAATTGTGCCAAAAATAAGTTTTGCGTATATATTTATTCTGACCACAGTGGTTTTGAAAATGTTTGTTTCACAAGGTAATGTAGCAACGCCTGAGATGCTACTGATAGCGTCTCGTGCGACGGCGCTTCCAAACCCGAGTTAATTGACAGCTGCACTGAACGTAGCCCAGCCCTGTTTTTGTCCCATGCGAGGTTTTGTAGCAGATGCAGGCGCTCTCTAAGCAAGCTGTGTTTAACACAATTTACTTGCTACATCATCCTACATGGCTCGCCTGTCTGATCAGCCTAGTCTAATTGACAACTTGATACCTAGCGCCATTGATGCTTTTCACGTCGTCGACAACTACTTGTTTTTTTCGGCTTGCGATAACCCTACACAGCAAAATGAACGACTTTCGTCCCGGCTGTTTGAACACTTATAGCTCTCCGAACAACAATCTGAAAGTCTGAAACAATCCGCGCAATTCTTCGCATTAACTGGAAAGTGGAAACGTATTTCTTCATCCATCACACGTTAAACAAATAAAATAACTACAAGCATAAGCGTTTTCTAGCGGTGTTCACTTTGTACTGAATTTCTCCGTTAAACGTAAATGACTTTGGTAAGGCCTACATACACTGCATTTAACTTCCAAAACTGAAGACCCTAGGCTTATTTATGTTAATGTGTCAATGTGATATTTTTGTGAGTTGTTAAAGTATAACGTCAGAATAACCTTTAAAAATCAGTTTACATCAGCAAATTCCACATCAGAACACGATACTCCATGTCACAGACCATAACTTTCTTGCAATTTTCTTTTCAAAAAACCGCGAATTTTAGCGTATTTTATTCGGATATTGTCGAAGCTAGGGGAACTTGCGGTATACCTGTAGGAACTTGATAAGTTTGCATGCGGCGTTGCCGGCCAGCCATTGCACGGTGGCGGTCCAGACGGCTTCCGTCACGTTACAGAAGAACGTTACCAGAAGATCGGCCGTGGCCAGGTGACTGATAAGCAGGTTGATAGTTGAACTGCGCCGGCGCATCCGGTACATGCGCGTCAACGTCGCAACGTTTCCGGTAAACGCGACAAAAAACATGACTGCTTCCGGTAGCTTACAACCTGTTTCCGGTACGATCAATTTTTGATGAGCGCGACCAACAGCATTACCAAGAGTATGATCTGTTTCCGATACAACCAGTTTTCGGTACGATCAGTTTTCAATGCGATTTGTTTCCGTTTCCGGTAAACGCGACGCCAAACAGAGTCCAGGACACGATCTGTTTTTCGTGCAATTTGTTTCCAGTTAAGGCGATTGCTTTCGGTAAAACCTGTTTCCGGAACGGTTTATTTTCGGCGCGATCAGTTCTGGTTTCCGGTAAACGCGACGACGAACATGGTGGACAGGACGATGGTCTTGACGAGCGACAATCGATTGAACTGCGGCAAAGTCTCGGCCATTTTAGTCTCGTTGCCGAGCGCCGAGCTCGACCACTCCGAAGACGAGCTACGGTTGCAGCGAACAGACGTCGAGGTGTTGAACATCAGCAGCGGCAGCGATCCAGAGGGACCACCATCAACTGACATCTCCCGACACTTCCACGATGACGTCGGCTCCAGAAAGTAACCCGACTCCATCGCCGCTTCGAACGGCCTTTCTGCGGCCAACTTCGGAGGACTATGGTTTCATAATTCGACTGCTTCTTACTAGTTTATCTTCAGACACAGCCAATACGAAATCCGTCAGTGCCTTTCGCGCCGAATTTTTTTTGCAGCCAATATCTTACGCTAATCGTTTGTTGATTGGATTGTTCTTTCCAGTTTATCTTTACTTCAATATCTAGTTCGTCAGTAAACGCTGGATGTGGGTCGTCGTAGAGTTATGGCAGGAAAACTCTTATGCAGGCAGAACCCTAGGCAATACGTCATAAGCACTACACTGTTCGCCAATCAGTAGAAAAACAGTAATGACGGTAGAATGAACAAAATGAGCGATTGTAGGCTATATACTAATTAACGTATCACGAACGGAGAAGGTAAAGCTCGTGCCGGCAACAAGCTGTAATAATTGCAATCAGATGACGATGACGTGATGTGCCTAAATATGCCTTGCAGCAGCAGGAGCAGCAGCAGCAGCAGCAGTCGCCGGCGCCCTGGCGTGACTGACGCAGTTGAAGATAGCATCGCACATATTTCGACTAAGCTTAGTCCTGTGCTGATTGGCTTTCCACCAGAGCACCTGCTGTGACGTCATAACAGTGACGTGTCACGCAGCAGCAGCACTTCGTGCCGCCACTTTCTTACGTCACGCAATCGATCAACATTCGTATTTTTAAGGTTTAGGAATTGGCCATCTGTATTCCTGTAATTTTGATTCGTGACTAGCCTACAGCCTACTTTAACTTTGCTCATTTTTTTATTTTCCGAGAACCCTACAGCCGTAACAAAGGTCAAAGGCCATGGCCGGATTTAGACCCAGTCATGCCATATGTCATAAAAGTGATTCGCCCTCACATAAATTTCTTGACATTAATGTACAAAGACTCATCGTCTAGGCCTTAACTAAATTCAGCATTAGAACAGACTGTAGGCCAAATAGGCCTATATACGCAGCTGCTATTACCGGTACCTGATTTGAGATACAGGCTTTCTGAATTCGAAAGCATATCTTTAGCAATTATTATCTTTGCATAGCATTTTTTGTAAATAGTTTGAACATTTTAGCGTTTTAAACAGAACACCTGATTACGACTTACGAGTAAAGTTGACAACCGTCGTCAACAGGGGCTACCTGCTAACAAACTTATTTTATTTACTATTTCCTTATCCAAATCTGTATCTCTATATTGGATTTATAGCAGATAGTTTGTGTTACTTAGGCCACTTTAAACATTCTGGATTGGTTGATATTTACTGATGGTTCGAAAAATATTTTGTTATGGTGTCGATTATTTTCACATTGTGTTCAATATGCGATCATGCTCCGCAACATACATTTTTTGCGAATGTTTGTTTACCTCCGCCGAACAAGAAGATTATGTTTTTTTTCTATTTGTATGTTTGTTTGTCCACTATAGATCTCTCAATAAGTCTGAAAAAACTTGGTATTTCTGACAAACTGTGTCTTTCTTGCAAAAATTCATGAAAATCCGTAACAACTAAGCACTGCTGGCAAGCTTTTAAAGGATACTAACATTGATCACCTTGAACAACCTTAAAATCAAAAAAGCGGGCTTTTATTGATTTTTGTTTGCGATTATAGGCTGCGACCCATTTTAACAGTGAATTGCACCGAAATTACTAGAGATCATAGACCTCTTAAAATAAGAAGTGACGGCGCGCCATGAAAGGTTCCGCGACCCCTCGACCACCAAGAGGCCTAGACAGCATTCTGACATTGATGACTGTCTGCATGGAGCGTAAGACAGAAAATTATTAGAACTGCCATTATTTTTAGTTACATATGCACACTTTGGATTGGCAGTTCTTACAATTTTAGTTTTACGTTGTTTTTGGGTTTTTTGTCTCATAAAAGTTAAACTTTGTGTAAAGGTTAAACTTTTTGTTTCGTTATTATGTGTACGTGCATTTTGTCCGGAAAGACCGTCTCTGAAATGACCTATACTGTGTCGGGCGGCCGGGCGAGACGTAAAACTACTTACTCACTCACTCACTCGCTCAGGTCCGATAACTTGGGTTCATCGATATTTTTAATTTTTTACTATAACTTTGTCAAACGTGGTCCGCTTGCTACAAAATTTTGTGCACATAGTGTCATAGACAGCATGAACAAATGCTGCAAATTTGCTTACTGCATGATCTTTACTTTCTCGTGTGTGCGTACCGTACGTACCGACATACGGTTTAGCCACAATATATGCACATACAAAAAAGTGAAAATCGTAAAGTAACCAAATTTGCAGCATTTGTTCATATTGTTTGTGGCTCTACCGTATGTGTACAAAATTGTGTTGCAAAAGGACCACTTTGACAAAATCATAGTAAAAGTAGAAAAGCAGTCAGAGACCGCAGACCTCTGTCAACGCCATATTGTTTGCCAGGTGGCAGCACCATATTCGGTTTGGCAGCGGTTTCCCTTATGCCCCACTGAAAGCAATGTTGACGAAAATTTCAAAGTGATCCAGAATCCAGGATTCCTTCCGGATCACCCCCAAAATTGAATCACTTGTAGTTTCTGCCATTTCCGACATTTCCTGAAAATTTCAGAAAGATCCTTTCATAATTTTTTGAGTTATCTTGCTAACACACAGACAGACAGACAGACAAACAAACTCTGGCAAAAACATAACCTCCTTGGCGGAGGTAAAAACTAAAAATAGGCCTACTGATGGACCAAAGTTCGCAAACCCGAACATGACCGCCGTCAGTCCTTATTTTAACAGGTTTATGCTAGAGATAGACCAGGACAACATGCGTATGAAATTTTTAGCATAGAACGTACATAAGCGCTTATTTTAACCATCTGAGTTTCGACCTTATGGGTACAAAAGTCCTCCGTACGGTGATCTCAAATTTGGATACTCATTCAAAACGCATTATTATTTTATTTCACGTTGTGCACTGATTCTTTAAATGACAGCACGTAACGTGAGCTTTACTCAAATTAGTTGTTTGGTCAGGTTTAGGGAGGGGGAGTCGGTCGTCGCAGAGAGACGATGTTTCCATAAATAAAAGAAATGCTTACTTATTTATTTTTCTAATATTTTACTGTGAGGTGAGTCGTCTGACCAATCATGTTTTTTGTAAGAATTATCCAATGGAAACGCCCATAACTTAGCTAATTTTTGCGTGTTTTTGTTTACATTGATTGTAAACAATATTTAATATATTTGTAAGTGTATTATAGTTGAAGGGGGCGCTATGGGGGCAGATTTGCCGAGCGTCTCCTATTTGGCGCTGTACATTGTATCGCTTCATCTGGTGAATACCAATTCGCGAACGTCAACGCACTGGAAGCTGAACCGCGACAGCGGCAAGGTGGAGGACGTGGTTGCAATGGCAGCGTCCGGAGATAGCGGAAGCGGTCTAGCGGACGATCCGTTGCTCAGTCTACTCGCCAGCAGAGTGGAGACGCCCGAAGGAGAATGGAAACTCGACGCCGGTTCAGCATCCTCGTGCTACGCTAACTGTCGGTCGTCGTCACCACTGAAATCTGAAAATAACTCAACACGGTAATGGCCGTATCAAGTGTAGAAGATTAGGTTTAGGGTTAGGAATAAGGGTCATTGACTCAGGGTTATGGTTATGGTTAGATTGGTTAGCAGTGTGGCCGCTGCAATGTGTCATGGTGCCTGATTACTGGTACTTATTTAGCTAATTTCCCTAATAGAGGTGTGCGAATAGGACGCACGTCCGCAAGCATTCTGTGGATTTGGATGCAATTTTTGATCTCTGTGTTTACTGTATGTGGATGCACATTCTTTGATAAAAGAATTTTGTTAGTGTAATGCTTGTACTATTGTTCAATAGTTCTAAGTAATACTACAAACTTCCATTTGCTTTGAATTGGAGTTGTTTTGGACATATTGTTATTATTATTATTATACTCGGTTCCCCATGCTGGTGGTACTATGGCGTATATATACATCTTTATTCACCATGAGAGGTAGCAAACAAATACAAAATAAAAGAAAAAAATTTAACTAACTGTGAATATTGGCACTAAGTGCTTTAGTAGTTAGCTACCGCAAATTCTTGATTTGTGACTGATTCTAATGAACAATTATTATTCGCACCTTACATAGAATCTAGCTGGGAACAAGATATGGATGTTGTGAGAGTGGCACTGTAGCAGCTGTTATTATGCCGTGAACATGTTGATGGATTAATAATGTTATTTGTTATTCACAGGGATTTAAAACAGGTACATATTGTCTATTTTGTCCCTTAAACCTAACAACTTACGTGTGGCTTTGATGGTAAACATAACCTTAAATTGTGACTTTATTATCCATGGTTTGTGGCATTGCATAGTGGTAACACATTTTGTCCGCCAGCAACGAAGTTGCACTACACCGGGCCTGGTTAGCACTTGGATGGGAAACTGTCAAGTAAATGGCAGGTATACCATCTCGGTATGTAACCAGTCACTTAGGTCGACTTAGCCTCCTAACTTGAAAAACTGTCTTCTTGAAGTTTATCATGTCTTCTGAGAGATTGTTTTTGGCTCACAGGCATGTAAAGGATGGATCCATTATTGTGGCCTTAGCACTAAATGTTATGCTGGCTCAGAAGGTAAGGTAAGGTAAGGTAAGAGAATAGTTGCATTGCAACACATTTGGATTTTATTTCATTCATAATCTGTCATCTGATATTGTCGTCATCGCTGTGTAATGTGTATTTTGTAGATCTGCTAAAACTGCATCAAGTAACAAAGAAGTTACTAAGACAGATAAGCGGCGAGGGAAAGCAGTGTTGTTAGACTGTGGCAAACCAGTTGGAAGCTCAGTGGTTGACAATTTACCAAGCATCATAAACCGACACAGCTATCCACACGTACCAGAGCCTGAGGTCGCAGTCATATTTCGAACTAAAGGCAGCACAGAAGTTGACATGAATCAACTGGAAATGCAGCTAAGAGCAGCTAAGAAAGAGGCGAGTTCATTTTTGTTGACATCTAAGGTTTTAAGTTGAACTGCTACTGCTGCTGTACATGGTGAGGTACTTAACTTTGTAAGATGCTGCTTGTCAGCATAACATTTTTTGGATGAAACACATTCTGAGACTGTTCAGCACATGATGATTTCTATCACGATGGTCTACTGACTTTCTGATGACATTGTTTATGTACACCTGATGCTGTTCAGCTCTGCTATTGCAGTTCAATTCAGTAGTGCATATACATGCAGTAAGAAGCTGGGTTAGAAAATACCCATAAAAATAGTGTGGGAAGCAGTAAAAATGTGCCACATTTGTCAATAGCTAAAGTTAACCGACTGAATTTTGATTCGTACTATGCAAGGTAATGCAGCAGCTGATGTATGTGTTTTTTGGTTTAATGACTTGTACTCAAAAATTTTGGCAACCTGTGTACCCCACCCAATACCCATGTCAACTTTCTCTTCACAGAACTACTCATTTTGGATATAAATTTGTACTTAGTGGTATTCCTATAAAATTTTTAGTGATGTTGGTAATTAATTTTCTTGTTGATAATCTTCATCTTGTTGATGAACTAATTTAGAACAATTCTATAGTACCGTATTTCAGCAGTTGATGACTGTTTCCAGTATACTGTATATATATCCATATACCAAATCTTGTTTGTGCAGAAACCGAAATCATCTCAAGTATACAATCAGATTGGCAATTTCTGGCGGATCAAGGGCGATACGCAGAAGTCGATCGAATGTTTCCGGCGTGCTCTGGCAATCTCGCCCAACAATTCCGATGTTCTGTTGAATCTCGCCCGCGTTCTGTTCAACCAGCGTGAGTTTGATGACGCGCTGGAGCTGACACGGTGGTCTCTGCAATCCCGTGCGCCCGACCAGAATGCATGGCTACAGCACTTCACCATTGGTGAGATAAACTTGGCCCGCGGCCGGCGCAATGAGGCCATCCAACATTTCCGACACACCCTCGAGTTACACCCGAACTTTCCGCCAGCCCTCGCTCATCTCCGGGAGTTGGAATCGGAGGCAAAGGTCGTCGATGTTTTTGCAGGTTTCGGCATCGGCAGTGCAGCCATTACTTACTACACGCTGTTTATCATACTGCTACTTGTCCTCGGTGTGCTGTGCGGTGTCCTACTGTCTGTTGATACTGGTTTTGATGATGTAGATGCCACAGTTGGCGGGAAAACTCAGCGTCATTTTAATCGGGCGATGGCGATGCGCTCCATCAAGCTGGGAATAAACCCAAAGCTCATACGCATGCGCAAACAGTATGGCTGTTAAGCAGCCTGTTTTCCTATTTGTGTTTACACAATAGCATATACCGTGTCTGTCTCGTTTAGATAACTAGCAGTATAGGTTTTACTGTGAATCATCACATTCAATGTTAGTTGTTGTAAAAGTTCTCTCTCTGTGAATTTGATGTATTAGTGTATTGCTGTTTGTGCACATGTTGGCATAATAGTTTAGTGCTAACCCTTCTGGTCTCAATCGTTGTAGTAGCCATGTCTGTAATGCGTGGCTGTCTGCAGCCTGTAAACCATTTTTTTGGTATGTATCTGGCCACCAAGATCCAGTCAGACATACAGGGTGGCCCCAAAAAAACGGGGCCACTCTGTTATATAGCTTCTAACTTCAGAAATACTGCTTAGATCTACACGATTTTTTGCAGAAATCAAGGTCGTTTCATTCTCAACACGAAAACATAAGTTATTGAAATTAATTATGTGCAACAGTGGCGCCACCTGGCGAATACGAGT
>Ga0209367_1006424_pt1 | contig 16263 bp, 11 predicted proteins | sample WorMetLIZISLAND2_FD_187412 | JGI IMG/M metagenome (GOLD analysis project Ga0209367, IMG submission 187412) | Marine gutless worms symbiont microbial communities from Max Planck institute for Marine Microbiology, Germany - Olavius geniculatus... ... | reverse complement strand
TGCTCCTCCGTTTCAACTGGTTTGATTTGCCGCAAGTTGTACTTACACGATGTTGGTAAAAATGTGATAATGAACATTAAAATAGTTGATTTTTTTATTGCGCCGTTTACAGTCAAGAATTGTGTCAGAAAAGAGAATTGACACAGTCAACAACACTCACGATAAAACAGCTAAGCTTGAATACCGATGATAATAGGTTTCTTGTGCTGTTCTGTGGGCCGGATATTTTAAGGCAACTGGCTTAGCCTTACACACCAAAGCCTTGAAAATAGCCGTGGCTAGTAAATTGAATCAAATGATCCATAAAATGTTTATTGTTGCAGTCTTTACGTGGATGAGGCGTGTCTTCTTGCCGTAATTTGCTAACAAAGGACGGCCACTTTCAGCAGTAATCAACCTAGCTTACTTTTATTGGCGTCAATGATGGTGTCCTACCTGCGTAGCGTAGGCGTAGCTAGCTATGAGAGCGCAGCTGTGTATAAATCGCGGGACTGATTTGTCGTCTCAAATAGCATCAACTATACTCGTTTTCCAATCGTTGATTGTCTAATTATTGCTAATCACCTACCTTGGGTGGTAATAAATAAAATTACGAGTTTTTGCTGATACTAAATTAGTTTTTTTATTAATGAAAGATAATTCAGTGCCTGCGAGAACGTGGCTGTACCTTTTGAGACTCTGTGGTTAGGTATCCCCGATTTCTGACTATACATTATGTAAGTGCGCATTGGGATCGAGTGTATGCCATGTAAGCTACTCTACCGCTCGGCTAAAGACTTCTGTCTTTCACTTCACGTTTTAATTGGCTTGACGTAGCTGACCGGATCCGGATACCTAGTACTTTGTCTTAAACAAACTTTCATATGCAATAATATCTTAAATAGAAAGTGCAGTGTCGAGCTATCGACGCAACAAGGCATTCAAAGTACGTAATACTAGGCAAAAACAAAAATTTTCAAAGTACGGTATACTTTTATTATTTTTATGTCATTCTTTCCAATTATTTACTTTGATGTAGGTAAATCTGCCTCATGTACGGGCTATTTAACGTATCTGTTTTTGTTTGAAAACTACCGGTAAGCAGCATATCGTTGTTGGACTCACTTAAACACTCGCCTTATGTCCTTCTCTGGAAAAACTACACTGTGTCCTAATGAGCTTAAAACACATTTTTTCTATGAATGAATGCTGTGCATTTTGATCATTTGATCGATAATGCTGCTGTCAGCCGGGACGTCACGTCTAAGCCATTGTATACGCTTTGGGCATAAATTCTGATAATTTGGAAGCAAGTTGTTACACAAACTTATAATTTTGCTAAATAAATCACATTTTAGTTTATTGTTTGTTTAATTAAGTCGTTAAAACTTTTACGGAGACAACTACTAGCATTGTGCAACAATTTGGAACATCTGCGTTTTGCACGATAGTGCGTTGACATAAACTATGTGAGGTGGACATTGAATGTACCTTACATATTTTTATCGTCTTAACTATCTGTCTGCCAAAAATTATCAAATTTGGTGGAGATTTGACAAAGTTCTGACAAAAACAAGTTGGGTCATTTTTGGCACACCCTGTATTGTCATTCGCTTGCATTGATAATCAGCACGTCAAAAAACACGCCGCCAAACTTTTTTTATGTCTTCACCAAATATTAATCGATGTCATTTTTTATTCATTAAGTTTAACATGTGGTGAAATATTTTATAATTACGTTATTACAGATAATGGACAAAAGTCTAGTGGCATGTTTTTGACTCGTGGTGTAGAAACTTATCACATGTCAAAGTACGCACGTTTGCGCGGGAAAAATTAGTCATTTGGTTCGCTGTTCGGATTATATCGATGAAATGCATAGGTCTGTTTATTATCACACAAATATTTGTTTAAGCATAAATACTGCAATAACAAGCTTTTTTAAAGTTAGAATTTACAATTTTTGTTAACTTAAAATCATACCATCAAAATATTGCATTAAGATGCACGCCGGTAGGCCTACTGCGCCGCACAATATCTTGATGTTCAATAATCATCGGCGCTTGTGCGACGTTGTGACGAATTAAACGTGTCGTCAGTGTGGCCGCAGCTTCTGAAGTTGTTTGGCGGCGAATCTTCAGAGCACGCAGCCAGCAAGCATCTCGACTGCGCTGGTTGTCGTGCACTTAATGTCGGCATCAATTTGCCTCTCTCCTTGTTGCTGCTTTAGCAGCTGCACGCCTGCACGCATCTCTGCCACTTGCCGCTGCAGCCGTGTCTTTACCGCCAGCTTTTTGTTCGGCGCCCACCTGTCCGCTTGCGTTTCTGCGATACGCTGGTAATTCTAGCCTGTCTGGTAGCGACATATGCTGCCGGCCGTTTTCTGTGAATTCTGCTGCAAGGAGGCCTCTTCCCGGTTGGGGACAGTTGCGTTTCAGTCCGTTGCAAAACATCATCGTCATTGCAATGTAGTTCTCTGCCCAACTTACAATCAAGACCGCGTGACGACGTTGACTGAGTGTTCTCTGTGCTCTGTTTTGATCTCTGCCGTTTCCCCAAAGTGTCTAGTCCTTCGCTTTTCTATTTTTTGTCTGAAAATTTCGCCAGTATCCGACGTGAACCGTATTCATTGAACTGTTTTGATATATTATGATCTTGATCAAACGTGACGCTATTGTTCTCTGTTTCGTGTTTTGTTTCTGTTCCACATATTGCATGTCTGTGTTTTTCACCAAAGTCTTTATATATTCTTCTATCTTTTATTATTCGTTTTACTTAATTAATATACCTGTATTTATGCCGCTGCCTCCGATAGCCTATTTATCGTTAAGGCATTGTTTTTGGGTTGTCTGTCTGAGGATAACTATTTGCCGGTGACACATTTTTTATGCGCCAGTTTTAATAAGCCAGATTACGAGTCGAGTCCGTCCGTTCACTCTCCCGTACGAGTTACTGACTCGAGAACTGTGAAGTCTCGACCAACAAAAAGTGGCGTAAACGTTTTTCAGTGCGATATTTCCAAGAGGATTTGCACAAACCTATATTTGAAAAATGTAATAAAGATGACTTGAGTAATCGGTGTACAAATTTTCAGCTCAAAAAGTCATAGGCCACCGTTAGAGTTAGAGTTGTGCTCGCAACTCTAAAAAGACGGCCGCGTAATATGTCGACACTGGGCGTGCTAAAAGTTATCCAGGTGTTCTGCTCCAGGGCCGGGTTGAAATGACCAGGCTGTCTCGTCTTGTGGTTACTAGACTTTCCATCTTCGTAGTCGTCATCAATCGGTTTCTGCCTGGATTTTATCGCTGCTGCTGTTACCGCTACAGACTAGTCCACCTGCGCCGGCGCTTCTATCTCGACTTACTCTTAAACAAATTTAAATTGATGAAGAAAGTACTTTTGCGGTAAACACATTCAAAACGATATTGCTTTACTTCTAGAGCAAATAAGGGTCTATATAAAGGGGGGGCGCTAAATTTACAAGGAATGAAATTTGCAAGGAAATGGGGGCGGAAATTGCAAGGAAAGGAAAATTCAAGAAAAGGCCTTAAAACTCGCATACGTAAGAATTTGCAAGAAATGGAATTTGCAAGGAACGGAATTAGCAAGGAACAGGAGGTGGAATTTGCAGGAATGGACTTTGCAAGGAATGCGTGTGCCTATTATAGTCTAAACGGACTATGTTCTGTCTATCATCGTTCCTCATTTGGCAGTATTTGGCTTGCTATACCTCACATGTGAGAGTGATTGTATCTTGTTTTTATGCGCGACAGCATGTCGCTTGTCTTAACCATGGTAAAGGCGTCCGTCTGTATGTCTGTTTGTCACACTCTCACACTGGTTTAACATTGATGACTTTGAACAACTTTGAACCATTAAAATAGGGGGTTTTAATAATGTTTTTGCAATTTTCGCTGCAGCGTACACTTCAAAAGTGACTTGCAACGAAATAAATGGAGATAGACTAGGACAACCTGCGAACAGGAATTGCTCCAGGCTGTCACGCGTCTCATGAGCTTTGCTCAAATTGTTCGTTAGCATTTAAGATTAAGCGTATTTGACAATTTGTACATTATAAATTAGCTGATGATGTAAACTGTTCAAAGTTTGAACTAAAAACTTGACGCACGTTATTCATGTCTGTACATTTATTTTCAGCTTACACACATTAACAGTGTGGAAAAATGTAACCTGGTGTTAACATGATAATTAACTGATATTAATACAAAAGAGTGTTGGATTGATTTAATTGTCACCTTAAAAGCGACGGATGTTTTAAATAATTATACTACAAAATGATTTTAACTTTCTAAATTAGCTGATGATGTCAAATGTTTGTACATTTTTAAGTTACTTACGTTAAGAGTGTGGTAAAATGTATCTTGCTATTAGTATAATACTCAGTTAATCATTTTTGAACATTTGTTAATATATTTAACAGTGTTGAAAAATGTCATTTTTACTTGCAAGTTGCAAGACGGTTTCCTTGCAATTTCCATTCCTTGCAAATTCTATTTCTTGCAAATTTTATCATCATCATCATCATCAGACGCGAAGCGATCAGCCGAAGCGTCTTGCCGTTGCGATCGTTCGCCAGAACGGTTTATCCTCCGCTAGCTCGAGGGCCTCCGTCGCTGTAACACGGTAACACCTGTGTCACGGCAGATCTGGTGGATCCAGGTGGTGGGCGAACGACCGCTGGCACGTCTCCACTCCTGCGAAGGCCGGTCACCGTCCCTCGTCTTGGTACAGATTCGGAGGATCTGGTTTGCCGGTGCATCACTTCGAAGTCTGGCGACGTGACCGAAAAAGATCCAGTCTTCGTTTACGGACGATGTAGGAGACGTCGAACAGGCCAAAACGACGCAAAAACTTCATCGTTAGACACGAAATCGTACCAGCTGATGTGCAAATTTCACTTCTTGCAAATTTCGTTTCGCTACAAATTTCATTCCTTGCAATTTCTTTTTCTTGCAAATTCTGTTTTATCTTTTTTTGCAAATTCCATTCCTTGCAAAATGAGGCGACCCATTTAAAGCAAATACAAAACGATATGTGTCGTCTGTCTGTTTGTCGTCTGTAACGCATGTATTGTGGCTAAACCGTACGTCATAGAGGGACGGCGATGGTACCGTTGACAAAGTCCTACATTCTGTCTATAGTAAACAACACATGTCTCCAACTGCAACGGTTTCGCCGCAATTTTGAATGCAAAGCTCGCTTGCGGCCATCATCCACGTGCGCTAAATTACCGTATCGTATCCTCGCGTTTATTGTAGTGTTTGAAATAATCAGTGATGTAAAGAACGAAGTAAAAGTCACGCGCTACAATACTGAAATGCGATTTTCAGTACAGGGTGGGCCAAAAAACCGGACCTGTTTGAGCGTTGATAACTCAGCGATGGTTAGTGGTAGAAAAACGCGTGATACGTCAAAAGTTTCAGAATGCTGTAAGGAATAAAGAACAAATTTGCATAGTGAAGCATTTAAATATTCTTTGCCTAATTTGCATAAATATTCGCCATCCCCGAAATTCTGCCAAACCTGACTGTAACACATGGATTTAACGTGGATATTTGAGCTTTTGTAACTTAGCGATGTTTATTGATGGAAAGGCGCGTAATATGCCAAAAGTTTTGAAATTGTATACAGAAGAAGTGTACAATTTGCATGTTTTAGCATTTAAATATTCTTTGCCTGATTTACACAAATTTGCCCTACCTCTAAAATCATGCTAAATTGGCAGTAACACATGAATTTAAGTCGATTTTCATTCAGCATACAGTAAAATATCAACAATTATTAACACATACGTTGAGTTTAGATGAAATACGACATAGGCAGTTGCCCAGATTTTGCATTCAGAACCGTCATCAGTCCTTTTAGGCAGCTGATCGATCGCTGGAGTCACTGTGTTCAGGATCAACTGAGCCCAGCATACGATTAGCACACGTCTTAGCTAGTCAATTACTAAAATTTCGTGACCGTGCTAGCTGTTGCAATGCCCCCACACTGAATAATTTGCAGAATTTAAATCTGGACTTTTTGACAGTGAGTTTTTGAGTTTAATGAACTCGGGCACATGGAAGTGCAAGCAAATACATAATTTCAGGGGTAATAAAGATTTATGCAAATCAAGCAAAGAAAATTTAAATGATTTGCTATGCAAATTCGGTCCTTTTTGCCTGCAACATTCTAAAACTTTTGACATATCACAGGCTTTCCTACGGTTAACCATTGCTGAGTTATCAACGCTCAAACAGGTCCGGTTTTTTGGCCCACCCTGTACTTTTTATGTGGCAAAGTAAAATTTTAGAGTAACTCGACTGTAGCAAATGACAGCATCAGCATGGCATGTACAGAACCGTAGTCGCTCTAAGAAATCGTCGTCTTTCCGCGACTGACAATCGGATATAAGCGGTACGGTCGACCCGCCATAGCAACAACTGGCCTTCTTGCTTAATCAATAGTCTAAGCGGCATTATTTACAAGTAACATATTTCGATCACTTATCAGGCCGAAAAATCATGCTACACGCCTATAATGAGCAGCTGTTAGTTAGCCTACTATCGTATCTAGCTAGAATCAGTTTCCGCTTTATGCTGCAGTTGAATTTCTATTTGTAGCTAGGAAGGTTCTCGGAAGAAGATGGTGAATGACGTCGTGCTGGTGTTGTTGGCGACTGTCGCCTGCTTCCAGCTTGTTCTTGCCGTCCAGCCGCCGTCTGTTGTCTATGCCACCAACCTAAAGAACGAACAACCAGGAGACGATGCTCTACTTCGCTCATATGTCATCGGTCTTACTGTTCCCCGCTACTCCAGCGACGAAGGTGTATCTCTACAATATGCGTAATCGTCTTAGCCACATTTTCGTTTTACCTGAATAACTTTTATCCTACTTCCGCTTTGGATTCAGGTTAAGTTTCTGAGTTTGTCCATTTGTAAAAGATAAATCGAAAAGCTATGGACGGATTTTCATGATAGGGATAGGCGTGGCCAAAGAAAGAAGTGACTACGGATTTCGGCTTCGGTCCGGATTTTTTGTGTATTCTATCCAATATCCAATACTTTTTGCCCTTAGGAGAAACGACGCAAATTGACATTCGCCAGGTGGCGCACCAATCTGAGCGAAAGATTGAGGGTTCTGAGCGCCTCTAGGTTGACACCTGTCGCTGACTGTTGCGACCTCAGGATGGTCTTTCTGAGGGCATAGATCTTTATACGAAGAAGCATTAAACACGACTAGATCGTTGTCATGACAACGTACGAAATAGTATAGGAACAACTAGGTAATGTACAGGGTGGGGCAAAAACGTAACCTGTTAAAGGTTTTTTGCTGTTTTCTCAGCAACCGTTTAGGATTGTAAACTGAAATTTTAACAGTATTATTTACTGAAGCGTTCTACATCTAACTGCCAAGTGAAATGTAATTCTGTTGAAAAACGACGAAGTTATAGACTTTTTAACATTTTTAACATTGTCCACTGATTTTCCAGCATTAAAATGTTTAAGCTAAAATGCTATTTAATTTTCAAAAACCGCTTACCACGTTACTGCCGATGACGTAACAGTAACGTTTTGATAAACAGTAATTTATTTTGTGTACAAATTATCATTAAGTTATCGTTTCTTTAAAGCAATCACCGGCTGCCCACCGGATTCGTCTTCCAGCAGGACGGCGCGTCAGCAGACCCAGCGCGCAACGCCGCACAGCGCACAGAACTGGCTGCGGCCAGTTGTCCAGATTTCATCACAAAAGACCAATGGCCTCCAAATTCGACGAACCCAATGACTGTTGCGTCCTCAAGTGGGTGATTTTGAGCGCATAGGTCCCTATACGAAGAAGCATTAAACACGACTAGATCTTTGTTATCACAACGTACGAAATAGTAGGAACAACTACGTGTGGGTGCAATGTTGGAGTCTTACCGCAAGCTCGAAACAAAGCCAAAACAAGCGCCGAAATCAAGGAAGCGATTTAGGTTATCGACAGGACTGTGAAAAATTTCTCAAATAAGGCGACTGGAGGTTGGTGTTGCAGCTTGGAGCTGGCGGTGGACACCTCGAACATTCACAGTGACAATGGAATTCTGGCATCTGATCATTATTGAACTATGTTGTTTCAACGACGTTATTAAATTGGTGTTGTAGCCGAAACATTTTTAAATGCTGAAAAATCGGTAGGTGGTCATGTTAAAAATCATCGTTTTTAACAGAATCATATTTTACTTGGTAGTTAGATGTAGAAGGTTTTAGTAAATAAATCTGTGAAATTTTAAATTAAAATTAGAAACGGTTGCTGAGAAAACGGCGAAAAATTTTAGGGGGGCAACTTTTTTGCCCCACCCTATATTTTAAAGCGCAGTGAGCCGACCGGTTTGAGCGCAAAACATTAACTAGAAGGCACTCGTTAGAGTGCATATCTCTGACAATGTAGAAGTTTTCACAGGAGAGCGCCACCATTCTTGACGGTTGTGTATGACATCGTGTACACAGTCAGACAGACACACGGACACACACAATGAAGGACAGATCGACCAATCTCATAATCGCCTCCAATGTTCACTTCGTTTCATTGGCGAATATAATTAAATCCCAACAATGGCAAGAGAAGTTCTCACACGCTCGATGCTCGTAGATAGATCAGATTAAAAAGAGACACTAAATGTATACAAGATAATACAAGGGCGTCATAGTTGACGGCCCGTCACGACGGCTTGTGTGTCGCGGGCTTAACAGCTGTAATTCACGAATTACGACAGCAGACCGGACAGGAGAAGCAAAGGTCAACTCAGCAGCTGAAAAGCAAAAGGCAGATGTATGCTAAACTAAAATTTAATCGTCTGGAACGTAACGTTATAGGCTGCAGTGAAAGCGACGACTTTTGAGCATTGTGGCGTGTCGTCGTTGATATGCATTGAAGAATACTCCTGACAGCGATCACCACATTCTATATGGATGTGTTTGGATCTCGGTAACAAAGTATAAGCCTAGCTAAGGGTATCGCACCCTTGAGAGATTTAGACAGCCTTTGGTTCCGGACGATTTCCAATGATTGAAACGGATTCCACTAATTTCCCGCCGCTGTAAGCCGCCTACGCTTATGAGTAAATGAACATTTCGCAGAAAATCATTAAATATACTTGAGTATATGTAAGCGTCAGAAGTAACCATGTTGTTATCACTTGATATTACGCATTGCGTTCTGGCCGCCTGCAAGCTGTGTCGTATAACTTCGACAGAAAATCTTTAGAAAGCCGCCCATAATTGATCAACAGTCATTCTAACTTAAATAGATGTCAAACAATGAAAACCTACAAGTTCAACGTCAAGATCACCAGACAAATATTTTGCTTTCCGTTTGTGTATGCTGTCGAATTAGCCTACATGAATAAAACGAAATTTTTTCATTGCCCAGAAATGGCCCACAATACAGCACAGAGATAAGTAAAAGTCAGTTAAATGTCTTTAAAGGTATCTTTAAATAACATGTCTACCGTACGACTTTCTGTTTTTTTGTGTGTTCGTCTACAAAAAAAACATAATCACCTCGAACTGTACCGCCTCTGTCCCAGTACTGGTCCTTGGCACAATAATTGCTAACGATACTGCGTAAGACATTGTTTGTGCTGAATAACAGCAAATTAAGACGATGGGGCGAAATATTACCGATAGCGGCATAACGATAATAATATTGTGTTGCTCTGCGCAACAGACGTGCAAAAAAAATAAACGCAAAACAAATTACAAAATTAAAACGCAGAAGTAAACGCGCTGCAATAGACAAGATTAACAAAAGACTAATGGGGTGTTGACACGATCCAGCGAACATCCAGCAAACTTCGAGCAAATTTATTTAAAATACACGTGCTAATGCTGGACGTTTGCTGGATGTTTGCTAAATCGTGTAAACACCCTGTAAGACTAACAAATCATAAATCAATCTTATGTCCCTCTGGTGATGTATGCAGATATGCCAGCTGATCAGCTGTTGGCGACGGACAAGCGTTTTTCGGAGTTCCTCGGTGGACGTCGGCGTCGGTTTTCCGAATTCCTCGGCGGCAAGAAACGTTTCTCCGAGTTTCTAGGCGGTCGGAAAAGATTCAACGAGTTTCTCGGCGGGAAAAAGAGATTCTCGGAATTTCTGGGCGGAAAAAGAAACGCGTTTTCGCTGAACAAAAGCCGTTTCACATAGACGGTCACACATCGGCATTAGCTGTTTGCCAAGCTTTGTTCTGATTTGTAATCTTAAACTTATTTTAATACGGCAGTCATGTTGAGATGTATAAGTAACGAAAGCGCTAGCAAGATCATGGCCTAACTCCATCAGATTACGTTCATAGTTCTTACGCTTTCTTTCTTTTTTTGTTTCACGTTTTAAAAATTTACCAAGACTATAATTGTAACTGATTCTATGTTTTCCATGAACAGATAGAGACACAATATCCGTAGTAACGTATACTGCTTAAAGCTGCCAGACATCGACTTATGCGTCGCGGCAAAATTTATTAGAACCGCCAGTGTGCGCACGGAGTAAGTTATACTTCAAGCCGCGTCTTAAGTGGCTTAAAACCCGCCTGCATTTTTTGTCAGTGAGCGAAGATAACTTTATCCGCAGTAGGATTTTTTCATCGGGCCGGTTTATTCTTGACTTTAAGGCGTAAACAGCAGGTGGTAATTATTTGTATTTAGGACATGAAGGCTTGCTTTTCTTTGCTAGCTTTGCTTTGTGCTTTGCTAGCACAGAGTTACTAGCTTTGTGGCTCACAAGCTCAGTGTCAGTAACGTAACGAATTTTCACACAACTGACTTGTTTTGTCTCTGTAGATTACGCCATTTTCAACACTACAAGCGGACAGGTCGCTACGCTTCCTGTCTGCTTGATCTTTGCCATAGTATCTGCCTGCGGCCTCCATTTTCGGCACTTCGGGCCTCAACTCGGCCTGCGGCCTCGATTTCGGTCTGCGGCCTCAATTTTCGGTCCTTCGGCCTCGATACACAGCGCTGCATGCAGTGTACTACGCTGCAGCTTAGCCGCTAACTATAATGATGCTGATTATGTGTCACCATGGTGACGACGTCTACATGACGTCACAGCCAATCGCAGTCCAAGCTGATACATCCTTTTTTTAAAGATATAGATATCTATATTTCTACACTTTCGATTTAACAGCAAGTTACTTTCACGAAAATTTCTCAGAGCTCGAACACGTATTTTCTGTCGTGAGAAATTTAATCAAAACCATAGTCTGAGCAGATGAAGTACTATTTCGGGAAAGGCTTGTAGGCTTCTATGGGTATTTAGGAGATAAAAGCATGAAACCTGATATTCCAACATATCCAGAGCATGCTGATTTCTAAATTAAATTATTTCGGCTGAGCAGTCGAATTCTGAGCTTTGGTTTAGCCGACAGTACTTAAGTAATGGTCACGCTATTGGTATGAGTTGTCGTCTGTCTGTCTGTCTGTCATAAATGTATTGTGGCTAAACGGTAATTCGTACGGGGTCGACGATGGTACAATCAAATAGGGCGCTGGCGACTTCCTATAAACTGTCAATAGTAACCATGTCTCCATCTGCAGCGGTTTGGCCGCAGTTTTTAGTTTAAAGTTTCAAGTTGTAGGCGGCCATATCTCGGAAACGATTAGAGATAGAACCAAAGTTACTATAAATCACTAATATAAAGTGGTATACGCCCTTTCAAATAAGATAAAAATCATTGACCTTAAATAACCTTGAAGGTCAGTATGCGCTATTGCGGCTAAACGGAGCAAGATTGCTATTGATCAGGTAATATACGCCCTTTCAGATGAGATGAAAATCGTCGTCCTTGGATCACCTTCAAGGTCATTGACAACCAGTACGATCGGCTATTTTGGCGACAGATGGGTTTCTTGTTGAACTTGATTTGCATAAACCAAATGGCCGCCAAATTGTCATTTTCGGTCGTGTTTTAACGCGAAAATGGACAAATCTATAAATTTTTATTTAATTTACGAATTGAGTTCAAAATTCAAGGTTACCTTACATCACCAAACACCGTCAATAATTGTGATAACTAACCGTTATAACTGTCAAAACTGCAGAATAAAATTAGGTCAAAAGTTTAAATTTGGTTCAAATATTGTTTATAGAAAACAGTCTGACGTTTTTTGTGGTAATAAGGTCAAAGATCAAAGCCATTAAGTCTCATACAGTTAATAAAATGTGCCATTTAAATGATCCAAAATTCTAGATTGTAATCACAAAATCATTGAGACCCCATACCTCAGCATCTATGAGAGATAAAGGTCCATATTGGCGTCCAGCGGTCATGGGATCGATGACGTCACGGACCCCAAATGTTCAAGGTCATGACCTCAAATCTGTGACGTTCCATAGGCCTAACTCATCGACCTTGTAAGAGAGACCAACAACGGCTGTAAAACGTTAACTTACTGCGGTTAGCGTTTTATGAGTACGTTTATTCGCCAATACGGCAGACAAGCAACACAAAAAAGACAGTAAACTAAGAAAAAAACACAAGCATACATGCAGTCACCCAGACACATGCAGCAACAAGTTTGACGAAAGAAGTTACGTGTAAAACCGACTTAACACGTCATTACGAACATGATCATCATTTAAAACGTACTTTCGTGCTGCATTTGTTAAGAGGTTGCGCCTGTCAAAAACTTTTATTAAACGAACATCAGCGGATGATGCTGATTGTGGACATCAATCATCTCTGCCAGAAACTCACGCCGGTGTACGGTCGGTCTTTCCTAGCGACAGCTGGGCTTCTTGTTCGATGATTCTACTGGCTCATTGAGATTCCTATCGTGATGGCTGCTAATCAACAATCCTCTGCCAGTCACACAGCGCGAGCACCTGTTGTGACGTCATGTCAACTCTCTCGCTGACACTCGCCGGCTTAGTGCCACAGCGACGCCGTTGATTCCAGTCGCCGCCTGGCGAATGCGAGATAGTTATCAACTCCAAGTCGTCTATAATCATGGTAATGAAGATTATGATGATGACTCTCTATAGGCCTACAAGTGAACGAGTGCCGCATGCAAATCTCACGTTCCGTTATTAGCAATCAGAAAAAAAACCAAACAGCAGCTATACTGGCAAATTCAAAAATGAATACCGATACAGTTATAAGACCCGGTGCCTGTCCCTTACTGTAAGTGAAAACTGAAGAGTTTCTAACGAAGAATTATCGGTATACGCAAATGTGCGAAAACGATCAAAAGATATCGTCGCTGATATGAAAACCCCTTTGGTACGCATAAGTTTACTGCGTTGTTGTAATGATAATGATAAAATATTATAAATGCTCAAAAAGTCATCATATTCAGCAATTATTGTTGTTTAGTACTGAAAATCTCAAGTTCCGAACGCATCCATCGATAACTAATGAGGAATACCTGGTTAATATTATGTCGCGCCGAACTGTTTGGCGAAGCGATTGTTTGTTCTGATACTGACGTCGAAGAAAATTGTTTACTTGTTGCTGATATTGACTTCTTATTTTTGGATTTGATACCCCAGGTGCGTCGCGAGCGTTTCTACTTCCTGTTTACTTTTCGGCTACCCAGTTCTAGAGACTTTATCGCTTTTTTCTTCACGCAAAATTCATGTGTCTTCCCAAAGGTCCCCTAGGTCTTGTTTCAGTTTCTAACCTTAGTTCACTTTAGCGTACATCTATTCCTGGTCGGTCGTTGCTAGGGGTCTAGGAAGTAAACCAGTCCCTAATCCACTATCTGTGGAAGAGCCTCGAGGCGTAGGTATAATGGAAAAAACCTCGGGGGGATCTTCTAAACAGGCCCAATGGACGACCATCCATATTACTTACGTCAGCGACCCAATACATTTCCGGTCGTTCCAGTTTCTACTCTAAGTGCACCTATCGCTAGCAGTAATATTGTCCGTAGTTAGCTTCCTACAGCGGCTGATCTAGCCGGAGCCCAGGTCCCGTTTCCTACACTAAACTAAATCAGCCAATTAATTGATGTTCGTGATTTAGCTCTTTTATGATTTTAAAACGGCTGACGTATCGTTTAGTGAACGAGATGCGATGCAGACTTTATAAATAGAATTTATAGCGAGTAATAACACTAAAATGTCTAGTAGGCCTATGTTGAGCACAGATAATTATTAGAAATGGGAAAGAAAAAGAACCCTCATGGCTAGGGTTCTGTTCTGTTCGAGTTTTACCAAACATAAAGGTTTGGGTTCTTTGCAGTTACAAAAAAGTAAGAGTTCGGTTTTAGTTCGGTTCTAATATGCTGTTTTCAGTTCTTTTCGGTTCGGTGCTATGTGGGTTCTAAAAACGTACATCAAATTTCTAAAAAAAACTTACTGTTTAACCATCGAGTATGCCAAAGTATGATAAGTAATGATCAATCACCACACAATGATATTTAAAAGCCTCTTCTAAATAAATCATTCAATTAGTCATAAACCAATCAGTCATCTGTCTTTAGTGTGTAACGTCACTGGTCACTTCATAATATATTTTAAAAACACAAGTTTTTCCAAGCTGGCTGTGCTGAGACGGCAGCGTTTCTCAGTCAGAATACGACCGCAAGTTGAAAACACGCGTTCGCTTGACGTGCTCGTGGCGGGAATCGCAAATATCTTTTGTGCTAAGTCTGCCATAATTGGCAGCTGCTGCTGATGCTGCTGTCAAAATTCAGTGGGACTTGACGATGTGTGTGACAATGTCAGGTAATTGTCAAATTCCTCAGTGCTGGCTGGCAATGACGCAGGTGCCATAAAGTCAGACAAGAAATCTCCATAATCAAGCGAATTTGGGTTTCATTATGTTGCTCATCAATCGCGGTCCGAAATATGACTGTGATAATAATTGTGATGCAACTTAATGCCTACCAGTAGGCCTACATCGATGCACTGATGCTACACTACAGAAATGGTTAAATTTATAAGAACTTTTTGGAACCCAGGCAACAGGGTTCGGTTCGGTTCGGGTTCGGTTCGATTCCTATCTCTAATAATTATTTTAGCGATGCGAGATACCTGAAGTCAACGCAGACAGTCATGCGCAGTGAAGCATGACAGCCGCCAGCCAATGAGAAGCGTCGTTGCCGTGACGTCACGTGACACGGGGAACCCGGGAGTCAGCACTCAGCAATCACTCCAGTCCATTAGAAGTAAGCAAGCGGCGATAATCGGGCGAACGCTGATTGACGACTGTGATAGAGTAAAGAACTCGACAGTAGATTGTGAGATAGCTATGGATCTGTCGGCAACCCTCAGCAATCCGCACTTCTTAGAAGGCAAGTAGGCCTACACATACAAAATAGCAAATAGTAAACTGCACTCAGCCGAAGCGCAGTTTTTTGATACGCCTGTTTGGCTAGAACTATTTAAAAATTTGTTTGCGTAATGGCTAAAACTATTCAAAATTTTATTTGCTTAATGTTCATCAAAACGTAACGAATGGATGAAATAAATACGGTGTAAAGTAACTTGCGTTGAGTTGCTAGGACGTAAATTGAATTCTTGATAATCTGCGAAGCGCATTATAGGCTAAAAGGCTTTTCTGCGTTAATGCGCTATAGAAATTCACGTCATACGACTACCGGTACGTTATCATAATATTATAATTGCGATTGTACACCTATCCTACAATCGTTGTTGCTACAACTGTTTCACTGTTTTCCTTCAAGGCTGTTTCTTCTGAATTTAATCACATTACCAATAACAGTTCCACACTATATCGCAGTATTTTTAATCAGCCCGTGTGTATTTTTGTGAGCAGAACTCTTCGACAGTCCAATGCAGGGAGTGAATCAAGAGCAGCCGTGCGCTGACGTCGTGACGGGATCAAGAGAGCAGCAGCATCTTCAGCATCAGTACCAACAACAAGACATGCAGCAGCAGCAGCAAGTTGAGCATCCTCATCCCGAGTGTAAGCTAGCACTAGTCGACAACGGCGTACCAAGTCAGTCAGCACCTACCTGGCATGTGCCGGAGCGTCCGTTTCCTTCCAGCATTTGGGTAGGTGACCATCACATTTTTCTTTAACAAGAGTATGCAGCCATTGAGGGGCTGCTCGCTATGGGGCCGTCCTTGCAGTTGAGTACGTGCGTGCTACCATACGGCGACAGCAAAGTGCTGCCATCTCGTGAATCATTTAGACTTGACGACGCTACGTGGTGACCGTGCTTTGGTGGTGGTGGATTTTTCGCCAACCACGCAATTAGCCGCCGTGACCTTGACCTTTGACCCTTTGACCTTGAAATTGGTCCACGGGGTGCTCGTGTCCCGGGGATC
>Ga0209367_1006422_pt1 | contig 16265 bp, 11 predicted proteins | sample WorMetLIZISLAND2_FD_187412 | JGI IMG/M metagenome (GOLD analysis project Ga0209367, IMG submission 187412) | Marine gutless worms symbiont microbial communities from Max Planck institute for Marine Microbiology, Germany - Olavius geniculatus... ... | reverse complement strand
ATTAAGGGGGGGGGGCAAAGGTCCAAGGGCAGAGCCAACAATACACTTAGGTAGTTAATACTGTATAGGCTAATACGGACGTAGTTTGGTGTCGAGTTCGTAGGGCAGAAGAGCATCCTTCCACAGTCGACTTGTCTGCGTCATGATGGAGCGTTTGGATCGTGCAGGGGGCGGCGACTGTGGGCGTGGCTCTACTCCAAGCCACGCTTTCTGTCGTTCGTAGGTGGAACGGTGGACGTAGTGCAGTGCGTCGTCAAGCAGGATGTCCGCCTCGAAAAACGGAAACCGCGGCGCCACTGCGTGACGTCATCACAACACACCGGAAACAGTTACTCCACAACGTACAGTGAAACGTCCAATGTCGCCCCAGTGCCGACATAGTGTGCGGCCGCTTGATGTATAATGCTAAAACTTTCTCCTTCCTCAATTTTGTAACCTTCGAAGCCGCTGTTTAGTAGCATCCGTACTCTAGCATTTGACGTTGTATCGCCCAAGATTTAAATAAAGTAGAAGTGGCTGATTGATTACAGTTGGTTGTATTGCTAGAAATACGTTAATTTTTGAAGTAGAAACACGCTGCAATTTTACAGTAGGCCCAACATAGGGCCCTAACCACAATCGTTGACGTTTTCAACCGACACACAAATTGCTCCTGCACTGTGGAACTTTGCACCGATTTCAATTTTTTTGCGCTTTTTGGTTTTCGAATTTCGGGTCATAAGTCCATAGGACACAGACGGACGGGCAAGACCCGTACTTCGGCCTAATAACTGCACTGCACCTGGTTTGCAGTGGGCGAAGCCGCGACCATCGCGCCATCCGCGCCAGTCGTAAGTATTTAGGCCTACGCTCACTCGACATATAACTCGGCTTCGACCACGCTGAGTGTTTGTGTGTTTTATAACGCGCGAAAGCAGCTATACTGCTTTAGCGCGTCTTAGTCATCGCAATTCTGTCCGTCCAATGGCGTATTTAGGGGGGCATGGTGCGATGGCCCCCCTTTGGCCCGACCATGAAAATTTTTTACAGGCGACTTTATATGAAAAGGTGCATTTTTGCCATTTTCCAGCAAGAATTGCAAAATTCAACAATGTTTGATAGTCTTTTGCGTTTCCAAATTTCAAAAAAATGGGCGAATTTGCGGTTTACATTGAACATTCAGAAGCAAAAAAGTGTTTCATCTTCAGGGGGGCGAAGGGGCTCTGCCCCTGGACCCCGCTGGGGGCTCCGCCCCCAGACCCCCGTTATAGGCTCGCGCTCCGCGCGCTCGCCATGGCCCCCCTTTGCCAAATCCTAAATACGCCACTGTGTCCGTCCGTTTGTCCGTCCGTCACACGGGTGGATCAGTCAAAAACGGTCCAAACTACGATCATCAAATCTTCATCGTCGGCTGCCTGGAAGACTCTAGTTTCAGGAATTGTAAAGCTTTTTCATGAATTCGAAGTGGTAACTCCGAATAAGAGCGCTAAATGAGAAGGGGTAGGAAAATTTGCGATTTTTAGCCAATAAGTCGCTGTATCTCAGTAACGGTGCGAGATAGGGCTTAGGTTACTATTAATTACTAATAGAAAGTCGTACACTGGCTCTCGATTGTTACCGTATTCAATGACATTGACCTTTAACCCTAAAATAGGGGTTTTATGAATGTTTTGGCGATTTCGGGCTGCGAGACACATTTCAAGAGCGAATTGCGTCCAAATCAATCGAGTTAGGCATGGACAAGCTGCACGTGAAATTTTCAGCATTTGGACGTAGATTTCGACGGTCCAAGTCTCGATTTTCTAGGTTCAAGGAAACCTGCGAACGAGGACATCAAAGAGCGGTACCCTGTAAAAGTTGTTATTTTATCGTTGTTGGCCAGTCTTTCGTGAAAACGGTTGCAGATCACCATGGGCATGCTGCCTTTATAATCACAACAAGCACTAGTGACGAGCTTTTTAGTCGTATCAGTAGGGCCTATCGATGACTTTGAAAGACCCTGAAGTTCCAAAATAAGGGGGTTTGTTGATTTTTACGATCTTCGGCTGCAGCGCACACTCCATAATAAACTGCGATGAAATGGCTGGAGATAGACTGACAGTTTGCGAACAGGAACTGCTATAGGCTTTCGCGCGTCTCGCGAGCATTCGCTTAAATTTCTTGTGTTGTATGCGTGATGTGCTGCCTTGCTGGCGTAATAAAGGTGATACTGTCAATTGCTGGAAGTTTTTGACCTTAAATGTCGATATTTTGAGTTGAAAATTGGGACATAGTTTCCTTCTACCTTAGGTTACGTTTATTGGAATTTTGTTTTATATGCACCTTTATTTGTATTTATTTGTTTACGAGTTATAAGCCCGTACGGGACAGACAAACGGACGGACCGATGTACGGACGACGGGCAAGACGCATAGGACGACCGCAAAATAATAATTAACCAGCTCTAATGAACGAATATGTCTATACCTGGTTCGCTTTCCACGCGTAGAGTCGACCCGTTGAGTGAAATGTGCTCAGCCGAAGCTCGAAGAGGAACGACGCACAGCGCTGGAGGACAGGCCTCTGTCAACATATAATGCGTAGCACAGCGCTTGCAGTAGCAGTGAATGCCACAGCTAAGTTTCATTCAGCCTACCCAAATACTTTCACTATTTAGCATTTAAATACCGAGTTAAATATCGATTATTTAAAAACCGATTATTAAATCGGTGTTTGAATAGGGGGCCTAACCTCCTATAGGCATACAATGCAATCATCATAATAAGGGCACTACTGGGAACTAAGCCCTACGAGTACATGTTTAGTACGCAACCTCGTTAGCAGGCCTAATTGAAAACAGGGGTGACCAATCCGTTATCGTCGAAACACTATTTTGCGAAACAGCGTGTTTAAAGGGCTTTAAAACATTGCGACACCGATTAGGCCTATGTGTTTGGAATTTTCCACATTTTTCGCAAAAGCTACTCGAATTTTGTGTTCACCCTATAGTGATGTAGCGAACGTGCTGGACGATAGAGGCATACACTATTTTTATGTTTACAGTCGTGCTTCCGCGTGACGTAACTGATTTCGCACGTTACGCCGGTGATAAACTAACTGAATAATTATGCCACGAGCGATGTTTACTACCCGAAATCTGGAAATGTTTTTCTAGGACCAGGTTGTCGATGTTGGGGCTCCGAGGAACGAAGATCTTTTAATTACTTTCCAAGCAACACATGTTACAGTATAATAGTCACGGCACGTCAACACTACAGACGAACGGACAGACGGATAACGTACGATGACAATACCACGTTTTGTGCTACATGTGTCGCGCGGTAAAACTATTCTAACAAACAAACTGAGATGACGATGATAATGACGCTAGAATACTGTTGTAATGAGGACCTCGATTGATCTGCCAAGGTCTTGGACGTCTATCGTCCACCATCTGTAAGTCGTCCTCGACGCTTCTGCGTGTCCGCCGACTTGCTCCCGCAAGCTCCGACACAGCTAGCACCGGAACTTGTCGCTCACCGGATGTACAATCGACGTCCGGCGGTGCCTGGCGACGTAGCGACGCCGCCATAGTTTGTTCGTTGCCTAGCAACCAGCATGACGTCATCGTGGTCGTCATCAGCCACGTCACGTGACTGTTAAGCCACACCGGAAACATGGCGCCGACGCACATGCGCGATCACTGTCGCTGTCACTTTCGCTATACAGTACTTATAACCTGTAAAATTCTGTCGGTGTTTCGCTTGAAAACTAAAAGCTGCCCGAGTTCTCAAACCTTTTCCTAGAATAGTGTGATGCTACCTGGCAAACACAACAAATTATCCATTTCCGTATGCCTTGACGGTAAAGAATCCTAAATGATCCAAACCAATCCAAAGAAATCGGATCGTCGCCATCCATCCTACAGTCGCTCGAAAAACAGTACAAAATTCGTTCATTAACTTTTAAGTTATCTTGCATAAAAACGGTGAGAAACGCTAAGATTCAAAAACAACTTTCTCGTCAGAAGAACAACTGCACTAGTAGGCCTAATGCTATAAGCCAGCGCCAATGTTGATGTAAAATCGCACGCTATCGCCCAAACCCCACGTGCTTCGATTTGTCCTGGATTTTATAAGTTTAGTACACAGAAAACCACTACAAATTGTAAAACAAGGAAGTTCATAATAACTAGATGGTGGTTACGACTCCGTCGACTATTATGCCTCCGCCAACATGTGACAATCACAAGGCCAAAAAGTGCATCTTGGGGTATCATTGACCCCACCGTTTAATGTTTACATCAATAACCTACCTTCAACTCGTTCTCGCAAATTCATCTATGCTGATGATATTTGTCTGGCTACCCAAGACCGCACCTTCACGGCTCTTGAAGACACATTCAGTGAAGATCTAGACAAAGTTGCAGTAATTCTCAGCAAATGGCGTCTTTAACGGAGTGTACCGAAAACACTGTCCTGTGTTTTTCATCTCCACAATGCAACGGCTTCGCATGGCATAAGTGGTCAGCGTTAAACCACTTTCGCACTTGTCAGGGTCGATGTGCAGCCAACCTCGTCCGCTGGAATCAGGCTTCAGATCCGTCCTGTTCCTGTGGCGCACCTTCACAAACTATGTCACACATTGTGAACGATTGTCCAGACACTAAATTTCCCATCGGTCTGTCAGCCTTACATTTGGCTGATGAGGAGGCTATTGCCTGGCTCGGCATGCAGAGCATACCCTAAGAAGAAGACCTCACGGTGACCTTGACCCTTAACCTTTTGACCCCAAAATTTGATGCGTTCATCTTGCCCCAAAATCCGTTAGTGGAGAAAGTTTGGTCAAATTCCTTCAACAAATACCCAAGATATCTCGCTAACAATGTTTGTTCGGGACTCGCGCACGGACGAATGTACGCACGGACGCACGAACACTCTAGAAACATAATGCCTCCAGCCAGTGCGTTGACGAAGGCATAAAAATCAATGAAAAGACCAAAACAGATACACAACTTTTTACCGTGCCAAAAGATTGCACAACTTGTTGTACGAGTGCGACTTATTGTGCAAGAAATACACGACAAATCAATGTAGTGAAATTTGGACATGGACCGCTGAAGGATTATCTCAACATGGCAGCACGTTTATTGCCTTTACCTTGGTTGGTGTCATAGCGTGCAACGACGCTCGAGAGGAGACTGCGTAGCGAACTATAATAGATGCAGTATAATTCTGACTGTATATTGTACAGAGTCCATTCCTAATTCCGACAGTATAGGCCTACGAGTAAACCACTCAAGTTCGATAACTGTACAATATTAGGCCAATCTTCGGCAGATAGGCTATTGGCAGGTTATCAAAATTATTTCACTGGCACAATCGACAACCTCAGATCAATTAAAACGCTGCTTTACACTACCATCGTGATTATATTAGTAAGCGCCTACCCAAAAACTAGTTTTTCAATTTTTCATATAGCCTGAAGTCCACACTCCACTATAGTTTGATTCGTTGCAGATTACTCGAACAATTCGGCAAAGCAAGCATGGACCACGAAACCGCGGGGTAAGGGGTTTTTGTGCCTCACTTTTTCGAGTGGGGTGCACGCAATGTTGTGTGCCCCCTCCCCTCACTATTCATGCCCATGCGTAAATTTAACTGTTGACTCATTGCATTATTAAAGTGTAAAGTGAAAAAATGCCTAGCACATCAGAGAAGTCTCAGTGGCCTATTTTAATGATCAGATAGCTTGATGACATCACCTCTGATGGCAGACTGTTCCAAGTTCTTGCTGCAAAGACGGGGAACGCTCTAATATGTAGCCGATCGTACAAGTGGTACGTTGTATAATCGTTGTGTAATCGTGTTGTGTATTTGTCGCAGGCCTATAGCTTGTTCTAGGCCTACAGCATATTGCATAAAACAAATCGAAATAAACGGAGTTCGAGCTTAAGCGTGAAGTTTATAGTGAATTTACGTGGAATCACAGCATAAACCAACGTGGCACGAATGTTGTACACCACAGTAGTGGAATGCCAGATGTCCAAAACGTGCACAAGACGATAGGCTTATCTGAACGTTATCAAGTGCAGTTACGTACTGGTGAGGTCACGTTACTCGTAATCTAGGTCTTACAGCATAGGCCTACATGTACACAGGCATAAACAGAACTACGCTGCTCAGAACTAGCCCCAATAAATACAAACAGAATCGACCACACATCTCAAACCTGCGTCGAGAATGGTTGAATATGCACCAAAGTACAAGAGGTCTAGTGGTAAACTGGTAGAGTATCGGACTCAAATTTCACGCATGGGGTTCAAATCTCACCGCGGGTCATTTACAAACAATCAAGAACAACTTGCTAACCTACTGTATGTTCAGTTTAACTCAGCCTTCTACCCTCAGTGGGAAGGAAAACGAGTGTTAGCTTACGGGCGACGGGGCGAAGGCCGAACGTGGCTGCTTGAGGTGATAGTATGTCTGCTGGCTGCACTGCGGATCCAATTGTTTGCAAGCACGAGCAAAGGATGGCCACATATTAATGCCCAGCGGTATCATTAGCTCATGCCAATCAGCTACCACGATATTGCAAAGCGCTTCTGAACATGGGTCTGACTTGAGTAGGTAGCGAGACATTTGTAGATTTGTCTGACCAGCATGTCATATTTTGACCACAATACACACAAAACACCAGTAAACCCACATTTTTGACACTTCATACCACAATCACGAGAAGATTTTAAACCTGAGGAAAATCTGCAAAAAAAACGCACTGATTGGCTGACCTAGTTTAATTTGGAAATAGTAATTTCTCAAGAAATGCAAAGATCACCATCGAGAGATCCGACAGAAAATATCTTGAGGTTTTAACAAATGTAAACTCACCAATGTCAGAAATATCTGAGGGAAAGATTGGGAAGTTTCGAAAATGCATAATGTGTAAAGAGAATGCATTCTGAACCATAAACGAATCGAACAAACTGGATATTCATAAGCTGAGGTAACTACAAAAATAATAAACCAGTAAAATGTCGACTTACATTCCAAGCACCTGTCAGAACTAACGCAAAAATCAACACAATTATTTTCTTCATCGAGTATAGCCGTATAAACATAACAGCTCCCGTAACAAAAAAAAACACGCAACTCGACGCTAAAAATGCAGCGAAGCATGAGCTCCAAGAAAACATATCAGGATATATTGTAATTGTAAGCCTGATGTCGGCGAACCAATACGTAAATATTATGCACAAAACATCTCTACACTGCAAACAAAACTATTACCAAATGAAGAAATCAGCTGTAATACCGCCAGAAAAAGAAGACGGTACGGTAACGTATAAACAGCAACATCAGTCAATGTTCAGTAACAACAGAAAACACATGTAATCATTGATAAATAATTAGCAATAATTACAGGCAGCATCGTCACACTAAACACGCTAGAATTTGCAACATCCGCCGCAGACTAGGAAATTGCAATAAAACGTTTTTTACAGTTTCACTGCACTTCTTTGAACATAAGCAAACAAAAAGACTATTAGTAGTAACTACTAATATTATTCATATTACTTCTGCTCGAATAGCAGTTCTGTCAAATTACTCTAAATCGATGCAAAATATAAAAAAACTTCTTTCTCGTCTCTTTCTGTCTCTTCTTCACAGTCTCTCCCACTTTGTTACTTTTCTTTCTGTACCAATAACGGACACAACTTGTCATAATTTTTCACTTTCGCTAGCCTACAGTACTAATTGTTCTTCCTGTGTTAATTCAGTTTATGCCGCAGTTTATGCTGCACGGAAACCCCAAGGAAAAACCCTTTCGGATTTAGGGTTTTTTAGGTTTTTTACGTGGCAAACTTTCAAACGTCATGCAAAAAGCAGCATCAAAGCACTGAAAGCACTCATATTATGCAGAATAATTCTTGACTGACAATAATTGGTACAAATGTAAACTAACAATATTAAGAATTTCACGTAATAACGTTAGCAAACGTTTTTTTGTCACAACAACGGTTTTCGACTTTGTCTGCTTTTCTCTTAATTTTTAATAGACATTTAATCACCAAAGTGAAAACGACGGTGATTCAGTTAATTAATTAGAAACAAAAATGTTACCGATTAAATAACAGCAGATTTACTTACTTACGTGTGATAACAAAAATTTGATGAACACAAAAAGCTGTATGCTGAAACAATCTAAATCAGCAAATATGACACATTTTTAGTTTTACATAAAAACGTTTTTTCCAACGTTTATTACATCCACGAAAAATCTCAAAATCTTTTTCAATAAATACAACACATATGCATTTACTCATAGTATGAGAAATATGTCAAATAATTTGGCAAACAGTGTTAATGGACAATAAATAATGCGCAAATAATATCATCAAAACAATATGCTACACACATATAGAGTATATGATATGACTTGCATAAAAAACAATAATTTAATAAATAAATCAGTAACACGTCTAACTTTTCACAACTAACAAAATCTACAAGTAATGGACATCATAAACTTTAAGCACTATCAAATAAAGCCATATGCTGCATGACAAAAAATTAAAAAAACATCGTGAAAACAAAAAAATTCCCACACATCTAAATAAAATAAAACAGTTCAATAGTCTCGTAGAAAAAAACTATTTATGTGTAAATTATGCATTAATAATGCACTCTGAGCAGTTTTTACTGAACGTATTTTTGAAATTCACCGAAAAAGATCTAAAAACTGACAGATTCTACAAAAAGGAAAAACTAAAAATTGTTAGAGATCTAAAGAACCCTGAATAATGTTACAAAATATACAAAAAAAAATCCATATGACCACTGCTAAAATCTTACCACTACCTTCTCGGGCAATGGTCACCCGTCAACGAAATTTCATCAAAATTAATTCCAATTTTTCAAGTAATCCTGTGTCAAAACAATGTACTCTGTCACTCTGCTTCCCTTCAGCTAAGGTGAGCTTTCAAAAAAAGTCTGAAGTCCCTGAAAACTAAAAGAAGTCCAGTGCAATGTGCATATATATGCAGAGCAGGGGCTTCTATCCCTATACCTGGTGAGCACTGAAAAATAGGAGAGGGAGGTTTGTTAATGGTGTAAATCAAAACTCACTCTATTTTCAACGCCCTTCTCCCATAACAAAACTCCTCGCCCCATTTAGCACTAGGCAACGACAATAGAAAAAAGAAACACGGAAGGAAAAATGAGGATAAAGCACAGGAAAGGGAAGCAGAGAGAAAGAAGGAAAAAGCCCAAGAAGTGAGGAAGAACTTACATCCAATTTCGATTCCAGATTTTGGGGGACAGAAGCCTCTGATGCAGAGTTTGATATGCAACCTGCTGATAACTGAGAGGAATGTAAGGAAATCGAGCGACATTCTAGTTTACAAACAAAAACTAAATGTTATCTTTGAAATCATGCAATCTTTTATTATGTTCTATTCTATTCACATAAGGTGGCAACACAAACAAGGTCTACAATCCATAAAAATTGCTTCAAGTTGTCCAAAATGCATTCCTCCCAGCACAAAAACTGATAAATCACATAGGTAAAACTGAAGTTTAAAGGTTTTATTCCTTTGTCCTCAAGGCACCATAACTAAAAATAATTCTTCACCTCTGCCATCTAACGTCGCTGTGTTAAACAATAAATTACAACTATGTACAATAGTCAGTAATAAATAAGTTGAGGCTGAGTCTAACATCCATTAACATAAATATATCGCAGTAGAAAAAGAAAATAAATTAAAACTAAAAAAACTAATTTCCACGTTCACTGCTACAGAAATTCTACTGACATGTTGTTGCAACAATGCACAAAACACTCATTATGTGTGAAAATAATGGATATAATGCAACAATTAAATAAATAATATCAGTTTTCAAACACATATTTTTCTACTAAACAAACTTTTTCACAGCAACAGATTAATACAAACCATACTGACTTGTTGCAATCATCTACAAAAGACTCACTAAGTGCAAAAAAGCTTATAGACGGGCAAATGCCGATGCCGGCATATATATGGAATGCATTGCAAGTATAGGAATACAAAAGCTGCTATAACAATAAAGGCACAGATCTAGAATGACAATAAACGAGTATTGATTAACACACAAAAAAACTGACCTTGATATGTGTCAACAATAAACGGAGAGTGGTGACTAATACCTACATCCCTTGTTTCTCCATTAATATAGTCGAATAATTGTATTTTAATTTTTTTTTGTCCATGACTTTTTGTTATGATAGTGACATCTGCTGTTTTTAGTTAAAAGAAACAAAATGCCATAGTTTTTACCAGTTCTGTGCAGTCCTAACGTTCCTGAACAAAAATAGTGCAATCACTCAATTTTACGTGACGTAATAATAAACCACGGTCTGGAGTATGACACGTAAGTGTTAAACAAACTTATACACCGTGGGCCATAAAAAACATGTCACTTTACTTTCGTCCATATCTTCGCCAATTTTTGACTGATTTTCAAAATTCATTCACTGGCATACTCTGCAGACAATTTGCAATAATGTGATTATTATATATCCCACCACACGCTAAATGCATTTCTACACTACCTTGTAAAATATAAATGCAAGTAAAAACTAACTATAATAACATAAATTTAGGTAAATGAAAAAACCCTTCAGACAAACATTGCGTTGAATGATCTGTAAGACACTAGACTGTGTTAGACCCACACAGTTTGGTGTCATACAGACCATTCATTGCAATGTTGGTCCAAAGTTTTTTCAATTTTACCAAAATGTTTGTTATTATCGTTCTGTATGCATATTTGATTGATATTTCACAAAGTAGTGTAGAGACGCATTTAGGGTGTGGTGGGATCTATAATAAACACATTATCGCAAATTGTCTGCAAAGCGTGCCAGTGAAAAATTTTGAAAATCGGCCAATAATTGGTAAAGATATAGACTAAAGTAAAGTTGTACGTTTTTTGGCCCACCCTGTACACCGCATTGTGCAAATCGTGGATTTGCTCAATTTGCTCAAGACTAGGGATTTGCTCATACTCATTCCACGCTGGCCAGTCATTCATTTGCTCATGCTTAATTTCACCTGTGGAGTTATTAACCCGTTATACCACTGCAGACATAGTGTTAGAGGTAGACAGTGCCACTGTGACTGTGGTGGCACAAGTAATACACGACGAAGCTGGCTTAAAAGCTGGCTTAATGAGTGCATTAGTGATCGACTTGATATATCAAAAATATTGATATATCATTTTTGATATTGATATATGTCGTATAGTATCGTATCATTGGAAAAAATATCAATATTTTCGATATATCGAGATATTCAAAAATAGCGATATTTGTTACCGATTCTTCAGTACACTGCATCACTGTAAAGAAGAATTACAAATGCAGCAAGTCAATGGTGTCATAATTTAATTACAGTCGTAATATAAGTTCACCCCAAAACACAGCTTTATTATCTAAATAAAAAGTACTGCCTTCCTCAATGTTCACATCTTGTTCCTGTATCAATATCGCGATATTTTGTAGAATATCATATCGATATCATATCGAAACTGAAATCCTGATACTGAGTCATCACGAGAGTACATGATGACTACTCATCGAGCTAGCTTCATCATGTAAACAGGGCATAACACGCACACTAGAATGTTATCGTTTAACCAACACCGAGGCTGGCTTGTTGCTCCTTGGTCAGTGAAGTTGTGCCATCACGACAGTTTACTATGCCGAGCACCAGCGTGCAGTATATTGATGAAGCTGGTAGAGCGACGCCGCGCCACCATGTGACTGCTGGCTGAACTAACCTGCACTTGAACGGCAATGTTTTCATTCAGCTCCAGCCATTTTCTGCTCTCCGTACCATCATCTGCAATCAGCACATGATGACAAATTAATTAAATAATCTCCCACTGGGTTTGCATTTAACTGGTTTGTTTTCCACGATTACTTTAATCTGGTCCTGGCATAGTATATTGGTTAATACGTGGAGTTCGATCAATGTGGTTGCTCTATGCCAAGCCCAGGTAGTACCTGGACAGTTAATACGCGTCTTTGGACAGGCACGTAAGTATGTAACCAGCCACCTAGTTCAACTGAGCCATCCATCTGTACTGGTGACAGTTGGAATGTTAGCCAACACACCGGGCAATGCACTAGCCCCATATCTATGGTCTCGCAGTGTGAGCTGGAAAATAATTTGGCTGAGGACTAAGGACGCAGAGATCAGTGTCACCTGATGGGCCTTGCGGCTATAGAAGAACTTTGTGTTATGTTACATGCGGCTCGAAGCTGACATACTGTTCTAGTTACGACAGAAACCCGACAGTGAACGATGGAGACCTGTGAGCAGGTCGGTCAATGGGAATCCATGCAAAGCAATGTGTTTGTGGTGATCAGACTTGATGTCAAACATGAGCATCGAACTTCCACTCACACCTTGACCACGGTCAACCTGGCAATATCATACATACCAAATATACATATTACACAAGCATCGCTTCCGTCATTAGAGGCAGATTTAGGTATGTTTTTGCATGTTTGACCAAACAGAGGCCACAAAAGAGGACCCAACAGGCCAGAAAACGTCAGACAAAAGCGTGACATTTTCTGGCCTGTGGGGGCCTTTTTTGCGAACATTTAAAAGTTCACTTGGTGCAGCACGACCGCCTTCAAAGACTCTGCACGCTATATGGCCAAATGTAAAATTTAGGCCTACATGATGGTCCCATATTTTTACCAATACCAAACAGAGCCTAAGTGGATTTAAATCCAGCCCAGGCTATTACACATACACTTCATACATATGTACACTGTCTCAAAAATCATCGTCAACATTTTTGATTTGTAACTTCAAGAAAAGTTACCAGATTCTAATAATTTCTGTTGCGAATATTCCAGACACAACTTGCTATCAAATAAACGTTCAGCTTCCCACCTCATGTGTTGAAATGAATAAAAAAACAATAAACTCTACCTATCCAGATCTCTGGCCTGCAACAGCCAGCGATCACATGGTTTGACTGTCATAAAGCAGTGTGTCTACAAGATGACGTTCAGAAATGTTTATGAATTCAAGAAATGACTGGTGAAGTCTGGATTAGTCTGAGGCAGAACATTATCGATACTGCTGTTGATGAATGCGGAAAGCGTCTCCATGCACAATGCACAATGCGCCCATATTTCAAGCATTTTTGCTGTAGGCAGTTGAAAAACAAAACAACTGGATAAAATGTCAGCCAAAGTGTCAAGAAAGTTAACAAAATATGTTTTTATGCATTATTTAGATTAAGCAATAATACACATTGGGTAAAAAAGCAATATTTCGTTGGTTCTGCTTTCCCCAGGTAGTGCACAAACAGACTGTATTTAATGGCAACTTGTCTATGGAATATTCGTACCAAAAACTATTAAAATCTGATAATCTTTCTTTAAGTTACAGTCGAAAATGTTTGGGATGTTTTTTTGAGACACAGTGTCTGTACATCGTCATTTGCAGAAAGTGTTACAATCAAACAACACTGACAGCTACATACAAAGCAAAAAATAAAAACAGATAAAAACAAATGAAAACATAAAAGCATAAAATAAAACCAGCTACTACTAATGAATTCATAAACTTGTTCAACAGAAACCAAAATAAGCTGTTGTAGCAGTGTCATTTCATGTGAAAAGTCCTGTTTCAAGCACTCCCTAAAACATCATGTTTGAGGGACTTAGTAGCCTGAAGTAACTCCTAAAAGTTATCCAGTTAAACGATAAAAAATCAAACACCAGTTTAATTATTCATTACGATGCTAATTTACTACAGTTAAATACAGGGCTTGAAGTGGGACGCTACCGGCACTTTCTTGCCTGACTGGAAAACATAACAGCACTTTTTTTCGGAAAAAAGTCATACCCGTATGCTTTGCAGGTCATTTTGTGAGATTTAGGCAACTGGTCGCTGATGTTTGCATCGATCAGTGGCCAAAATAGTGCTAGCTTGAGGGGACAAAGGGAAGGAAGGCATAGCTACCATATTGGCATTTATTTTTTTCCACTTTGAGTTCTGGTTAAATAGAACCGGTGAGCAGTGTTTAAATTGCTAGGGGATTGGGGTAGGGTTGAAACTCCCAACTGTTTTCTCAACCCCCTAACACACTGTCAAATTATGAACTGGAGGAGGTCAGTTATATACTGTATACATAAGATTTAAATCACAATTTTGGTCAGAATTTGAACGTCGAAAACTTCAACCCCTCTGGCTAATTTTTCACCATTCAAACACTGCCGGTGACATTGACTAAAAATACACGTGTAACATGACTGGACTTCGTACCTCAAACTTTACATTAGCATCAATGAGTTCAGAAGTTAAGAAGTTTGGAGACTTGGTTAATACTCGATCCTTTCTTGCCAGCTTGTCAAACAACATACCTTGGCTGTTACACATGCATAGCATCACTATCTGCATAAATAAATTCAATTTGTTGTCTGTAATATGCATATATTTCATACTATATCATGTCTCAAAATACCAAGCCACTTTTTTGAATAGCTCGGTGAAATATTGGCCGATTGCAATAATTTTTGGCACGCAACATCGCAAAAAAACTTGACATCAATGACTGTAGTTTTGCCCACCTCACCTTTATACCACCACCACATTACCTTGTGAAATGCAGAAGTCGTATTATTGAGACACGGTGTATATGATAGAAAAACAGCAGAAAGACAGCTACATCAACATTCTTGCAGTTTACCTAAATTTACAAATTTCTTGGTAGCCACCGGCAATTCCTGCTACATGTCTATTAACTGTTGCACGCCTATAAAGTCAAGTCAACTTAAATTTAAATAAAAATTAGAACTGTTGAAGCGTTAATTTTTTTAACGCATTAATTAATGCATTACTAACGCACCCAGTTCTGTCGAGAGAAAATGTAGGGGGTAAGTTACCTCAGGCCCCGCGACGTTTGGGGGCCCTGCCTGTAGAATATGGAAAGTTAGAAACACATTTTAAAACGTATAATTAAGAATAACTGTTGTCATAACTAACATAAAAATCTATTAGCCTGTCATCGGAATAATTATTTATTTACAGTAGTGATGGAATGACAACTACAGTTTTGATTGTCAAATAACCGCAGTTTAACAAAATATTGGAACTTTTGTTTCACAGAATTTAGTAAATTAACATAAATTCACATACATGCGTTAATTTTTTTAACGCATGTTAATTTTTTAAACGCGTGTTAATTTATTAACGCATTAACGCATTAATTAACGCGTTAATTTGACAGCTCTAATAAAAATGAATCATTCTGACAAAACTAGACCATATTACAGAACTATACAATACCGCACTAAGCGTATTTTGCAGTAGATGAATGAAGAAGACGTCCTAACGCCCCTGATTGCAACCAGCACGCCACTGACGCCATAATAAATCTTCGGGGATCCGGCCCCAGATACTGCGCACAATCCATAAACATTAAAAGTCAAATTCACAAAGCTATAACAGTGTGCAAAACTGTGCCACAGCTGGCCATAGTTGCTGTGCATTGGCGGTACTTTGTATGGGTGAGTGGCGACATCTTCTGAGTACACCAGACTCAGCATGCACACAGCAGGACGAAAGTAAAAACAAACAACTGACATAATTCAGCAGAATGCGCAATCACTGATCGGTGCTGCCCACTGGTGAATCATAAGTAGTCAACTGCAATTTTTGTGTGGCTGAAGAGTTCGACACACTAAATCGCCCTTTCCCTGGGTGGTCAGAGACCCCATCTAACAAAATGTGTCAGTGGGCGCACTGCCAAATGCCTTCCAAAACCAAACCACTGAATGCAGCAAGATGCACAAGCGTGACAGATGACAGACCAACAACAAACAAAGAAATGGGCAAAATCGCTTGCACCAGAGCCACGCAATACAATTTCGGCATAACCTTCAGGACACAGAATCACACAGTCACAGCTAAGTTCAAAAATCTTGTAACTAAAACCACGTTAAACTACCAAATATGTTATGCACGCCTGTTGTGGATTTATCACCAATATGTTCCAATCCAATCCAATCTTCCAATCTTTATTTGTATCAGGTAAAAACACCCATATCATCTAAGCCTAAAAGAATAATAAAAAGTAAGAAAATATATATGCATATATATTGTAGTTATGAAAACAAACTTTTAGAGATATCTGAAGCAGAACATTTTACAAACCAGACAACCAACAATTTCAATAAACTAAATGCTTTACCACATAAATTAACAATAAATACTAACAAAAAAACACACGAACCTG
>Ga0209367_1006419_pt1 | contig 16271 bp, 11 predicted proteins | sample WorMetLIZISLAND2_FD_187412 | JGI IMG/M metagenome (GOLD analysis project Ga0209367, IMG submission 187412) | Marine gutless worms symbiont microbial communities from Max Planck institute for Marine Microbiology, Germany - Olavius geniculatus... ... | reverse complement strand
GCAATATGCTCTGAACAACATAAGTTTTGTGTTCCACGAAGCAGACGAAAATTTTCGTATAATCATGTTTGCTCTAGCATATAAAGATCTAGTTTGTTTCATTATGTCAGCGTCATCAGACAAGCTAAAGATAATGTTCTGCTCTAGATCAATCTAAGGTCTAACAGTCGCTTCTTGACTTCACAAACATTCCTAAACTTCGTCTGGTAGACACACTGCTAATGACAGTCAAATCTTGTAATAAACCGGCTGTTGGGGTCCACAGATTAGGATAGAAGAAATTTATCGACGTTTTTTATTCGTTTTATGCTTGGTCTGCTTTCCGCAGGTAGTGCAAAAGCAGTCGTTGGGTGAGGTGGAAACTTAAAAAACTTATTTAATAGCCAGTTGTGTCAAAAATATTTCTGCCAAAAAATTATTAAAATCTGCTAATTTTTCTTAAGTTACGATTGATAATGTCGGAAATGTTTTTTTCAGGTTTTCTGTTTATTTCAACACATATTTCGCTTGATCTGCTTTCCCTAGGTAGTGTAAAAGCATACATTAGGTGAAATAGGAAACTGAACGGTCATTTGATGGCAAATTGTGTCAGGAATATTCGTACCAAGAATTATCAAAATCTGGTAACTGGTTTTTAAGTTACAGTCAAAAATGTTGGGGATGTTTTTTGAGACACAGTGTACTGTCACTTGCACTATGCATGTCAGTGCTCATGTGCCAGTATGCAGATGACTGTTCGACAACAGTCGATAAAAAACTAACTGAAATGATGTAAATGTTAGGGATTGGGGTTACATAATCTAGCGGGGGCGCTACGGCGACGTCCGACATGAGCCTATAGCGGGAAAGGGGCGGCGGCGTAGCGGGATGATTGGCAGCTGGCGTCTACGAGGAACGGCGACCAGATATTTCGGGGTTCTTTGCTACTGCGACCGTACAAGCGCCGTATCGGAGGCCGGGAGTGCTTACAATGTCATGACGTTACTGCGTATATAACTGTAATATACGTGTACAAAGAAATTAATCTTATTACTCGGCACACACTACCATTTATACAGTAACTGTGCACTTCCTAAGTGGCTGACTACTACAGAGATAATGATCTGGACAGTGGTCCGTCGTAACAGTAAATATTAATACTAAAACTGAAATAAAATAATTTTTAAAAATTTTATAGAAATTATAACTACAAAAATTCAGATACTGCATAAAACTTATACTGTAATGATTGAACTCAAACTTTATAGAAACTAAAACTGAAATGATTTTGAAAACTAAAATAGCACTGCCGACAAGTGATCAATTAAATGATGTTTAGCGTTATCAGAATAATCACAGGCTGCGCTGTAAAAGTGACCAGCCATTTCAATAGGACACTCCAAAATTTGACCCCCCCCCGTATATCCCAAACCGCTTAATTGTTCCGAACCAAAATTTGCACAGATGATTATGTCCGGCATATCTCCTGAGGCCAAAATGTGGTGAAAAATCGTTCATGGTCAGCTTCCCCACGAATAGGTGAAATATAACGCTTGCGTGATTTTTTGTTCCTTCCCTTCCCTTTTTTCTTGCCGTCTACGGAAAAAAAATGACTGAACCGATTTTAACGCACGATGTCTCATATGACGCGGTTTCGCACAAGGAAGTGCCTTTTGGGGGTTACAAAATTTTAATTCAACATTTGATCCACAAAAATATGAAAAATTACAATGGCGCCCATGAGGAAAATTAGACAATGATTTAAACCGTCATAACTCCGGCTGTGTATATGACAGAGTCGTAATTTTCGGTTTTAGAATATGGTTTTGGGGGTCGGCCAATTTAACGGTGTCATTTATATTTACCCCTGATCAACCCCCGTTGCCATGGCAACGAAATTTGGGACATAATGGGCCATAACTCGGCCCCCTTAAAAGATAATTTCGCGCTGTTTGCACGTACCCCCTATTTTCGGACCCGGACTATCCGATGATGTCATTAATATTTATCCCCTGCCAACATCACCATTACACAATGTCGAAAGAACTTTGCTGAATGTGTAATGGTAAAGTTTGAATTTTTAAATTGTGATTTGTGCTGTTTTATATCTACAACCACGATGTTCACCCTTACACTGTATATAAACTGAACAGTTTTACATAAATTTGGGTTTAAGCCATATCATTTGCATTCGTCTAGGTTACAGTTACAAATCATACTGACCTTCCATGCTAGTCATACTAGTCATACTGTAGTTGATAGTTCCCTGCTGGCATAAAACAACTGAATGTTATTTGTCGCTGATATCTGCAGACAAGTATTTTGGTATGTAAAACCAAGAACGAGGCATTGCGGCTCTTAGAATGAGATGCCATAGGCGTGGAGTAGAAGGGAGAATGGGGAAAAGTATCCCCCGATTGCGTCGCGACTTTCCAGCTTTGGCAAAACATATTTTGATAAAGACGTCACGCAACACTTTTTCATGCTGAAGACAAACCTCTGTCTCAATGTAAAAACCTTATTAGCGTCAACCGACTGTTTTCGACACGAAGCTAGAACAGGGTATGAGCCAAATGCTGGGCGGGCGCAAGAACTGAAATTAGAGCGGAGACTCAGCCCAATTTTATCACTAGTTGAATGGACCCTGGAATGCTCTTTACATGTACGCTGAACACACAAACAGACAGTTTACGATACGGTCAAAAAAAACCGCGCTCAACGTGTCTTTTAACGCGTAAGTGTTTCAGGCTTTAAGCTTAGCTTAGCTTATCTATAAGCGCTCAGTACGCACTTGACTCAAATATGATCTAGACCACGCGACATAGCCTAACCTTTCTGGCTCATGTAAAAAAATCACAAAAATCACGAAGACAAAACGCTATATTCTGTTTGTGCTGAGAAAGCGATAACCTAACCAGGCACTGAAACTGCGAAACGGGGCCTGCGTACGACAGGAATATTTCGAAGTCTATTCCAGAAACAAACGTTCTGGACTCCCTTATACACTGTGTCCTAAGAAGAGACCCCAACATTATCAATCAAAACTTAAAAGTTGATAAACAAATTTTAATGTTTTTGTACAAATATTTCTGACACAAACTGGCCATCAAAGGGCAATTCAAATTTCCACCGCGCCAGACATGCGCTTTTGGGGAAAATAGAACACCAACATACGATATTTGCGTTGAAGTGAACAAAAACGTTAAAAACATTTCTGAAATTATTTATTAGGACTTGCAAAAATATTACCAGATATTAAATACTATAATGTGGTACTTAGTCTAATTACACAATGATGTACAAGCCATAAAGATGCATTACCGCTAACATACGTCGTATAGGCCTACACGCCTCAAACTAATACTGGAGACTGTGAATACAGAGGACAGTCGACAGAGCGGTTTGGCGTTGGACGTTGGTGGTGAAGTAAACGGACAGAGAGAGAGATGATCGATTACATCAGCGTAGCTGATCTGTCGGCGGGCAAGTTCAGCAATGATGACGACGGCGAGTTGATCTGTATGAATCATGCAGCACCGGCTGCAATTGGAGCTCGTCAGAATGAGCAGCTTGATCGCTACTGATCAATCTGCAATTTGGTCTCGTGCAACCATCACGCGGTGCGCGGCGTCGGGCGGCGCATAAAAACATGTCGGACAAGCCAGAGACTCGCCAGGGCGGCACTGCTGTTGCTGCTGTTGCTGCTGCTGCTGCTGGCGAGCGCCACTGACGGTTGGTGCCGACAGGCGGCGGCATCTGCTCTGACCGACTACATCACTACTACTGCAGCTACACCAGCACGCGCTGCGTGCCGGCACTGGTTGCGGTTTCGCACAGCGGCGACTCGCTCCGTTTCTAGTTGTCACGGATGCTGCTGTACGAACTGTTTGCGGGTTAGTTTCGCTGTCAACTGCGCCGGCCAGTCACGTAACCCTGGTGGCTGGACGGACCGGTGAATGACCGCTCGCTGCCTGCTGACGGACGCTGAGACGAGCAGGTGTGTTGCGGTCACTCACCCAGGTGTCCGTCACACACATCTAGCCACGCAGGTCGTCTTTCGCATCTTACGCCGACAAGTTCTTGTGCATCACTGACGTCACTGGAATTATGATCCTGCGCCTGATGACGTCATACTGACGCTGATGCTGACGCTCTCGTCTATTCTACTGCAGCAGGTCAATCGTTGTATCGGTACTTTTAACATCATTATTATCATCATCAGCCACAGCAGCATCAACAACAACAAATGATGATAATGATGGCTGGTCTTTATTGACAAAAAGGCAGACACATCTCTGCCAGACACGACAAATGTACAGTAAAAATTAACAATATAAAAAGTCAAAAAGCTAAAAACAGTATTTGTACAAACTACACTCGTTGATGCCGGTGATTTTGGACGGAAGCATCAGCATCATCATCGTTAGCAATCACTGTCATAGCGACGCGTTCGTTCCATGCTCATATTATATGAAAGATTTGAATCAAACCTAAGCGTCGCAAGAAATATTTGGGATTCATTTTTCTTGCATTAAAATCAACTATCGTAAAACTGCGCTTTTGGGTAATTTGGGCAATTTTATGACGACTTGCGGCACTTTGCATTTTTCTGTATGGTCAAAAAAGCTTTATTACAATTATAAAATTACCACTGGCTCTTTATGGTTACCTCGCTGGTCTAAAGAAGAGCGCCTTCCTATGCGAAATCCTTTTTCTTCTTCGTCGTCTTCTTCTTTCATGACAACATATTGTTCGTGCAGTGCACAGCTCATTCGATTATGCTGCTTAAACTGTGACAGTATCTAAACGATTTTTGCTACTTTTCGCTGTCTTTACTGCCATGTCTAAAACTCCATCGCTGTAGCAAATCTGCATGCAGTCAGTTAATAAGACGCATGCTAACAATGCTCGGATAAGCTGCCGCTATAGCGTGTCAGTCTTCTATAATAATCTTTTACGCATGATCTGATGTCCGAGTATGATGGGTTTCCGTTTGAAGATTGATGTGACATGTAATCAAAAAAACAGATTAGTCGTTTGCCACATCAGGCATACCGCTTCTGCGGACACATACAAACAGTCGCTGAAGACTTTCCTGTTCTCGCAGTACTAGTGTATTCAGCGCATTGGAGGTTTTTAACGAGAATGCGCTATATAAATATTTACTTATGACATTTGATATTTGACCGCTACTGTACGTTTTACCATAGCTCTTTGAAACTGGAATCAGTACAAGGCTATTACACGACACAGCGGCAATACAACTTAAAGTATAGAAAAATCAATTAGCTGAAACTGCTTAATGCAAACTTAGCACATTGTACTGCATGTTATATTTCAAAATCGCATATGAAATATAACTAGACAATTATTAAGTATAATGAGGTGTCTATAGTTACTGAAAAAGGCAGAAAAAATTACGCAAAAGCATCCGTATTTCAGTACTGCTAAGCCTATCAGTGTTGCCTATTTTAGTTTGGTATATCTTAATTTTTTTTTCTTTTTTTATAAGATATGTTGGCAATTTATTTGAATTTGTATTATATTCTAACGAATTTTAGTTACTCGGTCACTTTGTCTACTATGTGGACTGCAAGTAGTTCATGTTACAAATTCTTGCGATAAATCGCTGACAATTTATATGAAATGTACATTATATAGTTAGCTGTCATATTAAATTGTGTCTGTCTACTTGGAATTTCGTTGGTATTCTTTCAGACTGCGATAAGGTCATTGACGTTGAAACTAAAAGAAGCGCATTGATAATGTTCGTGCCAACGCGTGCAACAGGAATACATCACATTCGTGAACGGCGCAGCAGTTGTCGTCTTAACACTACCAGCTAAGACGCGTTCGGTTCCGCTTTTATGACAACGAAGCGTGCCGCGTAACTTATCAGTGCGCACCGTGATGACATTAGTCGCCGCAAGTCAGCGCGCGTTTCCGACAGCCTTGTCGTAAAAGATCCGCGATAAATTCCTCGTATCTGCAAGACAAACGAGAAAAGTTTCGGCGACGATAGTAGCGGCATGCGGTAAACCGCGAAGAATAAATTATCTGTGAGCGAACGGGGGGGGGGCGAGCGCCTGTACCAACCGCAGCGACTATAGACATTACGCGCGATGCATAGAAGTTTGCCGCGGTCAAAACATCATCCGTGCATACACACGCGGGCCGCAGCCGCATTGTGATGAGCAGCAGCAGCAGCAGCAGCAGCTCTGAGTTCTGCCATGCACACGACCGACTCACTGCCGTGCACACACTCACGCACAGCTGCTGTACTGCTCATTCCGTTCCCCGCTCCTAGCACATATATACCCATACCCGCTACCCGCAAACCGCGAATTATGATAACATTACGCAGAACTGCGGGGAATCGCGAAATCGTGCTGTTCGCTAAATACAGCAGCAGGCAGCTAGATTCATTCGTGCATAAATCATACGATCTCTCCCAGCGCGCCAGTCAGGACTGCACTGGTCCGACCACCCAAAGTCACGCGATAAGATACACAAGTGAGGAAGTATCAAAACAGCAGCTCAACGCGGTGTTCTGCAACTTCGCGGCGTGGTACGCCGGCATCTTTCCAGACTCGCAGCTAAGTGCATGTCATACGCTACAAGAAAAGTAAAGATTTGTGTTAGATCAGCTAGAACAGTAGCCTACAGCGCTGACCTAGGCCATTAACGAAACGGTTGAAGAGCTGTTCAATGTTCATCACATACTATGGCAGAAAAGCATATTTGGCGTTTCTTCGAAAGAAACATGTGAAGGTAACAAATAGAGAGCAAAGTGCGGATAACAGAATAGAAAGAAGATGTTGCTGGTTTGGATACAACTGGATCGCTAGCGCCATACGACAGCAAACGTTGTACTGGGAAGTACAAGAATACAGGAGACAACTAGGCCGACTGTGATCTAAGTTAAACTGGAGTAGCACAACCAACAAAGATGACTAGATAAATCTCGCCTGGGACAATGCATAGTTTGCAGCGCTTGGCAGATACGAAAGACACGAGAGCGTTTTCAACACATTTACTTAGATACGGATTTTGTTATGGTCAAGAAATATTAGGCCTAGTCATTTATCTGCACGTACTATCATTAAGTCTTGTCGCGTTTTTTGTCGTTTTTGTAAAATTTCTCTTATTCTTCCGTTTACAGCATAATATGATGTCAATGGACAAAATACGTGTCGCGCGTTATCCTGTACCGTCGTGCATGTTGTTAAAATACCATGATTTTACCATTTAGCCAACGTCTATAATTACCCTTGACTAACAGATTGTTAGGCGTTGCCGGAGGTATTCTGTTTTTTGGCCTATTGTACTTAAGTAACGGTCGAGCTATTGGCATGGTTGTCGTCCGTCTCTCTGTTCGTCCGTCCGTCCGTCTGTAACGGATGTATTGTGGCTAAGCTTCAAGTCCTATGAGGAAAACTTTTTACACGAATAATTAGCCATGCCTGTTAAACTTGAACGTGCAAAATTTTGACGATGTGGTGCAAAGGAAACATTTTTAAATTCTGGGTTGAATGGACGGGTGATAGGAAAAAAGTGCTTTTTACAACGTAAAAGTGGCCATATCTCGGAAACGATGAAAGATACGGCCTAGGTTACTATTAATCATTAATAGGAAGTAGCATACGGCCTGTCACATGAAGGTCACTGCCAACCAGTACGGTCGGCTATTCTAACGACAGCTTGGCTTCTTGTATGTCGTTTGTCCGTTTGTCTGTTTGTGATGTTTTTGCGATTTCCATCATTGGTGGATGGTGGATAGCTTGCTGTATTTCTTGGCGTTTCGTTCGCGGCTACTTTGCGTCGGTTGTAGGTAGTAGTCGTATATCGGTGATGAAATTGTTGCTTGTTGTTGCAGATCGGTCAAAGTGCAGCGGTGGTAGCGTGTACTAATTGCAGCTTGCAGTCGGCGCCATGGATCAGGCGGACTACTCGGCGTTCAGCAGCAGCAGCACATCTGGTCATGCTTCGATGGCCGCGCCAGCAGTTCCGCCGCCGAACGCCGTCGGGGTCAGGTCGAAAGTCGGCAGCGAAGTCTCTGCCGCTGGCAGCTCCGAGTTCCGCCTGCAGCCGGACTTCCACTGGACTCGCAGTCTGAGCGAGCGTGTTCGCGGAATGCGTGACTCGGCGCTCGGACTGGTCTGGAAGAAACGGCGCGAGCAGAAACTAAGAGGTATGCAGACTCAGAGTGAGACGTAGAGCTGTGTGGTCAGTGTCCGGTCCACCCACAGATGACTAATGTAGTCCGATAGTAAATAAGCCCACTCACTCACGCACACGCACCTAATTACAAGCATTCGTTCACCCGTCCTGCAGCTGCAGCTATACGAGAGCACATTTCATCCAGCCAACCGCCATTATGCATCTTTGTACAGTGGTGTCGATGCCGGAGAGGGAGAGGAGCAATCGCCCCACTCCCAGTAAAATACCGTGCGTGGTGATAATGTCCTCTTATCGTGCGTATTTATTATATAATAAAAATGAAAGAAAATAAAATTTCTGAAATCATATTTATGTCATTTCACTGGTTTCGTGTCGGTCGTCATACGATTTAAGTTAGTAATATTAACTGTGACCCCGACTTGCACAATTTCGCAGATACGGCGGTTAGAGGCCGAAAATTAAACTCGCTATAAGCTTATCACGTATCAATGTAGCATTTTCATCAAGACTGAATCATTTAAAACGGATGCTTTATTTGGAGAATTTATTGGACGTATTTGCCTGATTTTCATCGCATTACCCTGCTGTGGCATAGCGTTCAGGCTATATGCTGACGTTAGTTTTATACGAGTTCTAGAATTTATTGAACCTGCAGAGTGCATAAGATGTTGATAGCTTGCCTGTAGCAGACTGTCGCTGGAATGTTGACACTGTCAGTTTGACGGCGTTGATAGAAAAGCAAAGCCGTCGACTTGTTATCCGTGTGTATGTACAGTAGTTGTGTTCAGTCTAAAGACGCCTGTCTTTGTGTGATAAAATAAAAAAAAACAGCTGCAGCCTGCAGACGATCGCCGTCGACTTTTTCCCCTTTAAAACAAACTACGTTATTGCAGTTTTTGAGCTTGTTCTGTTTCATTTACTTTACTTTATTTTGTTCTATGGGATATATGCGAAGGCCTTAATATCGGTCGATGCGTGGCTATTAGCATCAGCCTAATGTAGTTTAGCTGTCCCAGTGCGACCTTTGATGATGAAATAGGCCCAGTCGTCGTCGACGACGAGCAAATTGGCGGCTAATGGCTGCTGATAAAATGATTTAACGCGTTGCCCCGGTTATTCTGCTGCATCTGCAGTACGGCTGATGATGCTGATGACCGTAATCGAAATAGCTGTCAATACAGACACAGCCGCATTACAAGCGATGGCACAGTACAAAGGAACTTAAGCCTGATTGAATAACTAGGCATCAAAGCAGCGGAGCCCAGAAGTTAACATTCTGCAGCGTCCTGTATACAGACGCAGTGTTCAAGCTAATTGCGTGACAAAATTATGTTGTAAAAATGTTTATGTTTTTTGTATACTACGTAGCTAGTCCTGGGGCATTGCTGTTTTTTTAAATTGCTGGTCTTTTTCCTGCAGCTGCGTGCTTTAAATTTTGGCAATTTTTTGTTGATGGTCCGTTGCTAAACTTTGCTTACACAATTACCAGCTGGTAAGCTGCAAACTCAAGATGTACGTGAACGACAACTTTACAGTATCACCATTAGCCGTACCTCTGTTAACTTTAACCGAGAAAATTCTTAGCGCTAATGTGTTACAGATGTATAGAATTTACTTTTTGGGACACCGTGTAGGCCTCTACAATAAGCGGTGAAAACAATCATTAATTAAATTAACTTATTTTCGATACACACTTCTGCGTAATCTGCGTCGTCTTTTTCTACTGCGTTGAAAAGTATCATTTTCGAAATTTGCCGATGTCTGGCCGTGGTCCTTGATAACATTTGCAGCAGTGTTATAAAAACGTTTAGGTGGATTTTATGGTGTACCGCGTAGTTTTACGACTTTTCTACGTAGTTGCAGTATATACACTGTGTCCGGAAAAGAGTCCGGATTATTCCGTACACATCTTTAGCAGATTTGCATTGAAATAACTCTTTGCGCAATGCGTAGAGGCCTACCGGTATAACGTGGCCAGTATGTCGTCATATGTAGGCACTCTTCGAATTTACCGCAAAAGAGATTTATAAACCCAGAGTAATTTACTTCACTGAAGAGCGTGAGCTGGCAGAATACTGATTTATATAATTGAGTCTTATATAATAAGACACAATGTACTAAATTTCAATTCAGTCAGTCGCTGTTTGTTATCGCTGTCGATCATCAGTCGCAGTTCAAGCTGTTGATAGCGAGGGCTCAGGAAGTCTTGCGTTCTGATGTTCCTCTGTGAAAAGTACGTCTATGAGAAGGGGAGAGAGAGAGAAAGAGGAAAGGTTGTACATACGTAAAACCTAGCAGAACCACAACCCTGACGAACCACAGACGCCGCCGCCACAGCAGATCGCCGCCATCGTAACGCTCTGGGAATTACAATGTAATGGAATTGGATCACTTTAAATGTGGGCATTTTTAACAGTATTTGGTTTTTGCCGTCGGACAAAAATGCATTGACTGCAACTTGTTTTTTGACAACTTTTAGCTATTTTTCCACTGCTTGGCACCATGTCTTTAAATAGTTGTAGTTCTTTCTGTTTTACATGCCTACCAGTTTTTTTAATGAAAACTTCGTATCATATCGTCATATTATGTCATATCTATTGTCATCCCTGATTTCATAAAAGACTGCAATTGTTTTATTTTATGCTCTAGCATTTTCCCTTGTTTCGTCATATCTCCGATGTTTCCCTGCTCCGTCACGTGCTGCAAACCGACGGCAAAGGCTTCTATAGCGTCGATGCCTAGCAACAGTTTGAACACACTCTGCAGTCTTGCACTAGTACGCTACCGCAGCCGACGGCAGCGCGTTCTTGTAAAACCGGTCGACTGTTTGGACAGCGGATAAACGAGAAACACGGTCCTGGAATCCTCTTCAGTGCTGAGTAATAAATGGAAGGGTCAAATCGGTTCAGAATCAGACGCGCTGCAGTGGCCGCTGTAAGAGTTTGTGACGCATGCGACTTCTTGAACGCGTCTTGTTGACGACGCACAATCGTCTGATCAGTCTATTGCTGGCCTCGTAGCTGTGTTAAGTTCAGAACTCTTAGACATTAGCGACCGTGTTTGTTTAACTTGGGAAGTTGTATTGTGGAATGTGGAGTGCAGGAAATATCAGCCACCCAGCCGGCAGCAAATTCTTTAACTATTGTCTACACTAGACAGACATTGAAAAAGATAAGGAGCTTCAGGGTCCGTATATCATCATTTGAGTTCAAGACACTGCATGTCCATCTCGCCCGGGCTGACTCTCATATCTGAAAGGCACATCCACGATCAGCAGCTTCTTGCAGTGGAGCGAGCGCAGCAAGCAGATGCTGCTGGAACCTTTGATGTGCGCAGGTGATCGACACGCGCTTGAGTTTCTGACGCACAACATGGGTGGTAGCACCGCACATAAAACACGCTGCTCTCTGCTGATTTGCTCGTCCCACCGTCACAGCAACACTATGGACAGTGATTAATCGACTCAGTAGATGCCGCTTTAATAATATATAATAATAATAAAAGACAAAATGCAGATGAAACTCGACTTTAAAGTTTTGACTGATTGTGCAAGTAACCAAGTTGCAGAAAATGTAAATTTAAGAACAAAATCACATTTTTGTTCTGCTATTTTTGTAACTGATGCAACTTGGTTAGATCTAGAAAACGGTACCAACTTTTCTCGGATGCATTTAGTATAGTTTCGGCTCTGCCCGTGTAAGCAGAATCAAGAAAAGCACACAACCACAATTTTTGCGGGACCCAACTTCGCTTAACAGAATTTGACTTCGACGACCTAAGTCAACCGATCTCTGACACACATCGTTTGACTATTTGCCACAATCACTCGTGCGACCAACCAGACAAACTACATCATTGCGGATACGCCATGCTCATGATGATGATGATTATGTGGTGACAGCATAATAATAATCATCATCAAACTACTGACGTTTTGCAAAATTGGCTCATTGTCGAGCGTTACATATAGCTCAAATTCCATTACGCCGACTTTGCGACAAAGTCCGCGTCAAGTTTCCGACACAGTCGCGGACTTGTAGCGGACACAAATCATGAAAGTCCGCGACACAAATCACGTCGCCGACTTTCGTGATTTGTGTCCACGACTTTCTCCGCGAGGAAGTTTCGGTGAAAGTCGGCGTAATGGAATTTCGGCTTATGTCAACATCTTCGATGATCGCGCTGATGTTTTCACGCCTGTAGGCGTACTTTGAGAAAATGCTGAAAACGGCTGTCCCGTGTTTCAGTTAAACCTCGAGTAAAGTAGGCTATCCGTATTTCAGCGGACACAGAACCTTTTTAACTGAAAGTAGCCTGGACTACATAATTTACTTGCTGTTGAACTGCCAGCCTTTGACCGCCGTTTTTTGCCAATTAGCTATAGGCCTATAGGCCTACTTATCAACACTGCAGTTAGGTTTACCTTTTAGCATTGCAAATTGCAGTATGGACACTTGCACAGTTGCAAATTTTGGCTGTCAGTTTAATGATAACCAGCAGTTGGAGGGAAGAAGACTAAGTAGCAGTTGAGAGGTCGTGGTAACAGAATTTATCACGTGGATAGCGACTAACAAATCTCACGACGATGACCGTGCCTCAGGTAAATGATTTAGCGAAGATGTGCAAAGTTCTACGCCACGATATAATTATTTCCCAGTGTGAAATATTTTACGGCGTTTGCAACATGTGAATGCGACGAAGTTCAAACTTAACCAGTAGTCTGTGAAGTTTACAGCACAAGTGAAGATGAATAGTAACCAAATAAGAAACCCAGCAGTCGCTAGGGCCTAGGGGTGCCTACCTGCCTGCGCCGGTGCGTTTGAATGCCAGCAAATGTGAACGTAGTGACGTAAACTTATGGTAATTTCTCTAAATACACGTCATGCAAATTTTAGGGGTCGGAACCTTTATTTCGCAAAAACAGGTGTTCGCAAAGGGTCCGCAATAGTACTTTTGTGTAGGAGGTCGGTAAGTTTCTATAAGCTGTTGATAGTAGCCATACCGCTAACTGAATCGGTTTGACCATAATTCGCAATGCAACTATTTGGCGTGCAGTCAGAACCCCTGTTTGGGGAATAGAGGGTCATAGGGGGTCCGAATTGGCACGCAAAGTAGCAATCGGGCAACCCTATATTTGCCTTTTTAGACAGTTTTTCGGTAAGACGTGCCGTTTACAGGGTGCAGCAAAAAAAGTAGCACTTTAAAGTTTTTGATGTTTTCTCAGCAATCGTTTGGAATTTTAATCTGAAATTTTAATGATTTATTTAATAAAACATTCTACATTTAACTGCCGAGCAAAATGTGATTTCGTTGAAAAACGACGAAGTTACAGACTTTTTAACATGACCGCCTACCGATTTTTCAGCATTAAAAATGTTCAAGCTAAAAATACTATTTAATTTGTAAAAACTTGTTACCACGTTACTGCCGATTACATCGCAGTGACGTTTTGACAAACAGTAATTTATTTTGTTTATAAATTATCACTAAATTGTCGTTCTTTTAAAGCAATTGCCGGCTGAACACCGGGTTCATCTTCTAGCAGGACAGCGCACCAGCACACACAGCGCGCAACGCACGCAACGGGCTGCGGGCCATCTGTCCAGATTTCATCACAAAGGACCAGTGGCTTCCAAAGTTGCCAAATATATACCTAATGGATTATAGCGTGTGGAGTGCACTGCTGAAGGTTTACTGCAAGCTTAAAACAAATAAAGCCGAAAACAATCGCTAAAGTCAAAGAAACGTTTCGGGTTATCTGGGGCAAACTGCCACAAGGACCGATCGACAAGGCTGTGAAAGACTTCTCAAATTAAGCGATTGAAAGTTTATTTTGGAGTTTGGAGCTGGCGGTGAACACTTCAAACATTCAGTGTAACAACGAAATTTTAACATACTATTATTAGTTAAGTGTGTTGTTTCAACAATTTTATTGTATTGTTGTTGTAGCTTGAACATTTTTAATGCTGAAAAATCGGTATGCGGTCACGTTAAAAAATCTATAACTTCGTCGTTTTTCAACAGAATCATATTTTACTTGGCAGTTAGATGTAGAAGGTTTCGTTGAATAACGCTGTAAAATTCCAAATTAAAATTTTAAACGGTTGCTGGGAAAACCGCGAAAACTTTAGGGGCTACTTTTTTGCCGCATCCTGTAGACATAATACACTGTGTCCCAAAAAACGTTTTATTTTGTGATTGTCTATATCTTTGCCAAATATTAACCGATTTTTACAATTTTTTACTGGTACATTCCGAGGACAAAAAGCAACAAAGAGATTGTTGGTTGATTGTTGAATATCCCACCACACATTAACTGTGTCGTTACACTGTTTTGTAAAATATAAATGCAAGAAAAAATAGATAGCAAGCGTGTTAATAAACAAAGTACACTTCCGACCAAAAATGCACTGAATGATCCGTACGATGCTACACTTTGTTAGATTCGTTTTTTTTTGGTTATCTGGCGTGTTGGACTATATGTTTGTTTCTGACTTTTGTGGTTTAGCAAGCCTACCATTTCATCCACAGTGATCACGTTTTTTTCAGTACGCGTACGCTTCAGTCTGCCGGTCTCATACCTTTGGTCGGTGCTGCATGTTTCCTAAATCTCTGTTAATAACATTTTCGCTCTTTCCCTGTTGCAGTTTATCTTCAAAAATTTTGCCAGTATTTTTGGCACACCAGCAATTTGGTACACCATAGTGATTTTAGTGATTTTAAAAAATTATGTTTTACATTGTAGTGTATAGCGACACAGTTAAAATGTGGTGAGATTTAACAACTACTTTATTGCTAATTCTCCACTGTATGTGCCAGTAAAAGAATTTTGAAAATCGGTTAATATTTGGCGAAGATATTAAAAATCGCAAAGTGGAACGTTTTTTTGACACACAATGTATATGCCTAAAAGGCAGACAGAGGACAGACGGCCACAACATTGTGCCATAATCGCCACCGCTTGTACGGTCGGCTAAAAACTAAGAGAAAAGTCAGTAATTGCGAGAAATCTGACAAATGATCTAAAATACAGAAAAACAGAAAAACAGTCTCCGAATGAAGTAAAGTCTACGGTAAATGGGGTTTGGATAGACGATAAGATGTTGACTATACAGTGGAATGCGGTGAACGAGTGAATGGGCTTATCGATGAAGCCGCGCGATGGATTCATATTCTGAATGTTGGTCGAGGCATGACGGCGCGACTTTGAGCGTGCAGCTGACCTTCTTGGTACGACGCTGAGCGAGTGCGCGGGTCGGTGCGTCCGGTGCAGGAACTGGGGCGCCCGCCTCGCAGCGAACACGCCTTGCATCGCCTCACCTCGGCGCTGTGTGTGTGTGAGAGAGAGAGCAACTATGCAGCCTACAGTAGTCACAGTACAGCGATCAGTCAGCAGGCCCAGCACGCTTTGCATGCACGCTTCCTGCCAGATCATTCCATTCCAGCGTCCGGAAATCATTGAACGACGCCCGGCTGCTATGGTTTCTTGTCGTATGCTCTCGCCTTGCGAAGATGCACTCATTATACAGTGATAGTTTCATTTATGGTTTACTGCATTATGCTTCGTCTGGTGTCCATATGACATTTCTAATGTAAACCTATGTGCTTTGCTGTAATTTTGTATTTGTGTATGCGGAAAATAGATTGATTAATTGATTAAGCAATTGATAGCCATAATATTAAGACAACCAAGACGCTTTAGTAAAAGCGCTGTTACTCGAAACTCGAAAACAGCAAAAATAGTTTTGGGGCGATAATATCGCGTGTTAAATTCCAGACTGGCCATTACAAGACTAGCCATACTAACTACTTGAAAAATATTACTGTAGGCCTATATCATAAACAAAATTTCGTTGCAGATACTTTTAATAGGTGCCAAGCTAAGCTAGGCCTATGTCCGTTATGTAAGTTTTTACTCAATGTAATTTAACGCACAGTGAATTGTCGAGTCACCGTCCTGTCGCCAATGCGAATGATCGTCACCATCCCGATCAGCTTCTCTTCTTCGCATTGCTGTTCTTCTTCTTACGGTGAGATCTTTCATCGACGAGGACGCTTCTGAATCAGACAGCTGCTCTGCCTGGTCACGGTCTTCAGAAGAACTGACATGT
>Ga0209367_1006418_pt1 | contig 16272 bp, 12 predicted proteins | sample WorMetLIZISLAND2_FD_187412 | JGI IMG/M metagenome (GOLD analysis project Ga0209367, IMG submission 187412) | Marine gutless worms symbiont microbial communities from Max Planck institute for Marine Microbiology, Germany - Olavius geniculatus... ... | reverse complement strand
TGCTTTCAATGGGGCATAAGGGAAACCGCTGCAAAACTGAAGATGGTGCTGCCACCTAGCGAACAACATTGCCTTGGCGGATGTGTGCGGGCTTTGACTCTAATTTCGGACTCAATTGCCAAAACAACTTTCGATTAGGCCTACCGGTATTAGGCGTATTGCTACAACTTATAATACCATTCCAATTATTAAATACATAAGTCACAAGCAAATAATAACGTTAAAACTCACAGCCATAAAAATAGCGGAAAATGATGTGATAGCCGCAAGGAACGACGGGAACGACATTCTGCAAAAGAAACACAGTTAGCCTACACAGACGAACTTCACATCGTTTCAAGGATGTTGGACAGCTGCAGCTGCTGCAGTCGATGACAGACTTCACCGCGATCCGTTCACGCACGGCTCTATAGCCTACGGCGACCGCTCCTGAAACAGCTTCACTGGCTTCCCGTTCGCCAACGAATCGATTACAAATTGGCAGTTCTGACATACAAGATCCGAAGTACGTCCACCCCGTCATACCTCAGTCGCCATATCAAACTTCGGGGATCTGCTCGTCATCTCCGCTCGTCCGCTGTACCGCTACTATACAAGCCGACCACAAGAACTCGCTTTGCTGATCGTGCTTTCCGTTGCTCAGCACTCACCGTTTGGAACTCTCTAGCCACTGATGTTACAAGTAGCTGTTCATTGACTGTGTTTAAATCCAGGTTGAAGACACACATTTTCCGTCAGACATTTAACCTCAGCGACTAGTTCTGTCCGCCAGCGCCACTGAAGTCTTTTTTAGCACATACTGGCGCTTTACAAGTCAGATTAGTATTATTATTACACTGCAAGACCACAGATATGGGGCTAGTGCACTGCGTGGTGTGAATAATTACATCGCAGCTTTTGCTGGTACTCATTAGAAACTAATCTACCTACAGGGGATGGCCAGGCTGAGCTGACCCATCAGACAAGTACAGAGCATACCTGCTGGCACTGGGGGTGAACTTGACTCTTTAGCTTTGCCTTTTTTTGGTGTTGGGCTCTGCTCCTTGCCGCCTTTGCCTTTCTTTTCGGATGCCGCGGCTTTTTTGCGGGCAGCTTCCTCAGCGGCCAAAGCCTTTCTGTCTGCTTCTTCCTGGGCATCTCTGGCTGCAGTCTCAGCCGTCAGCTAAACACATCACAGTAGTAGTAGTTGTTGTTGTTGTTGTAGCAGCAGCAGCAGCAGTAAGTATTTATGCCACTATGTATTGCTATGCCTGTGCAATAAAGAATACTATTTCCGATAAGTCGCTAGCAAATTAAACATGCTAGTCCACTGCAACTTTTTACTCTCATGATAATTATTTCTAAGTTTGATAATTATCTATCAATTATTGCTTTAATCAATTATTAATCAATTACTAGACAATTACACGTACAATCTTTTTGTGTGATTACTAACCAATTATTGCTGTAATTACCAATCAATTATTAAGACAGTTATTATAAAACGAGACGTACAATCTTGTCAATGGCGGCCAGTGCCTGTGCGTGTATGTCAGTAAGTAGTCGTTCGTCAGCGTCTTGTATTTGAGGCTGATCTTCCTGGTCTTTCTGTTTGCCTCCAGCTTTGCCCGCCTTGTCCTTGTCCTTCGTTTTAGAACCCGATACGTCTGGAGTCGTGACATGACGCTGCACTAGAGGAATTCTGCGAATGCACAGTAAAGGTGTGTTCAGATTTTCAAGGCGCCAGAAATGATTAAAGCATACGCTACCGAGGTCATGACTTAGGGCCCCACGCTTTTAGAAGCCCTACACCAAGATACCCTAAATGCAGTAGTTGATTCTAGGAAAATAATCACAATTGTTTCCACCAGATGTCATACTTTAAGGTTAAGAAGCATCAAAATTCGATTTTGGCAGAGGCTCTGCCCAAATAGGCTCTGCCCAAAACCCTGCTGGAAGCACTCACAGCGTTGCCCCGAACTAGCTAGTTAAATTTAAGGGGTTACATACAATGAATGTACACGACCATTTTTTATTTTGGTTGTTTAATAAGTGATAGATAATGGCTTGGACGGTTTATTGTAATTTGTACCATATGTGTAAGGGGCCCACGAAATATTTGGGCCTAGGGCCCCTCAAAGACTTAATCTGCCCCTGGCCATATGGCATTCATTTCAGCTCATATCTGTCGTTCTGAACACGTCTTAACAACCACCCTACAACTATGCATTAACTTCGTAGATTCCACAACCACTGCAACAACAGAGATAATATAACTACCGCCAATGTGCTGGTAAATCACTTGTTTCTATATGTGTAAGAAGCGTAAACACTGAACAACTTGCCCGGAGCTGTTAGTTAGTAGTCAACCGGCCAGGAGTTGAACTTGCAACCTCTTTATCACGAATCCAACACCCTAGCCATCGAGCCACTGTCATGACTGCTGTCTTTTAAAAGGTACAAAAGGTATAGCTCTTCATGGGAAACCCAACTGAGCTACGAAGCGTCATCTGCCATAAGTAATAACACAGTGTTACCTGCCACCCGACATAGGTAAATTGTGCCTCAACCAGACAGGCTGGTACTCGATTTACCTACCCCAGAGGGATGGATGGCTGAGTTGACTTTGGTGTTGATTATATTCTGAGATGGTTTACCTGTCCGCAGACAGTCACTCATCCAAAAGGTAACCACTTGACCGGGAGTCGAACCCGTGACCTGTTGACCACAAGTTCAACATCAAGCCACCCTGAGTCAACCTTACCTGAATTTTCGTTCCTCGGTAGCGGTGGCTGCAGTGTCAGCTGGTTCAGGCGTTATCCGTTTCTTCCCACCAGTGCCTGCAGCAGCAGTAGCAGCAGCAGCTGCTGTTTTGCCACCAGCCAGCTGCTGACCCTCAGTTGCTGCTGCAGCTGCTGGCAGCTGATCACCTGCTGCCGACGTCATCATTGCAGCTGCTTCGATGTCGCTGTGTGACGATGTCTCAGCTCGCAGCGTGTCCTGCAACTGTACAGTGAGCGAAAACGTAAACTCTTTCCCCAACCCCAAGGTTCACAGGGTGGCGCTGACCTCTGTTTCTCCAGCCCTCAGTCAGCCCAGATACCAGTTTAGTCATCACGCTCACTCTAGTTTTTAGGAAGGCGTAAGAAGTAAGCTGCACATTTTGGCTCCCAGTTTTTTTTTGGGGGGGAGGCGCAAATTTTGAGACGTAGGTTATTAAATGGACCATACTCCCCTTCGTGTGGAAAAGTTTCACGGCAATTGCCAACAAAGCTCAGAGATCTCACCCTGAAAAAAAGAAAATGAAAAGAAAAGATACAACAGTAAAACATAAGATGTCCCGTTACTAACGTATGGGCGGCCTAATAATAGTCACAAAAAGTCCAGCCTATTGCAGTGGAAAATCAGGGGTCCCTCAATGTTTCAGCACTGGGGTTCATCAGTAATCAGGCATATGCAAAGTTTCGTGAATAGCACGCCTGATCAAGGAAATTAGTAACCTCTCCGGTGACGATAAAGAGCACAGTTTTTATTCAAACGTATTTCTGTGACGATTCAACGTTTCAACTGAGTGCTTTTGCACGACTCTTTCTTCATGGATTTGCCGGACCAATAGCCATTCCAGCTGTGTTTTAGCTTTGGTTTTCAACCTCTGGTATCTTTACTAGCAGCGTATAAATTAAAAAAATAACAATACTAAATTAATCAGTGGTGTTTGGTAGGCTACCTCAATCAGTGGCAGTCGCGCATATTCAGCTCTGAGTTCATCAGGAAGTAATCCCTCCATGGCACGGTAGTAGTCCTTGACCAGTATGACAGTGTCGTGGTACCGGTCAACCTCGGCCTGCATCAGGGTGATGAGGTGGTTGTCCATCAGACCAAGATGGTCGTCCAGCCAGCTGTCTGCCATCACGCCCGATCTCTCATTCTCTGCCTATCAGTACAGCCCATTCACAGAAGATCTTAAGATAATGCTAAGACAATTTTCACACTTACAGTCATCTTAAGTAGTGTTGTTAATCCTTGGCTTTTGCCTTAAGGCCAAATTTTGTAGCCTTGGCCTTGCAATAGGCTAGGCTTCGGCTTCATCTTGGCCTACAGACTGCGGCCTTGGACTTGGGTCTTAGCTTTGATAGTGCTTGGCCTTGGCCTTGGCCAGCAGGCTTTGGCCTTGGCCTTGTGTGATCTGGCCTTTTTAACGTCACTCTCAGGACAATAGTCTAACACACAGAACACTTAAGACATCTCTTAGGACATGTCTTAAAGAGACAAAATCACGGCAATTTTGTGAAAAATCCTACGATTAGTATCTAACACAAATTTCGCGAATTTACCTAAAACATGTTGCAAGATAATCTAAAGACAACTTTTTTCTAATGGTGGTCTTAAAACATATCTTAGAATAAATTCTATAGCGATGTTAGTGAACCGGGGACACCTGCTCTTTGCGTTCATCGCTGATATTCCAGAGCCGGTCCCTGAGGTCATCGACCCGCTGATGCAAATCTGCCCGGACTTCACAGTCATCCCGCATCTCAGCTGAAACCATGTTATAGTCCTACAACAACAACAACAACAAATACTACTACCAGTACAATTACTACCACTGCTATTACAACAACTACAGCACCTAGTATGACGCAATTGGGGCAAAGAGGGGTCTGGAAAAACTCCCCAAAAGCTGAAGCATTTATATAAACTGATAACTACAAGTTTTGATGCTTCAGCGAGCAAAATTGCGCAAGATGTCAACGTGGCACGTTGTCCTTCCCCTGGTTAAATACACCAATCACAAACAGCAAAAAAAACAGTACACAGCAAACAGTAGTTACATACTACCTCTGCTAATAAAGCACAGTTTGCACCCAAAGTAACGCACATAATGAACGTAACACAACCGAGGAAGTGAAGCAATTGCTGCAACAACTGACGAGGTAAGCTACCAATATTTTGACACTCGTTCGTTTTAAACTAATGTCAAATTGTTCGGCATTTGCTTTTTAATGTAGTGTTAAATACGATTTATTTTGCTCATTTACCTTATTAGTAGCGGATGATTAGAATTAATAAGATTTGTTGCACGGCATTTTATTTTAAAACCAGACGACCAGTAGTGAATGCAGAAATTTGGAATAGGGGGAAAGGTAAGAATTGGCGTCTGGGGAGGAGACTGTGCCCCCTCTCCCCCAAATTTTTTCAAAATATTTCGTGCAAAAATAATGCATTTTTGTGCAGAATTTTAACTTGTTTTAAGATGCATCCAGTCAATAGGGAGAGGGCGGTTGCCCCCCCTCTTGCCCGCCCCCTTGGATCCGTCACTGCAGACGACCGAGCAGCAGAGAGGGTTGCGAATGATTATTAGAACAGCCCTTGCGTCAACTACTTCAGCTGCTTTTGTTGCGTAGTTTTCTTGCATTCATTGCGTTCCCTGCATTTGTTAGTAAACTTTCTTGCGTTGCTTTGAGTGGAAAGTCCGGTTAATGCCTGTGCACAAACCTTCTGCCACTGAGTGACGAATTGCTGCTTGTGGTCAGGACGATTCAGAAATGTCACAAAATCTCGTCTGCAACAGACTCAATACAAAACACTGCTGTAATAATATCAACAACATATACACAGGGACAGGCTGACTGTCACATACCATTAAACTCGAATTCGACTACGCCAATCTCTTCCTACTCATCGCAACAAGCACCGGTAATGTTGACAGCACAATGTCAGGCATATTAAGGCCAAAGCCAAGAACTTGCTTGACAAAGGCCAAAGCTTCATACTACGGCATGGTTCTTACTACTCTGCAGAATTCATTTTCCCTGACTTTTCCCTAACTTTTCAGGACAAAATAAATCATTTTCCCTGACTAATTTGTTCACGTGAAATACCATTGTTGGTTTTCAACTGCTTGCAATCACACTAGAAACAAGGGTGACGAAACAAATTTAAAAGTGGAGGCACAAATAATCTGGAAGCGAAACGAGCAGAAAAAATTTTGAACTGTTGTACGCAGTCTGCATAGAGCATACAACAGTTCAGAATTTTTTTCTGCATCTTTGTTAACTTTTGCACCCTTTTAAATTCCCTGACTTTCCCTGACCCTCTGATTTTTCCCTGACTTTGGAATGCAAAATTCACTGACATTTCTTGATCCTCTGATTTTTCCCTGATTTTCCCTGACTTCTTAAAATTCCCTGACTTTCCCCGACTTCCCCTGACTGTGGTAAACATGTACGGACAAGGCCGAGGCCAAGGCGGAAAATGCTGGCCGCCATATCAGTAAAGTCATAGTCCAAAGCTGAGATCAAAAAAGTCACTAACTGGAGCAATAATTTTTAAACAAACTAAAAAAGCGCAATCCCGTTAATGCCTGTTCTCCACCGTGATTTGACAGCGTAAACTGTTTTCTGGCTGAGGGCTAAGAAAATGAAGATAACAGCGCCGCCCTATGGGTCTTATGGCTTGGGAACGAATACGTCACTTAACGTAGGCACCTACAAGTATCGTGCTTTTAGTATCACGAGAAGAAATCAAATAATATGTCAAGTAGATATGTCAATCGTCGTTAACCTGACGTCGTAGAAGTATCGAATGATCTGATCTCGCTCCAGTCTAAGCAGCATAAAAACCTTCTTGCAGTTGTCCACGTACGACGTCTCAATCGTATCCCAGCACTTACACAGCGCCTCAGCCAGCTCCTGTGTTTTACAACAACAACAATAACAATAACCCATCTGGCCCGCCCGCCGCTTACACTGACACCCTCGGAACCGCCTGGTAAGGCCTTATCAACTGAAATGAAGCTTTATAGTAGCTGGCTTAAACTCAAATTCGATTACGCCAACTTTGCGAGTTTCGCGGACACGTATCATGAAAGACTGTGACATGAATCATGTCACCGACTTTTGTGATTTGTGTCCGTGACAAAGTCTGCGATTTTGTCACCAACTTTTCCCGTGCACTGTAACAAACTAAATTCAATTAGAGCCAAACAAACGAGTTTGTGTGGACTTGTCACAGACTTTCTCGCAAACATCTCGACATGTTGAGATTGTTTGTGTTCACAACTTTCCTTGTGGGGAAGTTTCGATAAATATCGACGTAATGAAATTTGGGCTTTAGTGGTTCAAACCGTTAAAAACGTCTGTCACTGGTAGTAATTTTTGAGACTCAAAGGCAACAACATTTATCCGATTCGTAACAACATGCATACAATATTAATTTTTTCCAAAAAAAAGATGATCCAGATGATTTCAGACGTCTGTCATGATGTCACTGAATGCATTTTATGACGTTTTATTGACATGACTTTTGATAAAAATTTTAACGATTGAAATTCTATTAATCTTTAAAAAATTGCTAACAATTTTAATCATGTAACTAATCATGTTAACTTTCACAATTCGCAGAGTTCTCAAGAATAAAGAAATAAAGCGGCAGGCAGCATACAAGGTCAATGGGTCGTTTGACGAACTGCCATTCGTCAGAGCCGGGCTGTGGTGGTGGAGGTTTCTGTTCTTCCGGCGCTATCTCTGCGGCTTCCGCCGCCTTCTTGCCTTTGCCTCCTGCCGCCTTCTCTTCTTTGCCCTTCTTTGCAGGCTTTGGCGACGCTACAGCCAAAAAATAGGCCTAAAAATACTACATTTGCTACAACAAATAGCAGCCGTCTCTCTTTACTCTGATCGCAGTAGCAGACAGTGGCGTCCTGGCCATGCGGCAGAGGGTCAATTGCCTTTGTCCCCTAAACTTTGGGTTGTCTGAAAATTGTCTGAAAATGATCCTAAAATCCTCTTCTTGATGGAACATTTTTGTCGCTCAAAAAGTGCAAAATTTAATCTTGAAAGCTTTATGTTAAGAAAATCTAAAGGCAAAGTTAAAACTGTGATAAATTATTATAAGATCTCCTCTGTTAAAAATGTGCAGTCTGTCTTAAAACTTCAACTTACTGTCTCGCATACTTTTTTACCCATAATACTCCTAATAGCAGCTTGAAAAAATTGAAATCAAAAAATGAACACATGTAGGCCTAAACAACTGCGAGTTGCAACGTCACGATCAAATTTGAGGTATATCCTATTTCCGAGACAAAAAAACTCTAAAAGAAACAGTATGTTAACATAATGGGCTAGGAAAAACGCAAGAAATTATTTGCAACTGTTACGCAACATACCAGAGCGTTGTCTGCCATTATGTTTCTTCGTCTTAGGAAAATCTAACAACATGATGTGAGCAAAATTGTTAGCCATTCGCAGCCATGGCTAAACCACAAAAATGAATTATAAAGGAAATTATTAGTAAAACTATCAACGAAACAGAGTTAAATGCTACTTATAACAAAGTAACAAACAGCCACACCACGGTATCCTAACAACTATAATTCAAGAATGCTAGCAAAGAAAAATCTAGTTATATCTTTAAATTTGTTACGGCCTCAAAGTTGTGCAATTATTAAAACGGTGCTAAAATAACTGTTAATGCTGCAACAATAACGACAGGCAATTCAGTGACAAACAAGCAAACAGACGCACAAACAGACAGACAGTGCACAGACCTGCTCGTGACTCGCGAGGTGCCGTAGCCTGTTTCCCTGCTTCAGCATCCACCGTTGCCTAGCAACAACATACGCCCACATGTCAGTAATCTTACGCATCGTCATCAGATTGATTTTCAAAAATAAATAAACACAGCAATTTCAATCAAACACAAAAAAATCAATCAGAACTATTCGGAAGGCTGCCAGAAGGAAAAACCTCAATATAAACAAACTGTTTACTTAATAACACTGACAATTTCTGATGTGTCATAATATGGCAAATCTTCACAAGGGCGCGACGTCTTTTGTCTATAGGCCCCCTACAAATAGTCAGCAAAACATAAATGTCTTTAGAGCAGATTTAAAGGAGTTGATTGAGTCAATCGCACTATGTCTGCCGAAAGCTGATTGCAGGCTTTGGATCCTGCAATGGCGTGGCACCTTATTCCGACAGACTCTGTTCTGACAGACTCTCTTCTGACAAATGCTATTCCAACTGGAATTCACGTTGACAGACACATCGTCATTACGCATTACATTCACATTCACCAGGGGGCGACAATGTCATGTGCAATGGAGTACGATTTTTGCACTTATTATTAAAATTACGGTTTTTGCTTACAGTTATGATTAAAGTTAGGGTTAAGGTTCGAGTTAGGGTTAGCGTTTTTCAAACATTTATAAGACAATATTGCACACCACAAGTTAGCGTACGATATATGTAACAAGTTCGACGCTGGTGGAAGTAACTACAAAACTTGCCAACTGGCTACCTGTGATGATTTACTTGGTAGATCCGAGCAGCTAATTGGTCGACTGGCGATCCGTGAAGCTACGACCAAGGTCTTCAGTCGCTCAGCATGGTGGCTGTGGGAATAGCGCCTGTCGAAATAGCATACTGTAGGCCTACCCCTAAGGCGTCAGCAAATGACCGGGCACAAAAGTACATAACAATTAAGCTGATGATGAGGACGCGGTTGCTGCGAAGTTGTACAGTTAAAACGCTGTACATGCTACTGTTTTTTGTATGACCGCTTGACTCTTCCGTAATCCTCAACCCTTTGATTTTTGAAACTAAAAATTGGCATCCCAGTCAACGTTTGCACAAATTTTGGCCTTCTGTTTTCCAGTTTGAAGCCAATACGTGACAGACGAACAAACAGGACAAGCAAGATCCGCATTGCAGCCTATTAGGATGGCCGCACAATAAATTGACAAAGAGAAGTATATATGTCAGTGTGACTGACTGAGATGTTGGAAGCTGTTATGATGTCTGTCGTCTGTTCATGCGCGTCTGTCGGCGGCAGCTTCGCGTCCAGTTCAAGGAGATCTTCCTCAGTAAACTCGTACCTGACTTCCTCACCCTCTTCATCACCCTAGCAACCACATCACACCGACATCGCAAAGAATTTCATTAACAACATCCATTCACAACCAATCAATCAATCAATGAATCAATCACTCAGAAGGCTTAGATTTGTAAAGAGCCTCTTTAACAGAGTTCTCAGTGTTCTAATTTGCTGACACACAATGCAACTTGACAGTGTAAGTTTACGTCTTGTCTCCAATTGGTATAAATTTCCAAAAAAACCTGGAATCCATAAAAGAATCCAGACAGATGGCCAACCAAATCTAATCACCCCTCATTGGACCATGCCCATACCATTCACGAAATTTAGTAAAAATGTGCTCATAATTGTTTGAGTAATTCAGCTAACAAATAAGCAACAAACTGACGAACCCAATTACCCAACGTGCGTGAACGTTGGTGTAGGTAACAAGCTGTGTAAAGCCAAAATTCCATTATGCCGACTTTCACCAAAACTTCCCTGCGAGGAAAGTTACAGACACATATCATGAAAGTCGCCGACGTTGACAAATCATGAAATCATGAAGTTTCGGTGAAAGACACGAACAAAAATCACAATAGTCGCAGACACAAACCATCTCGACATGTCGAGATGTTTGCGACAAAGTCCGTGACAAGTCCGTGACAAAGACTTTGTCACGGACACAAATCATGAAAGTCGGCGACATGATTTGGGTCGCAGACTTGAGATTTGTCTGCGACTTCTAGCCTGTTTGGCTGGAGTTATGGTGCGGTGCGTTCACTTGTGTCAAGTAACAGGTGTGATCCCATACGGCAGGTGACGCTCTGTAGTTCCAAGATAGGTTTCCCATAAAGAGTTATATTTATACACATTCTTTAACCCCTCTGTGTGCATGTCAGCGTGTGAGTGTCAGCGTACGTCAGTGAATACCGGTGGTGGTGGAGTCTTATTTCTGTCGAGTGTCTGCTGAACGATGTTATCAACCATGTCCATCACATCATCGAGACCTGTGGACGCATCGACATGCTTCAACAGCGAAAACAGCTCAAACCATCGTTCTAGCATCGGCCACGCGTCGTTGAACGCCACCAGCCTAATAATAACACAGCACCACTGATGTTAAACAAACGAGGCCAAAGTCCCGAGGCCGAAGACAAGGTGAAGATCAGAACCATGAGGCTGAGGCCAAGGTCAAGGTTGAAGACAAAGCCACAAAGATGAGGCCGATCAATGCCGAAGCCAGTTGTTGAAGGCCGAGGTCAAACATAAAACTATGACAACATAATCCATAGAAGTTTTCTTGTGTCAACACGGCCAAACCACTACTACGACCGAGGCCAGGCCAAATGCCGAAGCTGAGGCCATAGTTATGGCCTAAAAACCACTTTGGCCTCAACAACAAAACATCTCTGCACAGTACCAGTATCAGCTGGCATAGTTTGTATTATTCTGTCAGTTTTGTCGCTTTGCAAGCTTCAAAATGTTCAACCCACATCCATACTCTCACTGTCTTACTACTGTCAAAATGAGCAAATTTCTTAAACGTGAAAATCGGCACACTCATTACCGCTCTCCTGGGATAAGTTTGTGTAAATTTTGCTTCTTCTATGATGACTTCTTGCTTACAAGTTAGGAGCCCATACTGAACAAACAGATGGACGGACGAACGGATGGAACCCATAATGCGGCCTATTAGTTAAGGCTGCATAACTGTTAGTTAAACTCAATGTTATCTATACCTTCAGAGCTTAAACCTTACTTAGTTCAACCCACATCCTGTTAGCTACATTAGATAAATATTAGACATTAGCTAATATTAACCGCGTGAGTATTTGGTCGCGGTCGTGTGAAGTGTCGCGGCGTGCAGCTGCCGCAACCAAAGACTGCGATCCATTCACATGAGCTCCATCAGCATCACCACCATTAGCATCATCATCATCAGCAGCAGCAGCTTGCTGGGTGTTATCAGCTGTGTCTGCTTCTTCAAGCTGCGGTTCCACTTCGCCGACTGACGACTTTTTTCTGCCACCGCTCCCAGCATCTTCTGCCGCCTCTACACGTGCACGCAGCAAACACGGCCAGATATCGCTCGCAATTCTACAGACTGGTGCAGAAAGACGCCATCGTCACTGTAAGTCAGTTTTTTTCCGGCTCACGTTATGAAAAAAACAGACAGAGGGAGATGGGTTTGAGGCCAGCACTTACAAGGCCAAGGCCAGCCAAGGTTAGTGGTCTTTGAGGTCAAGGTCAAGGCCAGACCTTTTTGAGATCAAAACCAACGCCATGATTTGTTGTCCTCGAGCTGTCCTCAAGGTTGAGAAAAGTCCTTGAATACCCCATCCCTGCAGAGAAAGAAAAGAAAGACTGAGATATGTCGACAATCCTAAGTAGATACAGTTCATCAGAAACGTCCAGTAGTATGACAACGTCTGCAAAGTGAACGTAGACAGTGGCGGAGATAAAGTGTTCATCAGTCGATTCTGTCTGTGTCTGTTAGTGTTACTAAACATGAAAAAAACAAAGAAAGGGAGAGAGAGAAACGTATACATGTGTTAGGCCCTTATCTGTAAAAACCCTTATCTGTAAAAAGTAAAATTAGATTTAGGGTTAGGGTTATGGCTAGTTTTTGCAGGTTAGGGCTTTCACAGAAAAGGTCCCATAATTTTTACAGACAAGAGCAAAGGGCCTCACGTACGTGGCATATCAGTAGCCCTGAGCAGACACAGTTCATCCGAGACGTCCAGTAGAATGACTGCATCCAGTCCACTGACGGGCGGAGGTGACGCCGGGGCCGGGCGAGGGTCCGACAGTAGCCGAGACTTCTTCATCACTGACTGATGCTGCTGCTGCTGCTGACTGGATGTATCAACAGACTGATGTGATGATACGTTGGTGTTGGTGTCATCGCCGTGGTCTAACTCCAGTGACTGCGCCATGGCTGTACCGTCGTAACCACTTACAGCTTTCTCCAACAGCACCGCCTGATTCAGTGTCAGCGGATACCCGTCCAGGATCCACCCCATACCTTCCGGCAACAGCCTGTAAGATAGCAAACGTACATCAACAAGGCTGTGTGTCTATAATTGGATCGAAGATTCAATAGTCCAAAGGTTCGATAGTCCGAAAGTGTATACTGCAACATGCATTTTCACTAATTCTAACCCTAAACCTAACCCTACTCTTAGTTGACAGGAAACGTGGAGATTAAGTCAACGTCTGTAGCCAAGTTAAGTGTACAGAAAAAACCTTAAAACTTGTGGATTATCAAACCTTCAGACTATTGAACCTTCGGACTTTCGAGCTGCCCCCCTCCCGACCAATATCTTCCTAGTTCTGTTCAAATGGTGTATGTTTTCGAAGCATATCATATATCTCACCATATTTTATTGTAATCTATTATACTGTACTTTATATTTATTTTGCACAATGCACTGCATATAAATATGGCATAACTGTAAGCTTGCTGTGTCCAAACATAAACTGATAAACAGCAAGCCCACTGCTGACATGATACGCAGCTGTCCGACTAGCTGCATGAGTGTTCTCGCTTACTGCACTATGCCATGCTAACTTTAACATTAACTCAAGCCATAATCTCCACCATGAACTTTGACCTTGTCAGATGAAAAATGGCACACCTACCATGTGGGACGTTCACGCTGAGTTTGGCATTTCTACATTTTTCTGTTCTTACATGTTTGTTTTCTTGTCTTCCAGTCGATACGAACAGACAGTCAAGACCAGTATGTAAAGCGGGCCTATTAAGTTGGCCTCGCAATAAATAAGTAAAAGTAAGATAAAATGAGTAGTTAGTGACCTGATGGCAGCAGCAATGATATCTATGGTGAGCTGGTCACTGACTGGTTGACCGCTAGACAAAGCTTCCAATGCCTGAGCGCCCAGATTCGCTCTCTCGCTCAGCTAATGAAAACAACAACAACATGTATATACATTATTTAATTTTATACATATGTTTATATGTTTATACTTCACATGTTAAACGAAAAGAATATCATTTTTTATACTATCCTGTGTAGACCGTATTTGGAAGATAAAGATAAAGATTGAGTTACTTACTGAAGGTTTAAATGGTTTCTCAAAGTTACAGAAGGCACAACAGTTGGTCCTGCATTTGGGTTTTGTATAGATAGTCTTGTCTCCAGGTTCAGACCAATTTCGGTTTTCTACGCGTTCGAGTTAGAATGCGACGGACAGACGGAAAAGACCAACAAACAAGACGACGTCAGACCAGTTAGAGCTAAACTAACAGAACTTGCGAGCTCAGATGAGCGATGAAATAAGTAAGTAAAACTAGCAGAGTAGAAAGGAAAACCGTCATGGATGCAGACCACAGGTGTAGTGTTGATGAACTCGTTAACCGTCAACTCTGTCGACACTGGCTTCTCAGGATCAGCTGCAACCACACACAGACAAACAGACAGACATATGGACCGGTTTCATTTCTATCACAGGCTGAACGGTAGTTCAAGCCCTGCGTTAATGGCAACTTCTCTTTCCTATGTGAAAACCAAAAATTCAACCGCTCACAGAATCAAAACCCCTGACCCGACTGAGAAAAAAATTTGGCACGGTTGATTATGTTGGCTAGATGACCCTCGAGCAAAATTTTATGTAAATCTGACCAAGGCGGACTTCTCGGCAAATAGGTGAAATATACGCAAAAATTTTTCTGGCTGTATACCTTTTTTCTTCAACTCACCTACAGGTCAGAACTTTCAGCGGATTTTTGCATGTGATGGCTCAAACGACGAGGTTACGAGCAAGGATGTGCCTTTTGGGGGTTCAAAAATTTGAAATTTATATTTAACGTATTTATTCCAAAAAATTCAAAAAAATACAATGGCGCCTATGAGGAAAATTAAACAATTCTTTAAATGGTCATAACTTTGGCTGCGTATAAGACAGAGTCGTAATTTTTGGTTCCAGGGTATGGTTTTTATGCACGAAAGCAAGAAGTGCTATAGCGCGTCTTAGCCATCGCAATTCTGCCCGTTTGTCCATCCTTCTGTCTGTTACACGAGTGAATCAGTCAAAAACGGTGCAAGCTAGAATCACCAAATCTCCACTGTCGGCTGTCTGGAACACTCTAGTTTCAGGATCCGTAAAATGTTTCCATAAATTCAAAAAGGGTCACCCCGAGCAAAGGCGCTAAATGAGAGGGGGGATAGGAAAAATTTGCGATGTTTGGCCAATAAGTTGCCATATCTCAGAAACGGTGCGAGATAGGGCCTAGGTTACTATTAATCACTAATAGGAAGTCGTACCCCAGCTTTCAGTTGCCATCGACAGCAATGATCTTGGATGACCTTGAACATTAAATATGGGTTTTATGGATTTTTGGCAATTTTGGGCTGCGAGAAACATTTCAAGAGCGAATTGCACCAAAATCGCTACAGACAGACCAAGACAAGCTGCATGTGAAATTTTCAGCATTGATCGTAGATTTCAACGGTCTAAGTCTCGACCTTCTAGGTTCAAGGTAACCTGCGCAGAACGGCATCAAAGTACGGCACCGCCTAAAAGTCATTATTTTACCGTGAAAATGGTTGCAGATAAGCACAGATATGCTGCCTATCAACAAGCACTAGCGACGAGCTTTTTAGTCGTATCAACATCAACAAATTTGAAAGACACTGAACTCCCAAAATAATTAGTTTTATTGTTTTTTTTGCAATCTTTGGCTGCGTAGCGCACTTCAAGAGTGAATTGTAACGAAATGGCTGCAGAGAGATTAAAGCAGATTGCGAACAGAAACTGCTATAGCCTAGGCTTTCGCGCGTCTCATGAGCATTAGCTCAAATTTCTTGTTGGGCATGGTCAACCTAACAGTGTCATTCAAATTTACCCTGGACTCCCTGGTTGCCATGGCAACGAAATTTGGGACAAAATGGGCTATAACTCAGTTTGTGCTAGAAATATCGGCGAGATCTTTGCATCTATAGGGGGGTTTTCATGGTTGGACCGTCGAATACTGCCAACAAAATTTTACCCCGACCAACCCTTGTTGCCGTGGCAATAAAATCTGAAAAGAAAGGGCTAAAATTCGGATTCTGTAAGAAATATCTCCAAGACCTTTGCATCTAATGAGAGGTTTTTGGCAACAAGCTGTTGAATGCAGCCAATCTAATTCCACCACAACCGACCCTTGCTGCCATTTGAATGTCACGTGACCCCAAATGGTCAAGATAGTGATTGTAAAATATCTACGGCCAGATATCTCTGTAATTGATGAACTGTAGGAAAAAGTTATTTACTAATAAAACAGCAAATATAAATGTACAAAACATAAGTTTATACACTTGTTAACGGCAACATTTAAGGACTTGCACATCGAAAACAGCAAAAATTACAAAAGGTGATATTATTCAGCAGCACATTGACACACAGTCAGTGTGATGCGGGCAATATCACCTT